>PDWI01009621.1_pt1 | contig 11044 bp, 6 predicted proteins | sample 1430891 | NCBI WGS metagenome assembly PDWI01 (sample SAMN01162508, study PRJNA174530) | Oral metagenome, whole genome shotgun sequencing project. | biome: Marine environment; feature: Marine mammal; material: Swab sample of the gingival sulcus; isolation source: swab sample of gingival sulcus... | reverse complement strand
AATAAGTAAATAAGTAAATAAGTAAATAAGTAAATAAGTAAATAAGTAAATAAGTAAATAAGTAAATAAGTAAATAAGTAAATAAGTAAATAAGTAAATGAGTAAATGAGTAAATGAGTAAATGAGTAAATGAGTAAATGAGTAAATGAGTAAATGAGTAAATGAGTAAATGAGTAAATGAGTAAATGAGTAAATAAGTAAATAAGTAAATAAGTAAATAAGTAAATAAGTAAATGAGTAAATGAGTAAATGAGTAAATGAGTAAATGAGTAAATGAGTAAATGAGGTATTACGCCACCCCAAATTTTTAGGAGATAGATTTAATTGAGTCAAGCAACTTTATTCAAGATTATCTAAAAAATCTAATTTATTAATCAGCTATTATTGAACTTAGGTATCATTTTGTGTTGACTAAATTCAAAGGCTTTTTTACAGCCAACCCTTTCGGCGGTTACTCTTCCTAGCTGTCTGTGCGGTTTATAAGTAGTTGTTTTTATTTGATTTTAATGTAGATGTATCATTTGAGTATTCTACTATATTCCTAGTACTGTTTTTAAGTTATTTAAGTTAATTGACTATAATATTCCATAAAACATTGTACTTCATGTTTGAATGCAAGGGATGTTTTTTTGAGAAAACTTATTCACTCAATATTATTTATTGTTTATATAATTTATTTTTCTTTAAATAAGTAGCAAAAAATAACCCTGTTTCAAATAAAATTAACATGGGAATAGCTAACAATGTTTGAGAAATAATATCAGGAGGTGTAAGTAACATAGCAACAATAAAAGAGAAAACGATAAAATAACGACGTTTTTCTTTTAGGGTTGTGACTTCAACTACTCCAACAAGAACAAGCAGAATGGTTGCTATGGGTACTTCAAAAGCAAATCCAAACGCTAAAAATATAGTAATTACAAGAGAAACATAATCAGATATATCAGGACTATATTGTGTGCCATTAGGTGCAACTGACGATAAAAATTGAAACGTCAATGGCAAGACTACAAAATAAGCAAAGAGGATACCCAAATAAAATAAGACAGTCGTTGATATAACTAACGGAACTATAATTTTTTTTTCATTTTTATAAAGAGCGGGAGCAATAAATACCCAAACGTGGTATACCCCCCAGGGTAGTGATAAAACGATACCTAAGAATAAACAAATTTTTAAGGGAATTAAGAAAGAGTCAAGTGGTTTTCTAATTGTTAAAGTTTGTGTTTCTGATAATGATTGTATCATTGGTTGAGCAAACTGTTCAAAAATAATTTGTCTAAAAGGGAGACAAATGATGAAAACGAGTAAGATCCCCAACAAAATATAAATAATTCTTTTTCGTAAATCAATTAAATGTACAATAATGGGCTCTTTTTGATTTTCAAACCCTTTTTTTTTAGATAATTATTCATGGTTATTTCCATTCTATAATAATGGTTATTTCATACGTGAAACATATTTTTTTGTTATTTCAGGTTATAGCACCCTCGTCCTTTTGCGAATTTTTTTGTAAATTATCAATTTTTTCAAAAGTTTGTTCTAAACATTCTTTTTGCTCTGTTGGGTTAGGTTGTATTTTCTCAGAAAATAATTCTTTTTCAATTTCATTTCTAATGTCGTTAATTTCTCTTTTAAAGTGCCGAATATAATGTAACACAGCACGAATAGTTGTTGGTAATTTTTCAGGATTAACAACAAGTAAAGAAATAATTGCTATGAGTAACAACTCAGTAAAACCAATATCAAACATTTATGAAGATTTCTTATTTTCTAGTGTTTCTTGCTTTGTTTCATCTTCTTCTTTGATGGCTTTTCTAAAATTTTTGAGTGAATAACCTAAATCATTACCAAGATTACGCAACCTTCTTCCTCCAAATAATATGGTAATAACTATTGCAATAATAAACAGTTGCCAAAAACTAATACCACCCATAACAATCTCCACCAATAAGAAAGTATACTAATTACACCACTCTTGATTCTTTACGACTCCCTCTACTCCTCATTTATCAGGCACAGGCACCTATCCAACTTCATAGAAGTTTTTATTAAAGGAATTTAGATCAATAGTAGGACTGTGATAGAATAACACAGTATGGTTTAAACTTAAATGGAAAAGACAAGTTAGCAGAAAAACAGTATCGTACTCCAATCACTCGTTTTAGTAATAATAGAAAATCGACGAGTGCTATGAATCCATCACTAGATGATAGTCAAACACATAGTAGCAGAAAGTGTTATGGCGTTTCTTAAGTAATGACAACATAAAAATATCAACCCATCTAACTCTTATTAGAAAATGAAAAATAAGGTATTAACAGCTACTGTAAGGATTGCACGCTCACAATCTAGGACAGGTCGTTTTATCGTTAAAACCCACTTGTACAAGTATAGAAAGCAATGAATATATTTTAAATTTTTATCCGAAATTCTCCAGTTTTATAGAATTTTCGTCTATTTATAATGTTATCTTGTATTTCATAAATTTGAGTTGCTATAAGTTCCTTAGCATGAAAACTCAGCTTTTTCGTGTAAGCATCAACAATCAATGAATGATCTTCTAGGATTGCCTCACACCAGTTATGGTAGTAATTCATTGAAAGTTGATTGGTGTTGTGAAGTAAATACCCCCCCATGTTTCTACTTGGAATTTGATTGCATCGTAATAAATAACTAGTCACTAATGAAAACTCACTACAGTCACCTGTCTTCGTTTTCCATAACTTGTTAATACTCATAAATCCTGCATTATAATTAGAGGGTGTAAAGTTTGATTCTACCCACTCAAACGTATTTTGAATGGTTTGCATGGTACTAGGGCTTTTTAGAAGTTTAGCCGTATCTAGCAAGATATCTTTATCGCTATTAGGTAAGCTTAATAAACTCTCATATGAATTAATAGAATTTTTGCTGTTATTATTTAATTTTGGATTTTGAAAATATGGAAATAATAAATTTATTTTAATGTTTATAATGGAAGTTGACCAAGGTTCAAGCTTGTCGATTTCTATTTTTAACACATTATGACCTGAATGAAAACTTTGTAATTCAAAAATCCATTTAGATTCTATATCCTTAAGTATTTGCCTCCTTTCAATATTCATGGGCAAATAAATATATAGTAATTGATTTTTTACGAAGTGAATGGTTGGGTTTGATAGTTCTATTTGAAGATAGTAGCTGTTTTTTTCTAATGAGCTACCTATCGACTCTAAAATTGCAGCTTTTGAAAGACTCATTGTACACTGTGCTAGTAAGCCTATTTTTAATGCACCCAAAATAAATTGTCTTCTGTTTACCATAGGTAACCTCAATTACATTTTGGTTTTTTTGGACCAATTTTTTTAGCAATTAATATTTTATTAAAGTCTGTGATGTATTGATTTAGAACGGTTGGATTAGCATTAAATAGAAAGCTGGCATAAATTTGTTTTTTATTCAAGTTGGAAATAGTCGAAGTGTTTATAGATGGAGAATTAGTTAAAAAATATATTTTATGCGGTTTAAAGTTTTTATGAGACTTTATATAATTATTAACTTGAGGTAATGGATTATTCAATTTAGAGTTTTCTATTATTAGCGCCCGTTGAAAATATTTTTGGAACTGCCTAAAGTTTCTATCCAAAATGTATAACGTGGAGGGATTTTTACGTGAGTTCCAAATGTCACTAGCAGTTAGTAATATTAAATTCTTCTCATTTGGTAATTTGCCAACTAATGGCATTTGCTTGTTTGCCCAAGCATTAATCCCTCCTGATATTACTTTTACATGTAGAAATCCTTTTTGTTTTAATCTTGAACATGTTGCAGTTAATTGTAAATCCGTTACATCATCATTGACTAAATAAATACTTTTGTTTTTCCAGTAGGTTTTTGTTTGTATGGCAGATGCTGGTAAAACAATGCTGTTTTTAATAGAAAACTTATCAAAATTCGTTTTTGATCTAGTGTCAATAATCACTAAAGAGTTCTGTTTGGAATTTTTCATTTTTTGAAGTAGCTCTTCAGCATTTGCAATACACTCTGATTGTTTTTTAGCGGTTATTTTTACATTGTTTGGAATGCTCTTTACAATGTTTTTATTACAACTACTTCCTTGATGTTGGTATTTAGCCAATTCATTTTTAATCCCAGAATGTACTATTGAGGTATTGGTCAAAAATAAAAAAGTTAAGAAAAACTTCTTCCATTGGATAGGCATATGGTTACTCTAGATAATTAAGGTGAACAATCAGTCTTTTGTGATTATAGTGGTAAAAAATATGTAAGTAAATGAAATTTTTATGTAATAAATTTAATATTCATTTACATAAATTAATATTATTGGTAATATTCAAGGATAAAATATTTGCCCAAGTAATTATTTAAATTAAAAATGTATCTTTAATAGGAATATATTCTATGAATAGGTTTATGAAACTTTTCGCCTTTTCTATTTTAACAGTTCATGTGTCTTACAGCTATGCTGGTATTGATACCAATTTGCATGGTGATGATATATCAAATGGTTCTTTTCCTATTGGGTTTGGATTTAAGTTATATGGTAAAGAATATAATCAGTTTTATATCTCTACTAATGGATTGGTAACGTTTGATAATAAGGATAGAGAGTGGAAAAATAAAAATTTGCCATCAAGAAATAATACTTTATATGTTTATTGGGATGATTTACGCACTGATGTACCAGATGAAATCGAAGGGACAGTGAAGTATCAAACAATAGGTGAAGCTCCTAATCGTCAGTTGATTATGCAGTGGACTAATCAGTACTTTTATGGTAGTAATGAACCAATGGGTACTTTCCAAGCAATTCTTTATGAAGGTAGTAACAAAATAAAATATCAGTATCGCTATCTTAAAAAAGACGCCTTTGGAGATGCTGCAACAATTGGCATGCAAGGTAACAATACCCAGTATAAGTTAGTAGGATATAATAAAAGTGTACTAAGAGAAGAACAAGCCATTAGTTTTAAGCCCAATGTTGACGGTACAGATTATAATGTAAACACCGACGATGATTATAACTTTATTGATATTTCTGATTTACAGCCACAAGCACCGATATCTACGACAGGAGCATATACTCATGAAAAACCAACATGGGAGTGGGCTAAAATACCAGAGCTGAATACCTATGAAATAGAAATACAAGACGACAACGGCAATATTGTTAAAAAAGAAGAAGTTGGTGATGTTAATAGCTATACTTACAAAGGTGAACTGGTAGAGGGTGCAAAATATATAGTCAAAGTTAGAGGTAGTATCAATGGCGGTAAAACTTGGGAAATTTGGTCGGGTTTGAGTAATCCTGTTACGGTGGATCTTACGAAGCCAATTATCAATGAATTTTCTGCCAGTCAAGTCAATAATAACCAGGTAAAATGGAACTTTTTTGCTACTGATAATCTCTCTAAAATCAAAAGTTACCGTATTATTATCTCAGATGATGAAGCTTTTCAAAATGTGTTAATTGACCAACTATTTGATAATACTGCTAGAAATTATATTCAAAGTGACCTTGAGTTTGATAAAACTGTTTATGCCAAAATTGAAGTAACCGATAAAGCTAACAATACCAAAGTATCTGATGTAACAAGCTTTAAATTGGTTCCACCACCAGTTGCTGATTTTGATATAGTTGAAACTCAAGGTGAAGTTCCCTTTAGACTGAGAATTAATAATACCACGACAGGTGATTTTTCAAGTGTGGAATGGGATTTTGGTGATGGTATAACTAGCACAAGTCTAGAACCAACAGTCAATCATATTTATCAGCAGGTTGGTGATTATGTTATCACTTTAAAAAGTATTGGTATAGGTGGTGAATCTATTCAAAAAAAATCCATTAAAGTTTTACCTGATATCACTAAGCCAACTATTGATAATATAAAAGTTAATGGTACACAGTTAGCTACTGATACAGCTTTTGATTTAAAGGTTAAATCTAAATTTCAAATAGATATAAAAGATGCAAGTGGAATAAAAACAGAAACAATTGTAGTACAGTTGGGTGATGAGATACTGGCTCATAAATTGGTTGATGATACAATCACTTTCACTGTAGATCCTGAGTTGTTGGTTAATGGAGATTATTCTGTTTCTGTGACAGTATCTGACAATTATGATAACAAAAACCAATTATCATTACCGATTAAAGTAAATTTGTCTCCTCCCAATCCCCCAGTTATTGTTAATACAATTAATGAGACCAATAACAAAGACTTTATTTTAAAAGGGATAGTAGAAAAAGCCAATCAAGTAAAAATTATTTTTAACGATCAAGAAGTTGGCTCATGGATAGACATCACAACATCAAAGTTTTCATTACCTTTGGAATTAGCAGAGGGTAATAACAAAATCGAGATTATCGCAAAAAATAATCGAGGGATTAGTGAAAAAAGCTTACCGTTTGACGTGATTTTAGATACTAGCTTACCAGCTAAACCTAATAATCTAACTATCCAAAAATCTGGTAACTATTTTAGTTTAAATTGGAATCGACATACCGATGTAAATATTACAGGATATGATGTTTATAGAAGTAAAAACCCTATTGAAACAATACAAACAGCAATAAAGTTAAATAAATCGCCTATTACCAAAAATTCTTATCGGGATATATTGAATGAAGATGGTGTGTACTATTACAGAGTGGTGTCTGTCAATCGATTGGGAACACCGAGCTTGTTGTCTAACCAAGTGAGCAGTGAAATTGATACCACGGCACCATTGGCGAAACTTAGTTATGATACTGATGCTAAAGTAGATCCAGTAACAGGGGCAATTGGGCAAGGCATATTAACTTTAACAGTTGAAACCAATGAAGTTCTTCAAAGTCCACCGTATTTAGCAATTGTACCAAAAGGCGGTACGCCAATCACTGTTGAATTGTTCCCACAAGACGATATGATATATACGGGGCAAATTATACTTACCCCTCAAACTTTGAGTGGCCTTGCGACAGTTCTCTTCTCAGGCAGAGATAAGCAGGGCAATCGTACTACTGAAATTGAAGTGCAAAAACCAATTGTTATCAGCACTCAGGGGCCTAATGTTACTCAAATTGTGACTAAGCCAGGCTCGCCAATTAATAATTCAGTTGCCACTGAACTATCGGCTGTTTTTGATTACGATAAACCTCCCGCTACCTTACCGAAAATATCTTATTTGTTGTCAGGTGAAAATCGCCATAAAACTGAAATTCCCAATGTCTTAAAGATTAATGATAAAAAGTATCAGGCAGTATTTACATTGCCTAATGATGCTGGATTAGGAAAATTAGAAACCTTAAAGTTTTATTCAGATGCCAAAGATATTTTAGATAATGTTGGTAGTAATATCAAGACAACAAACAGCCTTGAAATTTATCAAGGGCAATTACCCGCACTTAATGCACCATTTGGATTAACTGCAGTTGCAAAAGCAGGTGGTCAAGTTCAACTAGACTGGCAACCAGTTGTTGGTGCTAGCAGTTATAAAATTTATCGTGGCGATGAAGGATCTTCAGAAGCTGTATTGACAACAGTTGATTCCAATAGTTATGTGGATACTACTACGGATGGTGTTTATACTTACTCAGTCACTGCAGTACGTAAAAATAACAATCAGACCTCAGAGTCTAATCATAGTAATAATACTAAAGTTCGAACTATTACCAATGCACCTGGAGCTCCAAGAAACCTTGTGCTAAGTCTTACTAATAGAGGTGTGTTAGCTCAGTGGCAAGCTCCAGTTGGTAGTAATGTTAGTAGTTATAATTTATATCGAAGTAGTGGTTCTCGTATAGATAGTATTGTAGGATTACAGCCTCATATAGCTAATATCAAGGATACGCAAGTAATTGATATAAATCCATCTGAGAGTGAAAGCGCCTATGTCGTCACAGCGGTTGATGAAGTAGGTAATGAATCAGTTATTTCTAACTCAGTTTATTTAAATACAAGCTTACTACCTGTCAAGAATGTTGTGGTTGAAAAAATTGAGGGACGAACACCGGTATTAACTTGGGAAAAACCTAGTAGTAGTATTGTTGGCTATAAAATAGCTGTACAGACTACTGATGGGATGGTGGACTTACTTGACTCCCCACAGAGTGATACTAGTTACAATGATAAGGGATATACAACGGGAGATAGACTTTATAGGATTACAGGACTTGATGAAAATGCAATGACAGTGGATCGTGATGTATATTTACCGAATATCAATACTACTTTAGTTGGTGATAATAAACTTCTTAAGGGTATTATGAACCAAGTTACTCTTCAAGTTAGCAACAATAGTAACAAAGCTATTCATCAATCTCACAGCTATCTTGATTTTCAATTGGCGAGTGGTGAGATTAAAAAACACATATCACCAGATTTTTCATTGGCTCCTAACGAGACGAAGATGATTGGCATGGTTGTTGGTGGTTATGATAAGTTACCCACCAGCGAATTCAAGGCAAATCTAGGAACAATTGTTGAGGATGATGGAAACTTGATTAAAGTTGGTAAGATGCAAGACTTAGAAGGATCAGAGGGAGCCTTCGTTGCTAGCTTAACAACTGAGGACTTTATGAAAGGAGGAGTGGGTAAAGTAAAACTAACTCTAGAGAATACAAGTAAAGTGCCAATTGAATTGGTGACAGCTTTAAGGTCTGGGACTAAAGCATCTAATGAGCTGAGATTAAAGCTTATTGATAAAGATGGTAATATTTTAGCTGTCCAACCCATAAAGCAAGTATTGGGGAATGGTGTCATTTCTCTTGCGAATGGTAAAACGGTCGTACGTATATTACCAGGTGATAGATTCACTTCAAGTGATTTTGAAATCAATGTTCCAAGCAACAGTTCAAATCAAGTTACATTAGTCTTAGAGATTGATAAAGTACACTACCATTTAGGGTCAGAAGATTCAATTAGTATCAATGGTAAATCTGCTAGTAAAGATGTATCTTTAATTGATTCTGCTTATTATGGCGAGATAACCAGTATTTCACCAAAAGTATCTTATGGTGATGAGGATATTATTATTAAAGGGCAGGCTAAAGATAGGGAGACAGGACAATTAATATCTAATACTAAACTCAATCTAATTCTTAACCAAGAGGGTTTTGAGCGTGCAATAAACATTATCACCGATGAGGAAGGTAATTTTGTCTATAACTTTGAACCGACTCAGACAGATGGTGGTTTATATAAAGTGAGTTTAATACATCCATCGGTTGCCGAGCGTCCAGAACAACAAGATTTTGTAATTAACAGGTTAGTTGCAGGGCCTTCACCTTATAAGCTTGACATTCCTAAAAATTATAGCTTTTCAATTCCCGTTAGTATTAAAACTCTTGCCAATTCCAGTTTTAAGAACGTAAAAGTAATTATTAGACCTAATATTCAGCCTACAGGTGTTATTCCAGAAGGAGTGACAATAGAAGAATCACGTCCAATAAATATTAGTGGTAAACAAACTCGTAGTTTACCTGTGCAATTTGTGGCAGATAATAATGCTCAAAGAAATGGTAGTTTGATCCTATCTGTGGTTAGTAGTGATACAGGAAATAAAGATTTAGCTCAAATCAGAGTTGATTATAATTTATCTGAGGCTACACCTTATCTTACAAGCACACCATCATTAATCGAAACGGGATTGTCACAAGGTAGCAGTCAGATTGAAAGTCTTCTTGTTAAAAATGAAGGTTTGCAAGAGGCTACGAATCTAAAATATTCCCTAACCATGGAAGATGGCACACAACCCCCATCTTGGGTTAATTTGGTAAATATACCCAAAGAAAATCTTGATATTGGAGAATCACAGAATATAGAGATTTCATTCAGACCACCAGAAGATATTAATGAAGGTGTGTATCAGTTTGTATTAAGTGTCGTGGGTGATAATGTACCAGCTCAAAAACTTAATGTGTATGCAAGTGTTACTCGTAGTGGTAAAGGCAATGTATTATTTAAGGCTTCAGATATTTATACAGGAACGACGGATAAAGAAGGCAATGTTATTCCGGGGCTGAAGGGGGCTAATATTACTTTAAGAAATGAAGAAGTTTCAACGCTAAAATATCAGCAGACCACTGACAGCTATGGTGAAAGCTTATTTAATGATATACCTGCTGGACGATATATTTATAAACTTAAAGCTAACAACCATCAAGAGTTGTCAGGTCGTCTAACTATCAAACCAGGAATAACAAAAACGCAACCCGTATTCATGGAATATAATCTGATTACGGTAGAGTGGAATGTAACAGAGGTTACTATTCAGGATAAATATGAAATAACCTTAAACGCGACCTTTGAAACGGATGTGCCGGCAGCTGTTGTTGTTGCTCAACCTGCAAGTGTTAATTTACCATTAATGCGGACTGGAGAAGTTTACTATGGTGAGATAATATTGACTAATTATGGTCTGGTAAGAGCAGATAACCTAAAACAACAATTGCCAAAAAGCGATGATAATTTTCGTTTTGAATTCGGTGTTGAAGTTCCTAATTCATTAGGTGCCAAACAACGAATAACGATTCCATACCGTGTAATTGCTCTAAAATCACTCGAAGATAAAGTTAATGATGCTAATACTTCAGGAGCAGGTTGTTATAACTATGGTAATAAAGTGGTATATACTTGTAGTTATGAATGTGCTAATGGTGTACGTACCGACAAGTGTGGCTCTAAAACTCAATTCTTTGCCTATAGTAATAGCACTTGCCCTGGTGGAAGTGGCGGTAGCTCGGGTGGCTGGGGCGGTGGCTCAGGCGGTTGGGGTGGTGGCTCAGGCGGTTGGGGTGGTGGTAGCACCAGCACAACAGTGCCAATGAAAAACAAAAAATGTGTATTTGTACCAAAAGGTAGTGGTGACTCAACAGGAACAGGAGGATGTCAATAATGTCTCAATCATATCCAATCAGCTACTCAGCCATAACCTTGTTATGGCTAATTCTGATGAGCCCCACCCTCCAAGCCCAAGACCGACTAAAAATAAACGAACCGAACGGTTTTTTTAACATCACCAGCACAGACCTCAACACAAAAACCCAAGCAGGTAACAT
>PDWI01009620.1_pt1 | contig 11044 bp, 9 predicted proteins | sample 1430891 | NCBI WGS metagenome assembly PDWI01 (sample SAMN01162508, study PRJNA174530) | Oral metagenome, whole genome shotgun sequencing project. | biome: Marine environment; feature: Marine mammal; material: Swab sample of the gingival sulcus; isolation source: swab sample of gingival sulcus... | reverse complement strand
GCACGACCTGTAATGCCACTGTCTAAAATGACATCAACTTGAACGGTTGGGTTACCACGAGAATCTAAAATTTCACGGGCTTTTACTTGTTTAATAGTTGGCATATTTGCTCCTTTGTTATGTTATTTAATTGTTTTCTTAAATTTATAATAAGCGTAACCTAATTTCCAGTACGGTGTACAGTTATAGAAATTATTTCGCCTTACTATGTGTGATAGCAGCACCGATAAATGATTTAAATAACGGATGACCATCACGTGGGGTCGAAGTAAATTCAGGGTGCGATTGACAAGCAATAAACCAAGGGTGGTTCGGTAATTCAACAACTTCGACCAAGCCACTATCGGCACTACGGGCTGAAATTATTAGCCCGCCTTTTTGCAATGCTTCCTCATACTGTGAATTTACTTCAAAGCGGTGACGATGACGTTCAACCATCGTATCACCATAAATTGTGTGGGTTTTTGTTCCTTTTTCAACCCTACCTGTCAATGCACCTAAACGCATTGTACCGCCTAAATCAGCATCATGATCACGGTGTTCAATTTGCCCCTTTTCATTGACCCATTCAGTAACCAAGGCAATAATTGGGTTAGTCGTTTCTTTGTTCCATTCAGTGCTATCAGCATCAGCAATGCCCAACACATTACGGGCGTATTCAATAACAGCAACTTGTAATCCCAGACAAATGCCCAAGAATGGGATATTATTCTCACGTGCGTATTTAACCGCATTAATTTTACCCAAAACACCACGTTCGCCAAATCCACCAGGGACGACAATTGCATCCATTTCTGCTAGTAGAGATAGATCACCATCACGAAAATCACTGGATTCAAAATAATGCAAATTGATCTTATACTGATTGTGGATACCACCATGGAAAAGGGCTTCATTCAGTGATTTATAGGCATCGGTTAAATCGATATATTTGCCGACCATTGCAATATTGACTTCGCCCTTTGGATGATTAATTGCATCCAAGACTTTATCCCATTCTGATAAGTCAGACGGTTGAGTTTTTAGCTGTAATTTTTCCACAACGACATCATCTAAACCTTGTTCCTGTAAATAACGTGGAACAGCATAAATTGATTCAGCATCTAAACATTCAAAAACAGCTTTCGGTTCAACATTGGTAAATAAAGCAATTTTACGACGCTCTTCGGCAGGTACAGCTCTGTCAGAACGACAAATCAAAATATCAGGTTGAATACCGATAGACCGTAATTCTTTAACTGAGTGCTGTGTTGGTTTAGTTTTTAACTCGCCAGATGAGCGAACGTAAGGCAATAAGGTTAAGTGCATAAAGATAGCATTCTCACGCCCCATTTCTACACCCATTTGACGAATGGCTTCGATAAAGGGCAGCCCTTCGATATCACCAATAGTTCCACCGACTTCCACCAATGCCACATCATAGCCCTCTGCACCACGTTTGACTCTGGCTTTTATCGCATCGGTAATGTGTGGAATAACCTGAACAGTCGCACCTAAATAATCGCCACGACGTTCCTTGGCAATGACATCTTGATAAATGCGACCAGACGTTGTATTGTTGGATTGTTTGGATTGAAAACGGATAAAACGTTCATAGTGTCCCAAATCCAAATCGGTTTCTGCACCGTCATGAGTAACAAACACTTCGCCGTGCTGAAAAGGACTCATCGTACCTGGATCAACGTTGATATACGGGTCAAGTTTAATCATCGTCACACTCAACCCACGAGATTCTAGAATTGCACCCAAAGATGCTGCTGCGATACCTTTACCTAACGAAGAAACCACACCACCTGTAATAAATATGTATTTTGTCATAAAAGCGACTATCCTAAGAAAATGAAAATTTAGTTAAGTCAAGGCAACTAAAAGAAACTATTTGCCGATAACACCATAGCGATATAAGTATAATTTACATTGCTATATTTTTTGCTTAACCATTACAGGGATTATATTCTAACAAACTTCTGATTGATTATCCACATCGGCATCATCGCATTTGCAGTTTTTTTATAATATTTCTTCGCCACACCGATAGTGGGAATAGCAACCAACTCATTTTCTAAGTAAACCCCTAAAATCAACGGGCGTAGCCATGGCTGAATTTTTGCTTCATACAAAAGTTTTTTAACCGTCGTGCTATGCTGTCGGTAATGTGGACAAAACCGAGCTTTTCCATCTAATTTTCCCAACCGATAGCCTGTTTCAGTACAATTGTCTAAACCACCCTGCCCTATTTCCCATTGTAAAGTCATTACCTCACCGATAGCATATGCTTTACCGATAGCTATCGGTGTAGAAAAATCCTTATCGGTAAAATGGCCATCGGTGTAGGAATGAATATTTTCAGGCAATTTTTCTGTAACAATAATTTCATCGGCAAAACGACGAATAATATAATTGCCGACTGTGGCTATCGGTTGCCTATCAGTGTCAGCGGTCAAATGATGATTGATAATATAATCGGTTTGATTTTGTGATAATGACAAGTTAGTTTTGGCCTTAATAAAACTTCTAATTTGTTGTTTTTGTTTTTCTAACCGATAGCTGCTTAATTCTGACACCGATAGCCTATCAGGAATATCGGCTATCGGTATTTCGGCAAGCCAAGTCGCCGACCGAGAAATAGACTGTTCAGCATTTGGAAAACGTTGTTTTAATATCGGTAAAACTTCGTGACGAATAAAGTTACGATCAAAACGGGTATCATTGTTGCTGTCATCATTGATAAAATTCAGTTGCCTATCGGTGGCATAATCAACAATGTCTTGGTAATCACAGTGTAGCAGTGGACGCAAATATTGCCCTGCTCCGAAGGGTTTAATCACCGGCATTGCTTTCAAACCGTCCAAGCCAGCTCCACGCATTAGTTGCAATAAAAACGTTTCAGCTTGGTCACGCTGATGATGTGCGGAGATAAAAATATCGCCTGCTTTTAGGTGTTTTTCAATTAACCGATAGCGGGCATTTCGGGCAAATGCTTCAATGCTTTCTCCAGCTTTAGGGCTATCGGTGACAGTTTCAATGATAATGGGTATGTTATACGATTGACAAATTTGTTGGCAATGTTCTGCCCATTCATCAGACACCGATTGCAAGCGATGATTAACGTGAATAGCAATAAGCTCTATCGGTTGCTGACGTTGAATATGTGCAAAAATATCTAATAAAACGTGGGAATCTCGTCCACCGCTGTAACCGATAACGATACGTTTACTCGGATAGTTGGTGAGAATTTGTTGGCAGTGGGTGATTAACTTCCCCTCTTTTGAAAGGGGGGCTAGGGAGGATTTCTCAGATGTGGGTTTTATTGTATTTCCTGCCATTTGAAAATCCCCCTTAATCCCCCTTAACAAAAGGGGGAAATACATTCGTTCTTAAAAGAAAAAATTAACTCTCAAAAAAACCAAAATTACGCAAACGTTCATAACGCTGGTCAAGCATAGCATCAACATCCAACTCAGTGATTTCTGCCAGTGCTTTTTTTAGTGTTGTTTTGATGTTTTCTGACATTTTAGCAATATCACGATGTGCACCACCGAGTGGCTCTTCGATAATACCACTGATTAAATCAAGTTTTTGTAGTTTATCAGCCGTGATGTGCATTGCATCGGCAGCATCCTCGGCCTTTTCCGCACTACGCCATAGAATTGAGGCACAGCCCTCTGGCGAAATGACTGAATAAATTGAATGTTGTAGCATAAACAAACGATCACCTACACCGATAGCGAGTGCCCCACCAGAACCGCCTTCGCCAATCACCGTACAAATGACTGGGACTTTCAATGTAGTCATTTCGAATAAGTTTCTGGCAATGGCTTCACTTTGTCCGCGTTCTTCTGCACCGATACCTGGGTATGCCCCTGGAGTATCAATAAAGGTTATGATTGGTAAATTAAATTTCTCAGCCAAGTGCATTAAACGTTTGGCTTTACGGTACCCCTCAGGACGTGGCATACCGAAGTTACGGAAAACTTTTTCCTTAGTCCCATGTCCTTTATGATGACCAATCACCATAACAGGTTGCCCATCTAATTTAGCCATACCACCCACTATAGCTTTATCATCGGCAAAGGCCCTATCACCGTGCAATTCATGGAAATCTGTAAAAATTTGCTCAATATAATCTAATGTATAAGGACGCAGTGGGTGACGTGCCAATTTTGCCGTTTGCCAAGGCGACAGCTTAGCAAAAATTTCTTTAGTCAGCGTTTTTGATTTTTCTTCCAAACGCTTCATTTCCTCTGAAATATCAATGTCCATATCAGCATTTTCAGATAATTTTTTTAGCTCATTGATTTTTTCTTGTAATTCAACGATTGGTTTTTCAATCTCAATATATTCTTCTGTAATCATAAATTTTTTATCTTTTATCAATTTTTATAGAAACTATTTGTTTATATTAAGAGGATAGCATAATAACACAATATTTTCCTAAACTATTTTCCGTAGTACCTATAAATACCCTCATTTATTGTATAGTGGAATAGGTTAATTTTTGATACAAGGCTTGTCGTCGCAGACGGTATAGTGAATATGGCAAGACGCATAACGCCGTAGCAAGAATTAAGCTATTTCACTGTATTACTCGAATACAAATCATTAGTCCTTTATCAACCTGACTGTCAATCTCAATCTTACCATTAATTTCTTTGACACTCTCTTTTAAGACATCCAAACCAATCCCACGCCCACAGAATGGCGTGACTTCATTGGCTGTTGAAAAACCTGAATTGAAGAGTAACGTTAGCAAATAATGACTATTATTCGCTTTTTGTTCATCTAAAATACCCAAAATTTTTGCCTTTTCTCTAATCACATTTAGGTCTGCACCTTGCCCATCATCTGCAATCGTAAATAAAAGTTCTGTGCCATGACGGTAAGCACCCAAGTGAATACAACCGATAGCCGCTTTACCCTTTTCTTCTCGCTCTGAGATTGTTTCAATGCCATGAACAATGGCATTACGAACAGCGTGCTCAAAGCCTGGAATTAATTTCTCCAAGAGATGATGATTAATTTCAATATCGCCACCTTGTATCTCTAATCGTATGGGTTTATCCAATTCTTTTGATAGTTGCTGAACTAACCTATTCATACGCTTATCAATAAAATCAAAACGCACGTCATTTAAAGCATTGTTCGGCTGGTCGTATGTGCCATGATTCACTGTACTAAACCCTGCTACCTTCTCTGGTTTTCTCAACTGAATATTGCCCAGTGGTTTTCCTGTTTCTGTTTCAATAAAACTGCTTAATTTTTCAATATAATGAGTCTGATCATTAATCACCTGATGATTGTCTGCTAATCGGATAATTTCTGTTGAGATATTATTTTCTTCTTCCAGCAGCTGTCTAGCAACAGATTGATTCTTAATATCCCCATTAACAAGATATGCCAACAATATTTCAACATACTCTGATAAATCCCCTAATATATTTAAACCAACCATACGTGCCCCACCTTTTAAAGTGTGTATCCCACGTTGGAATTTTTGTATAGTTGCTAGATTACTATCATTATCTTTCCAATTTGCCAAACATTCTTGGTTAGTCTGATTAATAATTTTGGCTTCTGCTAAAAAAGCCTCTAAGATAGTTTGATCAATATCAGTTATCTCTTCGGTCACACTTATACCTGCATCACTAATTGCTTTAACATGATCAGCAATACCTAATAACTCATCTTCAACATCACCTGACAGATTACTATTACTATCGTAATAGTAATCTGGTGTTGCCATTTTTTCAGTTGAAAAATCAATCTGTGACAGTAGTTGTTGTTGGGCTGTTTCAACCGATAAGGCATATTGGCTAACATCACTACTTTTTTGTAATTGTGCAAAAACAATTTCATAAGTCAGAATAACATCTAGATAATATTGATTAACATTAGGCTGTTTAATAGCTGTTTTTTCGTGGCAGAAAAATAAATGTTGTTGTTCGCTATCACGCAGTAACTCGGCAAGCTGATACTCTTGGAAAAAAGTGACCCCAGTAGCCACTTTATGAAATGATTCTGCTAGACGCATCATATCAAGACGTTCAAGATGTTCAAAGTTCTCAACAATATTTTTTCTTAATTGTTTAAATAATAAGTGTGCTGTTTTTGCAAGCGTGACTTTCGCTGTTTCAATCACCATTTGACGACTATGTTGTACTTGACTAATCTTACTACTATCTTGACTAACAGTTTGCAAACTATCTAATTGCCATAAGGCATCTTCTAATAAGATAAGGTTATCGGTAAATTCCTCAATATTTTCTTTCACTGAATGATTTTTTAATAAACTGATCAATCGATTGGTTAAACTAATCCCTGTATAATGATTGACTAATTTAAATACAGCAAATAATTGATTTAACACCTCTGATAAGTTCTCTACAACAGATTGATTATCTAAATGATGAATGTTATTTTCCAGTAAGTTCTTTATAATACTGATATCTTTTTTCATTGAAAAGGCCACCTTTTCAATCGTTTCTTGTTCAACAGGGAAAAGCCTATCGGTATCTAAATAGGCATGTTCTAAACTCACTTCGGAAAGTTCAGAGTCTAAAACACCGATAGCCCTAATCAACGCCAGAAAATCAAATGATAATTTATCTCGTTCAATTTGATTATCACGGCCTTCGGAAAATAAGTTAATCTGATGATAAAGATGATGACAAAATGTTGCTGCTGTCTTTTCTGATAACATCACTAAAGTCGATTCAGCAAGATGTAAAGTCTCAAGTATTTCATCGACTTCTTGCCTATCATCAAATTCTAATAAATCAACCAGCTGACCTTCTACTCTCTGCAAAGAGGACAGTAACTCCTGCTGAATACTTTTTAATAAGTCGTCAGTAATATTAATGCTCATGCTAATGAATTATTTGAGGTATTGCTTAACTGCACTAAACAGCTCTTCCTTAGAAAAAGGCTTACTCATAAAAAAGTCAGCACCAGACACTCGCCCTCTTGCCCTATCAAAAATATCATCTTTACTGGATAACATAATGACAGGAATATGACGATATTCAGGATTATTCTTGATAATGGAACAGACTTGATAACCATTTAAACTTGGCATCATAATATCTAAAAAAATAATGTCAGGTTTAAAATCAATAATTGCAGCGAAAGCACGTAGCCCATCTTCTGCGACAGTAACCTGATAACCTTCTTTTGTGAGTAATGCTTCAGTGATTCGACGAATCGTTTCTGAATCATCAACAATCAATACTCTTTTTTTGGGGGTGGATACTTGGTTCACCTTTTTCTCCTAATTCTGTTTAAATAGAAATAGATTGCTCTAGCTATTATTATTCATCCAGCTTTCTAAAATGACAGCTGCTGCAAGGGCATCTAATGGCTTACCAATATCTTTTTCTTTTTGCAAATTCGCTGCCTCAAAAGATGTATAAGCCTCATTTTCTCTATAGATTACAATTTTATAACGTTTTTTTAATTCATCAATAAAAGTTTCTATTGGTTTTTCTAGTGGATGAGGTTTGCCATCAGCCAGTTCTGGTTTACCGATAACGACTTTTTTAGGTTGCCAATCGGTAAAAACTTTATCAATTTTTCTCCACATTTCGCCATTTTGATAGACAATCTCTAATGCCTTTGCCGTGCCTAATACAGTATTACCCACCGCAAAACCAATTTTTTTATGACCATAGTCTATACCGAGTATTGTTGCCATAATGTACTCCAATCCCTATTAATTAATTGCTGATTATCATTAGTTTGATTAAGTGTACTAATAAAATCCTTACGTGGAACAATTTCCGCCCCTAAACTCATTAAATGCGTAGTGGGTAGTTGACAGTCAATCATCTCACACCGATAGCTTTGTAAAAATTTTGCCAGATGAATCAAAGCAAGTTTAGAGGTATTTTTTTCATTACTAAACATCGATTCCCCACAAAAACAATTTTTCACAAAGACACCGTATAAACCGCCCACTAATTTATCATTTTCATTCCAAACTTCCACACTATGAGCAATATTTTTCTCAAATAAATTTTGATAAGCCCACTGCATCTCCGTAGTAATCCATGTATCTTCTCGCACAATAATATCGCTATCGGTCGTGCAGTTTCTTAACACTGATATAAAAGCTTTATCCATCGTGATTCGATAACGCTGTTGCTTTATCAGCTTTTTCATATTCTTACTGATATGAATCTGACTGGGGCGAATAATCGCTCGTTGTGATGGTGACCACCACATAATGGGGTCATCTTCTGAAAACCAAGGAAAAATCCCATACCGATAAGCCGTTTTTAATGTCTCTATCGATAAGTTACCACCTAATGCCAATAAACCATCAGGGTCAGATAGTGCCGTTTCTACATCAGGAAATTGAATAATATCGACATCATCGAACCATGCGACATTCAATAGCATCACCAAGCCTCTTACCGATAGCTAATTTGTAGGATAGGTATAGCAACTTGCTAACTGTTGCCGATACATGCTCGCACGTCGTGCTACTTTATCTGATACAGCAAGCAACCACGGTTTTTTATTGTGTGATTGTTTCAGATAACCACCACTGCCTTCGTGATAAGCTAAATATTGCTCTTTAGCGTTCCATTTCGATACGCCTGTACGATCATAGTTAGTTTGTACATACCAGCCGATAAAGTCAACGGCATCAGGCAAATTATCCCTATCAGCACCACTGTTATCTGTTTTATCTCGATACCAGTCCCATGTAGGGGTAAGAGCCTGGGCATAACCATAGGCATTTGAGGGTCTCACAGTCGGAATACCCAAAATCTTTTTACGAGGTGGTCTAGCATCTGAAACAAATCGAGACTCTTGGTAAATAATCGCCATTGTCACGTGAGGAGGCACACCATATTTTTGAAAAGTACTATCAAATGCGTCTCGCCAGCTTTCATCTGTTCCTAGAATATCACAAGCATTTTCAATACCTTTGGGATTTTTTGGTATCGAGGAACAAGCAGTCATCAGCAAACTGGTTATCAGTAAAGCATAAAAAGGGGAAACAGATTTTTTAAGGTTTTCGGATATTTTCATCGGTGGCTCTTCAAATAATTGTATGTTTTCTTGGTAAAGATTATATAATAAATACTTTTAATTTAGAATATTTTAGATATGGAATCCACAACAACAACACATTTTATTCAAGAAATCATTGAAAATGACCTAAAAAGTGGCAAACATACTGCCATTCAAACCCGTTTTCCGCCTGAGCCAAATGGCTTTTTGCACATCGGTCACGCTAAGTCGATTTGCTTAAATTTTGGCTTGGCACAGCAATATCAGGGAAAATGTAATCTGCGTTTTGATGATACCAACCCTGAAAAAGAAAGCGATGTCTATATGAAATCTATTCAAGAAGATGTCAAATGGCTAGGTTTTGAGTGGGACAAATTATGCTATGCCTCTGATTATTTTGATACTTTGTATGGAATGGCAATTGAGCTAATCAACAAAGGACTTGCCTACGTTGATAGTCAAACAGGCGATGAAATTCGTCAAACTCGTGGAAACCTTAACGAAGCTGGCACCGATAGCCCATATCGTAATCGTAGTGTTGAAGAAAATTTAAAGCTGTTTGAGCAAATGAAAAACGGCGAATTTGCCGATGGCGAAGTGGTTCTGCGTGCAAAAATCGATATGGCTGCACCGAATATGAATTTGCGTGACCCAGTGATTTACCGAGTTCGTCGTGCCCACCATTACCGCACAGGCGATAAGTGGTGCATTTATCCAATGTACGATTTCACACACGGACAATCGGATATGCTTGAAGGTATTACTCACTCATTATGTACACTGGAATTCCAAGACCATCGCCCGTTGTACGATTGGTTTATTGAACATTTAGATACGACTTGCGAGCCTCGTCAGATTGAATTTTCTCGCTTGCAACTTGAATATACCGTGCTTTCAAAACGCCGATTAATTCAATTAGTTGAACAAAACCACGTCGAAGGCTGGGACGACCCAAGAATGCCAACGATTGCTGGCTTCCGTCGTCGTGGCGTACCACCATCGGTTATTCGTGAGTTTTGTCAAAAAATCGGCATTACCAAAAGTGACGCCACCATTGAACTCGGCTTTTTCGAAGGCCTATTACGCAATGAGTTAAACACTACCGCCGAACGTCGAATGGCAGTGCTAAAACCACTCAAAGTGACCATTAGCAACTACCCAGACGGTCAATCAGAAACGCTATCGGTAGCCACCCACCCACAAAATGATGAACTGGGTAAACGTGATGTGAGTTTCTCAAACACCTTGTATATTGAACAAGATGATTTCAGAGAAGTCGCAAACAAAAAATTCAAACGCCTAAAACTCGGCGAAGAAGTGCGTCTGCGTGGTGCATACGTTATCCGCTGTAACGAAGTCATCAAAGATGAAAATGGCGAACCGATAGAATTAATTTGTAGCTACGATGCCGATACCTTAGGCAAAAATCCAGCAGACGGTCGCAAAGTCAAAGGGGTTATTCATTGGGTTGATGCTGCGACAGCAAAAGATGCCACCGTCATTCATTATGACCGATTGTTTACAATGGCAAACCCAATGCAAGCCGAACATTTTACCGACGCGATTAATGAAAAATCCAAAGAAGTTAATACAGGAGCAAAAATTGAGGCAAGTTTAGGTGATGCAACCGCTGGGCAAGTCTTCCAATTTGAACGTGTTGGGTACTTTACCCCCGACACCGATAGCCGTACCGATAACTTGGTATTTAACGAAACTATCGGTTTACGAGATACGTGGCAGAGTTAAATAATCATTCAATTATTTGAAAAAAGTCCCTCCTCCGCTGGGGGAGGGAATTTCCTAAATATGCAATCAAGGTTACTGCTATACAGATATAAAGAAGTATGGCAGGTTATCTCTACCACCTCTATCTACGCCCTATTTTTTCTCTGAAAGTATGGTTGTTTCTTTTCATAATATAGGCAACATATACTCAAATTAAATTATTAAGGAGTTATTATGTCTTACAACGATTATAACCAACCATTTCAGGCATTATTTGAACAGTCTTTGGACACCTACTGCC
>PDWI01009878.1_pt1 | contig 11045 bp, 8 predicted proteins | sample 1430891 | NCBI WGS metagenome assembly PDWI01 (sample SAMN01162508, study PRJNA174530) | Oral metagenome, whole genome shotgun sequencing project. | biome: Marine environment; feature: Marine mammal; material: Swab sample of the gingival sulcus; isolation source: swab sample of gingival sulcus... | reverse complement strand
CACCAGGGTTTTTCTTCTTTGCAATCTCAATGTATTGCTCTACTAACTTTGCCATTTGTGCCTCCTTTTGATTTTTAAATCCATTAAACACGCCATTACTAAACAAATAAATTAGTTTTGTAAAGATAATTACAGTGTTCTTTTCAAAACACTCGTAATAACAAAACGATTATACCACATAAACTTAAACTATTCAAAACAATTGTTACATAATTATAGATAAAATAGGCATTTTGTTTTAAACTTGTTCAAAAAACATTCACATTTCATTATTTTTAGACTTTGTTATAAAATTGTTATCTTTTTATTTTTGGTAAATTATACTTAACGAGATCTCTCGACTAAGCTCGAGATGACAAATTGAAAAATATTTTACGCAGATAATTTGCTTAAGAACAAGGTAAAAAAAATAGCACTTATAATAAATTAAGTGCTATTCTCTCTTTTAATTATCTTTTGCGTTTTTTGCGTCTAGCCGCTTCAGATTTCTTTTTACGTTTAACACTAGGTTTTTCGTAATGTTCTCTTTTACGGATTTCAGCCATAAGACCATCTCTAGCAGTTTCTCTTTTAAAACGTTTTAAAGCGCTATCGATTGACTCGTTTTCTCCAACTATAATACCTGCCATTTTATCCCCCCTCTCGTATTCATTCAAACATACTTCAAATATAGCTATTTACTATACTTAAAGAGGATAACGAACAACTCTCTTTACCTAAATAAAGGCAAGTATATCTGTTCACAAAGCAAATTATATAACATTAGCGTGTAATTTTCAAGTAGAAAATTGGTAGCTTCAACATTTTTTTACAAATTTCTTTCGGCATCCTTATCACCTCTACCTGACAAGCAAACTATAATTACGTCATCTTTTGACATTGTTTTGGCTAGCTTCATGGCATAAGCAACAGCATGGCTACTTTCTAATGCAGGTATTATCCCCTCTGTTCTAGTTGTAACTTTAAAAGCTTCGATTGCTTCTTCATCTGTGATGCCAACATAGTTTGCTCTATTCGTCTTATATAAATAAGTATGTTCTGGACCTATCCCTGGATAATCTAAGCCTGCTGCTATAGAATGGACAGGTAAAATATTGCCCGCTTCATCTGCTAAAACCATACTCTTATAAGAATGCAACATTCCTTCTATTCCTTTATTAATAGTAGCAGCGTGTTCTTTAGTATCTAAGCCCTTACCAGCTGGTTCAACACCATATAAGCTAACAGCCTTATCCTGTAAAAAACCGTGAAACATGCCGATTGAATTACTGCCACCACCCACAGCAGCCACCACTGCTTTAGGTAATTTAGCTTCAAGTTCTAAAATCTGTGTTCTAGACTCTAAACCAATTACGCTTTGAAAAGTTCTTACCATTAAAGGATATGGATGCGGCCCTACAGCAGAGCCTATTATATAGAAGCTATGTTGATAGTTTTCTGAAAAATCCTTGAGGGCAACGTCGACAGCTTCCTTTAATCCCTTGTCACCAATTTCTACAGGAATTACGTCAGCACCTAATAGTTTCATTTTATGAACATTAGAAATTTGTCTTTCATAATCTTTTCTGCCCATATAAACTGTGCAAGACATATCAAAGTGAGCTGCCACAGTGGCACTTGCCACACCGTGTTGACCAGCACCTGTTTCAGCAATTATTCTCTTTTTACCCATAATTTTAGCAAGGAGCGCCTGCCCAACACAGTTATTAATTTTATGCGAACCCGTATGATTTAAATCTTCACGTTTAAAATAGATTTTAGCACCACCGTTATATTTACTAAGGTTTTTCGCAAAATAAAGCGGTGTTTCTCTACCTATAAAATTTTTCTGATAGTATTTAAGTTCTTTTTGGAATGCTTCATCTTTAATATAATGTTTGAAATTTTCTTCTAGTTCACTAATTGGTTTTTCAAGTTCATCTGCAATAAACCTACCACCAAATTCGCCAAAAAAGCCATTATGCTTTTCAATGTTTTCCTCTACAATGTACATTTTGTTAATCATAATATTACCTCCTTTTACTTGTTTGCTTAAACTCAGACGATTCTAACGCCTAAGCTTACAAGGTTCTGATAGTAAGGAGGTCTCTAAAATATAAAAACCCCCAAAGCCATATAGACTTTGAGGGCAGAATATCAAAATACTGCGGTGCCACCTCAATTTTTACTTATCAGATACGAGCAAACGCTGATATCTTATCTCTGTAACGGGAGAACCCGGGTCCCCTACTAAAGCCCTAGCTTGTTCAGTTCCCACTCTTAGACCCATTCACATCAACTCCACTACTGTTTTCCACCAAACAACAGCTCTCTATAAGTTTTATTCATGCTACTTCTTCTAATCAAAGTTTTAAAGTAACTCAAGTTTAAACCAAAGACTTATAATTGTCAAGTCCTATTTTTTGTAAATATAACAATATTGTTTATTATTCAAAATATACACAAATGTGTATATCATGATTTATTTTATATATGATATAATTACAGATGCAGATATTGTTTTAAATGTTAATTTAGAGGGAGGAATTTATGAAAAAAAGACTTTATCTAGTTTTATCATTAGCTCTTGTACTATCGTTAGGACTTACAGCTTGTGGTAAAGAAGAAAAAAAAGAAGAAGGGTCTGATGCTAAGGACACTGAAACTAGCCAAGAAGCTGAAAGCAGTGATGCTTCAGAGCAAGATGGAGCAGAAGAAGATGGAGCAGAAGAAGATGCTGTAGCAGCGGTTGACATTGATGAAATCGTAGTTGTTGATAACGATGAGTGTAAAATTACTATAAATGGAGTAGACCCTGATAACATGTTTGGCTACACTATTAATGCATTGTACGAAAACAAAACTTCAGACAAAAAAATTATGTTTACTGTAGATGATGCTTTTATTAACGGTGTTTATGCTAATCCACTAGCTGCTAATGAAATAACAGCTGGTAAAAAGGAAAACGTTGAAATTTTATTGTCAGATGAAATACTAAAAAATAATGGTTTAACAGAATACACTGACATAGAACTTGCTTTTAGAGCTTATAATTCTGACGATTGGGATGCTCCAAACATTGCTGAAGAAGCTATTCACATCTATCCACTTGGCGAAGATAAGGCTAGCGTTTTTTCAAGAGAAGCAATGGAAACAGATACTGTTTTAGTTGATAATGACTATGCAACTGTAATTGTAACTGGTTATTCAGAAGATGAATTGTGGGGATATTCAGCTAACTTATACATTGTTAATAAATCTGATAAAGTTATTATGTTCTCACTTGACGAATGTTCTGTAGATGGTATGATGATAGACCCACTATGGGCACATGAAGTTGATCCAGGTAAACAATCATTTACTAACATTCAGTGGTCAAATGAAGACTTTGAAGCAAACAAGATTACAGTTCCTAAAGAAATTGAATTTAAATTCACAGCTCATGATTCTGAAAACTTTGGCGGTGAAGACTTTATAAACGAAGTAGTTAAACTAAACCCATAATATAGTGGAACTTTTAAAAATAATATAATTTAAAAGCAAAAAACCTCTTTTTAAAAGGGGTTTTTTTGCTTGACAAAGAAATTATTTAGTGATATTATTATTGACGAGTTCGTCAGTAAGTAAATGACGAATTAGTCAATAAGGAGTGTCTATGGCAAAATTTGTTAGAAAAACAAAAGAAGAAAGAATGTTAGAAATCAGAAATGCTGCGCTAGATTTATTTTTAGAAAAAGGTTTTGCTTCAACTAAAATGGATGACATAGTAAATGTGGTAGATATGAGTAAGGGCAGTGTATACAGGTACTACCCTGCCAAAGATATGATTATTACCGACTTATTTAAAGATGCTATTTCAATTCGTAACAGAATCATGCCTAATTATCCTAGAGATATAGTTCTTTCCGAAGACGAAATCGCTGATTTTATGACTGATTTAATTTTTAGCAAGGATTTTGATATTAAATACCTTAAATTATATGTAATTTTTTTATACGAAAAAATGTTTGATAAAGACTTAGAAGAAATATATAACGAAATGTCATATTATAGTATAAACTCCCTACATTTGGATCAAACGCTTAATGCTGTTAAAGAAGATATAGTTCAAAAACTTTCAGTTATGGTTAATAGTCTAATACTTGGTAAAATGATTTTAGATAAAGAATTTGAAAAAAGCATCGACAAAGCATTAGTCAAAAAGTTATTTGTAAATATATTAAATCATAATACGCAATAAGCAGAAAGGGTGCATGCAATGAACAAAAAAATATTAATTTTACTTGTCAGCGTAGTATTAACTATCGGCTACACTTACGCAGATGAAAATAAAAAACAAGAGGATGAATTTAAGATATATTCGTTAAGAACTGTTAAAGAAACGATTTTTGAGTCTAAACCAAAACTCTATACATTTAAAGAGTTAAAAGATAGCTTTATTGAAAATAGTAAGCAAATAAATCTTAAAAAACTTGATAACAAGATAACTCAAAAACAATTTGAATCTTCTGAGCAAAGTAAAGATGACTTTATGGAAAAAATTTGGGAAATGGATGATGATAAAAGAGAACTAGAAAGAAAGAAAAAAAATATCGAAGAACTTTTAGCTGTTGATACAAAGATACCAAAGGGTCATCCTAAAAAGCTTAAAAGGCAAACTAGAAATAGTTTATATGATAAAAAGGACATGCTAGAAGATAACATAGAAGCTATTGAAGAAAGAATTGATGATATGGAAAAGCAGTATATTATGATAGACTTTAAATACGAATCTGACAAATTAAATGCCGACTATAATGAAAATTCACTAAAATCTTTTAAGCAAACTGAATTATTAAATATTAAAAATAAAATAATTGATATTCTTGAAGAAAATATCAATATTACAATGAAAGAAAACGAACTAAAGTTTACTAGCGAAATTTTAGATATGCAAAGAAAAAGTTATCAGCTTGGTTATTCTGACGCAAATAGTTTACATGACCTTGAAAATAAGGTTACCGTGATCACCGCAGAACTAAAAAACAAAAAACGCATTATTGAAACAAAACTAGATGAACTTGCTATTATTTGTGGCATTGAAAAAATTGATGGTTTTAAATTAAAAGCTGACTTTTTTGATAATAGTTTAGAATCAAAAGAAGCCGAATACTACAAAAAGAACTACCAAAAAAATGCGTACAGTTTAGAACAACTTGAAGAACAAGCCAAAAAAATTACCACTGCCAAGAAACAACTTAAATACAGGGATGACAGTGAGAAAGATGCAAATTTAATGGAAGCTAAAGCAGATAAACTAACGCTACAAGAAGATATTATTTTAGAAAACATTGAAATTGCTGCTCTTAATATGCTAAATAATTATGATAATTTAACAAGTGAAATTAGTAAACTATCTTTAAAATTAAATAATGCTAAGCGCAACTTAGATGGTAATAGCATTAAGTTATCACTAGGTCAAATTAGCAAACTTGATTACAATAAATCTGAATTTGAATATCAGCAAATGAAGTATGGCACAGATTTAATGGATTTAAACTTATTACGTATCAAGATTTTATTATCGGCTATGGCAAGCGGAATTGTAAAACAATAGGAGCTATATAATTGAAACTTAATAGATTTGCAAAAATAACCAAAAAAGCTTTAGAATCAAAAAAATTAATATATTTTTTAATGAGCTTTATAGTTTTATTCGGTGCTTACACCTTTGATAGCATGACCAAGTCCTTAATGCCTCAATTTGAAATACCTTACGTTACGATTATTACAACGATGATTGGTGCAAGCAGTGAAGACATTGAAGAAATGGTATCAGAAAAAATTGAAGACGAGTTAAATGATATTCCTGATTTAGAGGAAGTAAAATCACGCTCATCAAAAAATGTTTCTAATATTTTGCTAAAGTTCAAAGCTGATTCTGATAAAAATATAGCAATTCAAAATGTTGAAAGAAAACTCGACTTAATCAAAAAAAATCTGCCAGAAGAAGCTGATACACCAATCATTAAAGACATTAAGGTATTCAGATTCCCTAGTATTTTAGTGAATTTACCTGCCAATCAACCCTATGAAAAATTAGAACATGATATTGATGAACTAAAACTCATCTTAACCAAAATAGATGGTATAAAATCTGTAGAAACTTTTGGCTTAAAGAAACCTAAGGTTAGTATTTATCCAGACCTTAAGCAAATGGAAAAATATAACATCAGTAACTCCATGCTAATCAACATATTAAAGGATAAAAATATGAACATACCATTAGGTGAAAAAGAACTTAATGATATGTCATATAGCTTTGAAACTGATAATAAAATTAAATCAATTGATGAACTAGAAAATCAAATTATCATAAGCTTTCAGAATAGAATTATTAAACTAAAAGATATTGCTGAAGTAGAATATGAAGATGAAAATTCAGGTATGAAAAATTATCTAGTAAAAGATAAAAAGAAAACAGCGGTTGTTAATCTTGGTGTGTTTTTAAAAGGAAATGCTGATTCTATCAAGGTTAATGCATCCTGCCAAAACGCTGTTGAAAAGTGGAACGAAAAACATCCAAATAGCCCTATTTCACTTAGTTTAGATACGTCAGTTTATATTAAAACAAGTATTAGAGATATATCAACAAACGCTTTTAGTGGTATACTTTCCGTTATAATTGTGCTCTTCTTGTTCATCAATTTAAGAGAATCCATTGTAGCTTCACTTGTAATACCTATCACTTTGATTACTTCTATAATATTATTTAAGCCATTCGGTTTAACTATAAATATGCTGTCGATTACAGGACTTATCATTGCACTTGGTATGCTAGTAGATAACGCAATAGTTGTGATAGAAATGATAGATGAAAACAAAATAAAACTAACAAATTCGGACTTTGTGGAAGTAATACTGTTTTCTATAAATAAAGTAGGTTCTGCCATCTTTTCATCTACCCTAACAACTATTTGTGCCTTTATTCCCCTAGCCTTTTTATCAGGTCCTGTAGGTTCAATGATACGAGATATACCTATAGCAATGGCTATATCTGTAAGCTTGTCATTTATAGTATCTATAACACTTACACCCGTTTTGGCACACAGCTTTTTGAATAATTTTGACGAAAACAAAAAACTTAGTTTAATAGCAAAAATATTCCAAATAACAATAATTGTTTTGTGTGGATTATACGCTTTTTCAAGTAACTTTGAACTTACTACCTTATCCTATGCATGTGGCGTAAGTGTTGGAATTTTAGCACTTTTCAAATTATTTAGAAAACGCAACAGTGATATCTACAAAAAAGTTTTTAATGAAGCAATTTCGGCAATTATCCATTCTAAGTTATTACAATTCCTAGTTCTAGTATTTACTTTTGTGATGTTTATGTATAGTTTAAGCTTACTAGGTTCAGACAAAATTCCGAAGCAGAATTTTCCAGAAAGTGATGAACCAATGATGCTAGCCAACATTACTATTTTAGAAGGAACTGGAGAAAAAGACCTCGAAAAAACATTTGAAAAAATTGAAACTGTGTTGGAATCGAAAAATTATATTGATAGACACACCGCCTTAGTAAATGGCAATAAACACCAGTATTTTATAGAATTGAAAAATAATAGAAAGGAACATAACGAAGACATTGTCAAAGAACTTAGTGACGAGTTAAATATTATTCCAAACATCAATGTCAATATAAATCCAAATAATATGGAGGGAGAACCAATTCTAATCAGAATTACAGGTGATAACTATAATGATATGATAACAGAATCCAACAAGGTAGTTAAAATACTGGAAAATATCCCTGGTGTTATCAATCCAAGAGCCGATTATGAATACGGCAATCCAACCGCTAAAATTATAATTGATAAAGAAAAAGCTAGCCAAAATAACATCCCTATCAGCCAATTATCAATGGAACTTAGACATATTATAGCTGGCAAAGAATTAAACGAAATAAAAATAGATGGTAAAAATACTGAGTGTTTTATAAAATACGATGACTTGATTAAAAACATAAACGACATCAAAAATATCAGCGTATTAAATAGAAACAACAAGTTAGTGCCAATATATGATTTTATAGAAATAGAGGAACACAGAAGTCTTAAAACCTTAACACACATAGATGGTAAAAAAATATTAGAAGTAAAAGCCCAACATGATGAAAGCACTACCGTTCCTCAAGTCATCAAAGAATTTAGAGCAAAACTAGAAGACGAAGGTGGTATGAAAAATGACACAAGCTATACAGTTGGTGGCGAATTTGATGAAATGGGTAAATCATACAGGGATTTAATGGTTAAATTTATTGTTGCCCTAGTCCTAGTTTATGTAGTCTTACTAATTCAGTTTAATTCATTTGCTCAGCCACTAGTCATCATATTGTGCATCCCATTTTCAATGATAGGGGTTGCCATTGGTTACTTCTTTATGGGTATGACTTTTTCAACCCTTAGCTTTTTAGGTATAATATCCTTGGTTGGTATAGCCATCAATGACGCCATTGTTTTAATGGACTTTATTAACCAGCTAAGAAAAGAAGGTTATGATAAGAAGGCATCAATTATAGAAGGGGCAAATTCAAGGTTAAAACCAATATTAACAACATCTTTAACAACTATAACAGGAGTTTTACCACTTTCTATATATAATCCAAACTATTCGCAAATGGCATATGCCCTAATTTTTGGACTAATTGGTTCAACCATTTTAACACTTATAGTTATCCCTACGGTATTAAATACATTTGAAGGAGTTAGCAGAATATTCAAAAGAAAGGACTATCAAATTGAAAAATAAAAAGGCTATTATCATATTTTTTATCATTGTAATTATCATAGTTGGTATTATAGCAGGTTTTGAAGTTGCCAAAAGCAAGGAAGTAAAAGAAAAAACTATAGTTAAGTTACCCAAGGTTAGTGTTACTAAAACTAGCACAGACAAATTTATAGTTACTTATGATGCCAGCGGTAAGATTAGCAATAATACCTATAAAATAAGTGCTAACGAAGTAAGAGGAAAAATTGCTGAAGTCTATGTTAATGAGGGTGATTATGTTTATGAAGGTCAAGCTGTCCTATCTTTAAACGTCACAGCAAACGTTGCACAATTGAGATTACAACTTGTAAATACTGAACAAGGTATTAACGATATCAATCTTTCTATTGAACAATTAGAAACTAAGAAAAATGAAATTCAACAGCTTTACGACAATGGCTTAGTGGCTAAAACTGGACTTACTGAAATAGAAGATAATATTGAAAAATTAACAACAAAAAAAGCAGGACTAGAAGAAACTAAAACGGCACTTAATGCTCAAATTAATGATATAAGTGGGCTAGGTGTTATTTACTCTAGTGAATCAGGTATTGTAACAAAAAATAAATTTAAGCCTAATCAAACACCAACAATTAATGACTACCTTGAAATAAAAATGCAGGAAATGCCAGAGGCTAGAATTTATCTAACCGAAAAAATACTAAAAAATATTACTGAGGGGGATCCCGTTGAAGTAGAAATAGATGGTAAAATTTATCAGGCTAGTATCAAAGAAATTCATAGTTTAAATCCAAACGAAACACTTTACCCTGTTGACGTGGCTATTGATTCTGAAGATCAATTTTTATCAGATATGTCAGTCACAGTGATGATCCCTACTTACAAAAACGAACAAGCAGTTTTGTTAGACAGCAAGGCAATCATTAACTTTAATAATGAAACTTATGTGTATAAGCTGGTTGATAAGAAGGCTAGCAAAACCATCATCAAAACTGGTGAAAGCTTAGATGGCTTTACTGAAATTAAAAAAGGCTTAACAGCAGGTGAATCAGTCATTGTGGAAGGTCAATTTGGCATTGCTGACGGCGACAAAGTTGAAGTGATAAAATAAAAAAACGTCGACCCTGTCATCCTGAGCGGAGTCGCAGGTGTAGTCGAACGAATCTTAACCAAAAAAAAATTCTTTACTTTATATTTTTAGTATGATAAAATTTATTTAATTACATTTTGTAAACATATATATAAATAAAAAGAAAGGAAAATATTATGAAATTAAAAAAGCATTATTTAGAGTATTCAAAAAAGTTATTTAGCCTAGTGCTTGTTTTAGCACTTATTGTTACATCTATGCCTAGTACATTTTTCACGCCCGTTTTTGCCGATGAATATACGCAAAAAGGGCGTTTTTTAGTTGCGTATGAAAAAGGCACTTATGAAGTAAATGATTCTTTATTAAGAAGTGTATCTAACAAAGAGGAAAGCGAACAAAATAATAAAGTAAAAAATGGTGAAATTATTAGCGAAGGTGAGGAAAATATAGCCCTAGTTAATGATAGTAAAATGGGGATATCTTCTACTTTCAGAAAGGATAAAATCTTAGCGATTGAAGAAGATAGCGTAGTATTATTACTTGATGATGAAAATACAGAAGTTTTAGCTGAAGAAACAGAAGAAGTTAAAAATTCATTAGATAAATACATAATAGATTCTAAGGGTGAAAATATCAAAATTGCCCTAATTGATAGTGGTGTAAACACAGAAAATACAGGTATTATTCTTGCAGGTGGTAAAAGTTTTATTGATGATAATTATGACGTAGACGAAAATGGACACGGCACATCATTAGCTGGAATAATCAAAGGTTATGAAAGTGTGGACGGCACAAAATTTGAAGGCTTAGCACCAAATGCTGAACTTTATTCTTTAAAAGTTTTAAATGAAGATGGTAAAGGCTGATGTTATAAAAGCACTAGACTGGGCAAGAGAAAATAATATTGATATCGTCATTATGTCTTTTGGTGCTGACGAATATTCAAGTATTTTGCATAGAAGTATTAGGAAATGTTATTTGCAGGATATGCTCTTAGTAGGAGCCAGTGGTAATCAAAATAGTGATGTAAAGTATCCAGCCGCCTATCGTGAAGTGATGGCAGTTAGTAGTAGTTTTAATGACTTCGATATTGTTTATGATTATGAAAATAAAGAGCTTGTAGAAATTTATGCCGAAGGTAAAAATGTTAAAACAATAAATTCAAACAATCAAGCTCAAATAAAAAATGGCTCATCTTATTCAG
>PDWI01009618.1_pt1 | contig 11047 bp, 9 predicted proteins | sample 1430891 | NCBI WGS metagenome assembly PDWI01 (sample SAMN01162508, study PRJNA174530) | Oral metagenome, whole genome shotgun sequencing project. | biome: Marine environment; feature: Marine mammal; material: Swab sample of the gingival sulcus; isolation source: swab sample of gingival sulcus... | reverse complement strand
TTTGTTCAACGAACCCACCTGGTTCAACGGTAATCGAACAATTCGAGACTGTTCTGCCAACGCTTGAAGGATAGACTGACGAATCCACCATACAGCATAAGATATGAATTTGAATCCGCGAGTTTCATCGAATTTTTCGGCGGCTTTTATCAAACCTAAATTACCTTCATTAATTAAATCGGGTAAACTTAAACCTTGATTTTGATACTGTTTTGCTACAGAAACCACAAATCGCAAATTTGCACGAGTTAGTTTTTCTAAAGCAATTTGATCGCCTTTTTTAATTCGTTGAGCTAACTCAACTTCTTCCTCTACTGTAATAAGATCCTCTTTACCAATCTCTTGAAGATACTTATCTAACGAAGCACTTTCTCGATTGGTAATCGATTTTGTAATCTTTAATTGTCTCATAGTCCCCTTTCATCGAAAATATTTTGCAAAATTAATCTTTTTGAAAAATATATCAAAAGATATTTGTTCTTTAATTTTTCTCTTTCTATTTTTAATTTTGTTTTGACTCTTAATATATTATACCATTTGAAATTACAAATAAAATTAATCTTCTAACGAAAATGCGTAATATTTTATAACTCCATTTGGATAAACACCTGAAATAAACACACCGTTACCGTCTAATTTTTCTAATATTTTTACAACATCGTTCTTTTTATAAACCGGCACATTATTTATCTTAAAAATAATAAAACCATTATGCACATTAGCCTCTTTTAGCTTTCCATCTCTTAAATTTGTAACCTGTACGCCCCCGTTTATTCCTAAATTTTCTTTATCTTCATCGGACACAACATTAAAATCGGCACCTAAAATTTGTAATGTTTTATCTTTTATAATTTTAGTATTTCCCAACAAATTACGCAAAACCAATTCTACCGATAGTGTTTGGTCATCTCTTTTTACTAATATAATTACTTTATCGCCCGGACGATATTTCCCCACCTGTTCTTGTAATTGGGCCACAGAATTAACAGCTACATCGTTTACTTTCAAGATAACATCTCCACGAATAATTCCGGCAGTGGCGGCAGCTCCTCCCTTGTCTGTAGCCATTACATAAACACCTTCTATTTTATCCAAATTAAACTGCTTTGCCACATTATCATCAATATTCAAAATGGTTACTCCTAATATGGCTCTTTGTACTTCGCCAAATTCTTTTAAATCGGCTATTACTTTTTTTACGATAGTTGCAGGAATAGCAAACGAATAGCCCGAATATGAACCTGTTCGCGATTCAATGGCAGTATTAATCCCAACCAATTCTCCCTTGGTGTTTACCAATGCACCACCACTATTTCCGGGATTTACAGCCGCATCGGTCTGCAAAAATGATTCAATGCTCATTTTGTTGTTCATTAATCCCAATTTTCTGGCTTTAGCACTAATAATTCCGGCAGTTATGGTTGAAGTTAAGTTAAATGGATTACCTACAGCCAACACCCATTCGCCAAGTTGCAGATTATCGGAATCGCCATAATTCATCACCGGCAAATTATCTGCTTCAATCTTTAAAAGAGCCAAATCGGTATAAGGATCACGCCCAATTAGCTGTGCTTTAAACGAACGTTTATCGTTTAAAACAACTCTTATAACATTTGCCTTTTGCACCACATGATTATTGGTTGCAATATATCCATCGGAAGATATAATTACTCCGGAACCCGACCCCATGGTAGGACGCTGTTGATAGTAATCTCCCTCGCTTCCGAATAAAAAATCATAAAATGGATTAACTGCACGCTCTTTTGGGGTAGAGATTGTTGTAATATGTACTACCGACTGCACCGATAAATTTGCAGCATAAGTCAAATCTACTTGTTCGCCTTTTACCACAACAGGAGCAGTTTGCGTTGTGTTTTTATTTTCTCCGGAACCTAAATTGATATTGTATTTATCCACAAAAATCAAAAATAACAACACCGCAATAACACCTCCCATTATAGCAGTAAAAATACGTTCAAAAAATAGTTTTAAATTCATAGTTATGTTTTTATTTTTTATAAAAAATAGATTATAGGAATTTGCTTTACACCACAAAAGTTTTTTTTATATTTGTAATTTATACAAGTAAAGTTTTGATGTTTTTAAAAAAGCCCAATTACAATTTTAAGCATATTAATTCACATAATTGGTATACTTAATGCTATTTAATAATATTTAACACCATTTTGCGATAATGAAATTCACATTTTATAAGTATCATGGAACAGGCAACGATTTTGTTTTAATCGACAATAGAAATTCTATTATATCGCCCAATAATACAGCTCTTATTCAAAATTTATGCCATCGTAGGTTTGGAATTGGTGCCGATGGTTTAATGCTATTGGAAAATGCTAATGGCTACGATTTTAGAATGCGTTATTTTAATTCCGACGGCAAAGAAGGCTCCATGTGTGGTAATGGAGGGCGTTGCATTGTGGCTTTTGCCAAGTTTTTAAATATTATTACCGACCAAGCCAATTTTATTGCTATTGACGGCAGCCACGAAGCTAACATAAATATTTCGAACGGAGTCCCTATTGTTAGTTTAAAAATGGCTGATGTAACCAATATAGAACAACACGACAAACAGTTTTTTTTAGATACCGGCTCGCCTCATTTTGTGCAGTTTATAAATTCACACAATAATTTTGACACCTATGCCGAAGGAAAAAAAATTAGATATAGCGAACGCTTTAAAACCCATGGCACAAATGTTAATTTTGTATCATTTAACAATGATAGAAGCATACAAGTAAGCACTTACGAACGTGGTGTTGAGGCTGAAACCTATTCTTGTGGAACAGGCGTAGTTGCCTCTGCTATCTGCACCGGAATACTTAACAATAAAACAGAATTCGATATTACAACTAAAGGAGGAAACCTAAAAGTAACCTTTAACAGACAACAACAATCTATAACCGATATTTGGCTAACAGGAAGTGCTATTTGCGTATTTGAAGGAATATTTTCGGAATAATTTTACGTTTTATTTAGAATAAAATAATTGCCTATAAATTTTCATTACTCGTTTATATTTTATATACTAGCAGGCATAATGTAATAACCATTTTTATATTTAAGCATATGAAACTATCACTTAATGTTGATAACATAAAAAAAGCTACAGAAAAGTTTTCAAACAACGATCACTTTCATCATATTGTGTTACCACGTTTGCTTTCTCTATGTGCCGTAAAAAAAGCATTACGCAATATTCCTGACGTAAAATGGACTTTTGAATATAATTTCACAAATATAAATAACAATAGGGTGATAATAGAGTACCAACCCTCAGAGTCATCGGAATTAAATTTGTTTTACGAAATTCCTTTAAACCAAAAATTTGAATTTAGAGCTTTTTTAGGAATCTCGTCTGCCCATTTTTTAGACATTTACAATTTCCTAATCAATAATAATATTATAAAAGAAAATCAGTTTACATTAAAAGCAGAATACCATACTATTCCCCATTTTATTTTAAATCAACATCAACGATATAATGTTGGTTTGCTAAGTGCTATTAGCACCAACTGGGATATGGAAAACAATATCGACAATAACATAAAAGAAGAAATAAAAAAAGGGATAGAGCAGTTTCAACCAATATTTGAAATCGTAACATCGCACTTCAAGTTATAATACCCCCATTATGAAAAACAAGAAGCCAAGCATTGGTGAAAATTATTTTAAACTATTTCTATCATTAAATTTATTTTTTATGTTAGTAATAGGTGGGATTTGGATCTATACTAAAACTTCTAATTTTCACGAAGAAGCAAAACTTACCGAAAAAAAGCTTACCGAAGAAGCAAGAATAAAAGTCAAACAAAATGTTGCTATCGCTACTTCCTTTATTACATATCAAAATTCATATGCCGAAACTCAACTAAAAGAAAAACTACAAGAATTAGTAGATCAGGCTCATATCATAGCCACAAATATTTATACAAAAAACAAAGGAAAATTAAACAATCAGGAGATACAAAAACGTATATTCACTGCCATTGAGCCTTTACGATTATACAAAAAAAGACCATATGTTTTCATCATTAGTCTTAAGGGAGATGGCATTTTTTTTCCTAAAAACAGTCAAGGGTATAAGTTTATAGGTAAAAATTTACTCAACATAAAAGACCTATACGGAAACTATTTTGTTCAAAGTGAAATAGATAAAATACAACATCAAGATACAGCATTTATACGTTATTCTAATTTAGGCAATCAACTAAATAATTTTAATTTCCCCATAAAAATATCTTATGTCAAGAAATTTAAACCTTACAATTGGTACATGGGAAGTTTTGCCTTCGTTAACGATGTTTACAACGAGTTACAAACAAATGCGATAAAAAATATCAAGCAAATTTTACAAAATAAAACACTTACCATATACAACGAAAAGGGTATTTGTATCTACAACTCCCTAAACCCCTTTTTAGAAGGTCAAAATTATAAAGACTTCACCAATAGACACCTCATTGAATTCATTGATACATTAAAGAAAAATCCTCCCCTAAAATCAGATTTTTATAACCATAAATATTCTGAAGAGAAGCAACAAACAACCTATATCTCTTACGTTAGAGGCTGGAATTGGTTTATAGGGTCCTATTTTTATCAACAAGATATCGAAAAAAAAATTGCTACGGCAAAAAAGAAATTACAGCAAACAATCAAATTCAATATTCTACAAATTATATTAATCATATTTATTGCAAGTATTGTCTTTTTATTTAGTGCAAAAATTATTGCCAGTAGAATGCACACCAGCTTTAAACATTTTCAACACTTCTTTAAAAAATTATCAAGGGATAATATAATGATAAATTCAGAACAACAATATTTTTCAGAATTTAGAGACTTAGCTGTAATTATTAATAAAATGCTTGAAATCAGACTTCAAAAGGAAGCTCAACTAAAAGAAGCATTGATTAAAGCCGAAGAATCAGAGCGTTTAAAATCAGCTTTTTTAGCAAATATGTCACATGAAATTAAAACCCCAATGAATGCCATAATTGCTTTTTCAGAAATATTAAACGACGATTCGCTATCTTGCGAATCACGACAAGAAATTTTAGGACATATTAGAAGCAGCGGTAATTCGTTACTACTATTGATTAATGATATTATTGATAAATCAATTATAGATGCAGGAAAATTAAAAATAACGAAAACAAATTGTTCTATAAATTCTCTTTTTGATAAACTACAAAACACATTTAACGAAATAAAAAAACAAAGTAACAAAACTAATTTATCTTTAAATTTTATAAAAGAATTGCCCGATAAAGACGCATTTGTTTATACAGATCCATTACGATTGAAACAAATATTAAATAATTTAATTGGAAATGCCATAAAGTTTACGCCGGAAGATGGCAGTATAACCATTACATATCAAAAAAAGAACAATGCTTTTATTTTTAGTGTTACCGATACAGGAATAGGCATTCCCTTTCATTTACAGGAGATTATTTTCGATCGCTTCCGCCAAGCCGATGAGTCGCATACCCGACAATTTGGAGGAACAGGATTAGGATTAGCAATATCAAAAAGGCTAACCCAACTGTTAGGAGGAAAAATTTGGGTAAACTCAAGTCCTAAAAAAGGAAGTACTTTTTCATTTTTTATTCCGTGTACAGAAGAAAAAGAAAAAACAGAAAATTTACTACAATTAATAAAAAATAATTACAAAATACCCGATTTAAACGATAAAAAAATTCTGATTATTGATGATAATAAAATCAATAGGCTACAATTGATTCAAACATTAAACAACACCCATGCAACAATAGATGAGATAGATAACTTAAAACAAGCAGTAACTTTATGCCAAGAAAATAATTATCATTTTGTATTCTTGAATCTAAAATTGCGAGAAACAAAAGAATATGATATATTAATAAAACACCATCGTAATATCCTTTTTGCAATAGAGGAAAAAGATAGTCCTATTAGAACCGAAGAAATACTGGATTTAGGTTTTAATGGTTATATCGAAAAACCAATAATCGGCAATAGAGTTATTCAATTAATTGAAACAATTCAATAATACCGGCTGTAATTTAAAGTTTTAAATTACCAACAGTATAATTTTCAAAAAAAATTACATTTTATACAAAACGGTTAATTACTCATTTCCAATTATTTTCTTTTGGGTGTTATTAAAAATATTTTATAAAATCCAAAACACCTTTTTTATTTAAAATTTTATTTGTATCTTCCAGAAGAATTTAGAACTATATTTTCTAAAGAAAGTATAATAGTAAAACGCTTATAGCAGTTGTAATTTGAAGTCGCACAAAAGAAAATAGAACTTTTTAATTGAATAGATTTAAGTTACAAATGGTATAAAATATATATTAACCAATGTACTTTGTGTACATGTAAAAAAATAGGAGGAATTGTAATGAATGTAAAAATGCAATCCGTAGGTTTTAAAACTGATGAAAAATTAGAGAATTTTATCAATCAGAAACTAAAAAAGTTGGAAAAATTTGAGAATAGTGTTACTGCTTTCGATGTGAAACTAAACACCGATAAAGCAAGTAATAAAGAAAACAAAGTAGTGGAAATAAAAATGCATGTTCCGAATGCCGAGTTGTTTGCCAAGAAACAGAGTAAAACATTTGAAGAAGCTACCGATTTGGTTTTCGATGCTCTAAAAGCACAACTAATAAAATACAAAGAAAAACGCTAACAAGTAAATTTGCAAAACAACTTACAAAACATAAACAATAGAAATGGAGTTCTTAAAGAATTCCATTTTTATATTTTACCTAAAATAAACATAAATGAAACTACTTGCTGATTTCAGAATGGGACTGCAAACCTACTCAGAAGCATTAGACTATATTTTCAGAAAAAAGCTAGGTTGGTTTTTTATTTTTCCTTTATTGCTAAACATCTTAATATTCTGGTTTGGTTGGAATTACATAGGTAATTTATCTTCTGAAATACAACAGCAAGTGCTAACCTATATCAACTTGGAAGATGCCGATTTTTGGGGAGCAGGCATTTTACAGTTCTTACTAACAGGTTTAGTTTGGTTGATATTCAAATTACTGTTTTTTTTACTGTTCGCCTATTTAGGCGGTTACATTATAATTATATTACTATCGCCCATATTTTCATACCTTTCAGAAAGAACAGAACAGTTGCAAACCGGCAGAAAGTATCCTTTTAATCTCCGCCAATTTATTCGAGATATTATACGAGGAATACTTATTGCTTTACGCAATCTTTCCATAGAGTTATTGCTTACTGTAATTTTATTTTTTTGTAGTTTTATTCCGATTATTGGCTGGCTATCGCCCATTATATTGTTTCTTGTCTCGTCGTATTTTTATGGTTTTTCATTTATGGATTACGCCATAGAAAGAAAACAATTAAATATTCACGATAGCGTACAATTCACACGAACCAACAAAGGAGTGGTGATTGCCAACGGCTTTGTATTTTCACTCTGTTTATTAATTCCATTTATAGGAATATTTTTATCGAGCTTTGCCGCCATTGTTGCGGTTGTTGCCGGAACAATTTCGGTAAATAAAACATCTAAAACCATTTAAAATTTAATTTATGTTTCAAGATATTATTACTTACCTATCTAACATCATTAATAACAATGATATCAATACTACAACTATTATTCTTCGACTATCGCTAAGTTTTATAATAGGCGTTTTGGTAGGAATAGAAAGGGAAATACGTCGCCAGCCGGCAGGTTTACGCACCCATATATTAATAGTCATTGGTTCAACGGTACTAATGATGCTCTCTATTTTTGTACCGCAGACTTTTCCTAATTTTCAAAACGGCGACCCTTCAAGAATAGCTGCTCAAGTGGTTTCGGGAATAGGTTTTTTAGGTGCCGGAGCAATCATAAAATACGGAACAAACATACGAGGATTAACCACTGCCGCATCTATCTGGGTGATTGCCGCTTTAGGACTTACAGTTGGTGCAGGTATGTATTTGGGAGCAATTATAGGAACAGCAATTCTATTAACAGCCTTGATACTTTTAGATCATACAGAAAAAAAACATTTTACCAAACAATTTTATAAAATATTAGATATTTATACTCTTGATAACAATGTATCCATACACGATTTATTACCTATTTTACAAGCCCATAACGTGAAAGTGCATAATACCGATATAGAACATTTTTACACTGAAAACAAAACTAATTTTTCGTTAACCATACAATTTAAGTCTAACATTGATGTTAATAGTATGATTACACAATTGAGCAACCTTCAATCAATTCAAAAAATAAGTATCAGACAAATAGTTTAAAGAATTAATTGATGATTTATTACAAATAAAAATGCAAAAAATTGATTTAAAACAACTCGAAAAACTAACTGCAAAACCAAAACTTTTTGCCAACGATGATGGTAATTTCTGGGCAGATAGCTACATCTCGGAACATCTACTAAATGCACATCTTGATGACGATACCGAAGAAGGTTCACGAAATTATAAAACCATTACAGAAACAGTAGAATTTATTTGTGGAATAGTAGATATATCGTTGCCAAGTCATATTTTGGATTTGGGTTGCGGACCGGGACTTTACAGTGAGCTGTTTGCCGAAAAAGGTTTTGCTGTTACAGGTATTGATATTTCTCAAAATTCTATTGATTATGCTATAGAACAAGCTAAAATTAAACAACTACCTATTCATTATATTTGCCAAAATTATTTAAATATCGATTACGAAAATCAATTTGATGTAATTACGCTTATTTACGGCGATTTATGTGTGCTTTCGCATGATGAACGCCATCTACTCTTGCAAAAAGTATATCGTGCATTAAAACCCGGCGGTTATTTGGTTTTCGATGTTTTTACTAAACATTATATTCCTAAAAACACTCCCCAAGAATCGTGGTATATTAGTACCAAAGATGGTTTTTGGGCAGCACAACCTCATTTGGTATTGGAAGCACATTATCATTATAAAAAAGAGAAAGTTTATCTCGATAAATACACGCTTCTATTTGAAGATGGCATCATTAGAACGCATCATATATGGAAACACTATTTCTCTCTAAAAAGAGTAAAACTAATGCTTGAAGCAGCCAAATTTAAAGCCTTTTATACCGGAGCCGATTTACACGGTACTCCCCGCAAAAAATCAGATAAATGGATTGGCATAATTGCAAAAAAATTATAACCATTCATAATTAAAAGATCATTTAACAAATAATAATTTATCCTTTTGTTTTTATCTGAATTATTTAATCAAATAGAAGCTGTTTTATCCTAAATTTTCGTCTGATTTCCCAATATTGATGTTTTTTTTCCCCTAAAAATAGACCTGCCTAAAAATTTTATTCCAACCAAACAACATCTACCTAAAGACCAACAACTTACAAACACAATAGATTTCTTAAAAAAATTTGTTTATATCCATTACATCTCTATTTTTGCGAACTTAAAACTATAAACAAATAAACAGAATAAAAATGGCATTTATTACGAAAGAAAAATTCTTATCGCAAGAATGGGTTAAGGCTTACACATACCTTATTTTAGGTAGTATTATTTTTGCAATATCAGATATTTGGTTTGTTGTTCCCTACAAATTAGCTCCGGGCGGGGTTTACGGTATTGCTACGGTTTTAAACACTTTGTTTGGGTGGAAAATTAGTTACTGTACTACCTCTATGGAAATTCCTTTAGTGATTATCGGAACAATTATTTTAGGTCCTCGTTTTGGTATAAAAACTGTTTTAAGTATCGTTACCATTATAGTAACTGTTTGGATTATGGAGACTTATATTTCTCCTGATTATGCTAAAATGATAGCTGATCCAATGTTAAATACGATTGTAGCCGGAGTTTTTTACGGTATCTCCATAGGGCTAATTTTTAAATCGAGAGCGACTTCGGGAGGTTCCGATATTGTTGCAATGATTTTGGCTAAATATACACAAATATCATTGGGTAAATTAGTGATGATAGTCGATGGTCTTATTGTTCTGTTTACTTTAGCACAGCCTACCGAAACAGGTGCAATAGGTTGGGAATTTGCTATCTATTCGTTAATTATTATCTTTATAGAAGGTAAAATTATCGATATGGTTGTAGGTGGTGCAACAAGCTACCATAAAACTGTTATGATTATTTCGGAGCATTTCGATTCTATCGCTCAAAAAATCACCAACGATTTAAAACGCGGAGCTACTATTTTTGAAGCAAAAGGTGCTTATTCGGGCGATAACAAAAAAATGGTATATTCGGTAATGAGCCGTCGCGAGTTGGAGATTTTAAAAGTTCACGTAAAAGCTGTTGATCCCAAAGCATTCTTTAATGTTACCGATTCAAACGAAATAATCGGTGAAGGTTTTAAATCGCTTAACGACGATTAAAAATATTTTAAAAGATAAAAGAATTTTAATAAATCTGCTTCATAAATATGGAGCAGATTTTTTTTATTAGCTTTGTACCTGCTTAAAAAATAGAAACAAATGAATAAAAAAATAGAACTTTTTTCAACTACCAAAGCATTAATTTTTGATTTAGATGGAACTCTGGCAAACTCTATGCCGATACATTTTTCCGCTTGGAAAGAGACCTTAAAACAGTTTGATGTAGATTTCGATTTTGATTTTTTGATGAGTTGTGCGGGAATGCCCTGTTATAAAATAGTGGGAGTAATGAACGATAAGTATGAAACAAATATTAATCCCGAAGAGTTTATGTTGTTAAAAGAACAGGCTGTAATAGAAAATATTCATAAAGTAGAACCCATTAAAGCTGTTGTCGATTTGGTGTATCGGTATCATAATAAATTACCTATGGCGGTGGGTACAGGCGGACAAAAACAGATTGCCACCAAAACTTTGGAATTGCTTGGGGTAGATAAATATCTTCCTATTCTGGTAACTGCCAACGATGTGGAAAAACATAAACCAAATCCCGATACATTTTTGCGATGTGCCGAATTAATGCAGGTTGCTCCTGAAAATTGTCAGGTGTTTGAAGATGCCGTACTCGGTTTTGAAGCAGCCCAAAATGCCGGTATGAA
>PDWI01009617.1_pt1 | contig 11048 bp, 8 predicted proteins | sample 1430891 | NCBI WGS metagenome assembly PDWI01 (sample SAMN01162508, study PRJNA174530) | Oral metagenome, whole genome shotgun sequencing project. | biome: Marine environment; feature: Marine mammal; material: Swab sample of the gingival sulcus; isolation source: swab sample of gingival sulcus... | reverse complement strand
TCAACCTATTGATAGATCACGATTATCATACAAATTGAGGAAATGTTTTATACAATTCTTCCTACTTGACGAAACAAAAACTAGTTAGTATTATAATGGTATCTAAATTGAATTCGTATCATTCTGCTTATAAACAATAGCTTTAATTTTTTTTGATTGAACAATTGATAGATGATTATTAACGCATTAAAAAAAATAAAATAACATTCAATATCAGACGATAGTTGATGTAGTATAATTACTGCTTTTAAGTCTTATCGTGATATCAATAAGAGAACAGTGGCTAGGGTTAATATTAGTCATCAAATGCTTAAAAACCCATTTAGCAGGAAGCTTTTGGAGAAGTAATTTAACGTTTTTTCTCAGACAGCAAATTCAAGATAATAAAATACTATGGTATGCTACAATTCATGTTTTTGCATCTTATATTCGGGCATATCTAAAGCAGTTCATAAAACATTAAGTAAGAGGGGTTTTCATGAAAAAAAGAATAAAAGTTATACACGTTGGATACTATCATAGATTTGATGATGTTAGAATATTACGAAAAGAATGCGTCTCTTTAGTTCAGTCGGGTTACGATGTAACTTTTGTTACATCCGATAGAAATGGGACTTACAATAATAAAGAATTGTTAGATGTCAAAATAGAAATCATTCCTTTAAAAGGAAGAAGATTTATAAGGTATTTTTTATATAAAAGAAAACTGTTAGAGTTTTTACTTAACGCTGATGGGGATATCTATCATGTTCATGAAGCTAGTCTCATAAGTGTTGCTTTAAAATTGATAAAAAAAGGAAAAAAAGTAATTTATGATATGCATGAAGATAGTCCAAGCCTTTTGTCTACAACAGCCACAATAGCATATGGAAGATTGGCAGGGGTTATTGCAAAAAAATATGTTTCATATCGAGAAACAAAACTTGTAAAGCGTGCTAATCATGTTTTTCATGTCTCAGATTTATTAGAAGAACGCTTACATAGTATTGGTGTAAGAAATTGTACAGGACTATATAATTATCCTATTATTGAAGAATCAATTATATATAGCAACAAAAAAAATCAAATATGTTATATTGGTGGCATATCAGAACAGAGGGGTATTACAAATCTTATAAAGGTGATGGAACACTTAGATTGTGAACTTAAAATTGCGGGGAAAGTACCTAGCGGTTATCTCAACGAATTATCGAAACTACCAGGATTCAAAAAGACAGAATTTTTAGGGTTTTTAGATAAAAACGATATTTTAAAGCTTTTATCTGAGAGTTTATTAGGTATGTGTACTTTAAAATATACGGCGAATCATTATCACAGCATGCCCGTCAAACTTTTTGAGTATATGAACGCATCAATTCCTGTTGTATCGTCTAATTTCCCAGTTATGAAAAAAATAGTTGAAGGTAGTAATTGTGGAATTTGTGTTGATCCGAATTCTATTGAAGAGATTGTTGCTGGCATTCATAAGATTTTAGGAGATGATTCTCTTAGGTTGGAAATGGGTGAAAATGGATTTGAAGCAATACAAACAAAATATAATTGGAACAATGAAGAAAAAAAACTAGTAAGCGTATATGATACTTTAACAAAAGAAATAAGACTTAATTCCTAAATATAGGTAATAAGCCTTATTTTTTTAAGTACAATGATTATCTATTAAAATTAGATCTTCATTTTTTGATAAATAAACAAAATATTACTAGCTAAAAAAGTCTTTGATAGCATCTATCACTTCATTCATTTCATCGTCTGTCATATAAGGATGAATTGGAAGAGATAATACGGTGTCAGAGAGCATTTTTGATACAGTACATTTTTGATACTCTTCGAGATGAGCAAATGCTTTTTGAGTATGCATTGGCTTTGGATAGTAAATATTTGATGGTATATTTCTAGTTTTTAAGTGCTTTTGCAACTCGTCGCGTTCATTTTTATTCTTGAGCTTAATAGTATATTGAGCCCAGCTCGAATAATGATCTTTTTTTACTACCGGGCACACAACATATTTAGAAAGTGCTTCTGAATATTTTTGGGCCACCAAGTTTACGTTAGTTAATTCATATTCTTTAAAAATTTTGAGTTTTTCTAATAAAACGGCAGCTTGAATTGTATCTAATCTTGAATTCCATCCAATTCTTACATTATCATATTTGAATGTGCCTTTCCCATGTGTTGCGATCGATCTTAATATCTCATTATACGTATCATCATTAGTAAAAATAGCACCACCATCTCCGTAGCAACCTAATGGTTTAGCTGGGAAAAAAGAAGTTGTTGATATATCGCCTAGAGAACAAGCTTTTTTATCTTTATAACTTCCGCCAAAACCTTGAGCACCATCTTCTATTACCTTAAGGTTATATTTATCTGCTATTTTCTTTATTTCCTCAAAGCTACCTGGTTGTCCAAAGAGGTCAACATAGATAATAGCTTTTGGATTTAGTTTTCCTTTTTTTATTACAGCTTCAATAGCTTGCTCTAACTTTTTAGGATCCATATTATAGGTGTCAAGTTCTACATCGACAAATACGGGAGTAGCCCCAACAAATGGGATAACCTCGCCCGTAGCGAAAAAAGTAAAATCTGGAATAAAAATAGCATCTGTTTTTTTGGTGAAATCCCACATCAAAAGTGGCATTGTTAACGCATCGGTACCATTGGCACATGTTATACAGTGTTTTACACCAACATATTCTGCTAACTTCTGTTCAAGTTCTTTTACCTCATCGCCAGAAATAAAAGCGGCTCTTGACATTACATTTATAATTGCGGTATCGACATCTTTTTTTATTTTTTTGTATTGTGTTTTTAAATCTCTAAATTCCATAGTCGTTTCTCCATATATCTATTTTCTGATTAACTGTTCATTTTCTAAGGTATAAGTCCTACCACAGTCAACACAAGCTAGGTCCTTTGGTAACACTTGTCCGCATTTACACACCCATCCAATTTGTTTAGCAGGCACACCAATCATAAGCGCGTGAGGCTTTACATCCTTTGTAACAACAGATCCTGAACCAATGAGACAGTATTCTCCTAATTCGCTATTACATACAATAGTTGCATTAGCGCCAATAGAAGCGCCTCTACGAACTATAGTCTTTTTTAATCCGTTAGGTCCTTTAGGGAACTCGGCACGGGGTGTTAAATCATTTGTAAAGACACAAGAAGGTCCACAAAAGACATAGTCTTCTATTTCAACTTCTCTGCATACATTAACATTATTTTGTATTTTAACTCCATTGCCAATTTTAACATTCTTACCTATATTTACATTTTGTCCGAGAGAGCAATTTTTTCCTATTCTAGCACCTGATTGTATATGGCAAAAATACCAAATTTTAGTACCTTCTTCAATTTCTACATTATCATCAATGTAACTGCTCTCATGCATATAATATTTTTTCATAATAGCTCCTTTGTTTATAATTTATTAACGCCAAATATTAAAAATCGTATTATCCAAGCAACACCAATTGGAAGTATTGTATACTTCAATAAAAATAGAATATATTTATTAATATTAAACTTTACTAGTTTAAAAAACAACAGTTGTACGGCAATGATGTATAGTATTCCAAGAAAAGAAGAAATAATTAAAAACGTTACAATATCTAATTGAATATATATGTTAACAACCCAAAAGAGAATTGTTAATATTAAAAATGATAAAGAAAGATAGAAAACATAAATGTTTTTTCCTATTATCACTAGCGCACCAGATAGACATTTACTTAAGAATGTAAAAAGATAGTAAATACTTAGGATAGAAGTAAAAGTTCCAACCATTCTCCATTTGCTTCCAAGGAAGAGAGTAAATAGTTCTTCTCCAAAGATAATTGCAATCATTATCGGTATGATTACTATTCGTATATTTGTGGTTAGAATCTTGAAGGAAAATTCTCCTATATCTTGTCCTTTATTATATCGATCTGAAGCCTCTTGAAAATATACTCTGTTAACAGATCCTGCTATTAGTCCAACGGGCAGTGAAATAAGCCTGAGTGACATAGAGTATATTCCAAGTATGGATAAACTAAACAGTCGATTTATCATCTGTGAATTTAGCTGTACTATTAGTGTATTTATAAGATTCGATGGCATTTGATATATTGGAAAGCGTTTATATTTTTTTAGCATTTTTTTATAGCTATACTTTTGCATATCTACTTTGATAAATATACTTTCGTGATAGTTAAGATATATAATGCTAACAATATAGGATAAGATGCTACCAAGCGTATATCCAATAAAGCCAAACCCCATTATACCTAGTAGCAAACTAATAGATACATTTGCAATAGCAGTTATTATAGCGTTCGAAAATAACAATTTATATTTTTTTCGTCTATTCACATAGGAATACGATATTGTGCTAAGAGAGAGTGTAATTATGTATAGGTATATGATGAATAAAAAAAGCACATATGGAGTGTTTTTTACGTTTATGATTGAAATCCATGGTTTTATTAACCAAAACACGAATAGTAAAAGTGCGGCTATAATTGCGATAGAACGTCTGACGAGCCTTGAGAGGGCAATCGCTTCTTCATCCTCTTTTGGCAACAAGAACACCGTCATCATTCCTAAACAAGAAAATGCTAGAACCGAATTCCCGATATTCACTAGAAGTGTATAATTACCAAAATCTTGAGGTAAATATATTCTTCCAAGTACTGGCGTTGCTAGAAAGGTTATTATTTGCGCAATAAGTACCCCTGATGAAAGGGTTAATACGTTTTTTAAAAAAGCATTTTGATTTATGAAAGTACGTAGTTTTTCTTTATAATTCATTGTATTGCCCATTTGATATTTTTTTTGACTGAATAAAAATAATATAGCCAACTAAAAGCCCAAAAGAATTAGATGTTAAATATGAGCCGGATATCATCAATTGACCAACCGAATACGATAGTATTGCTATATATAGTATAATATATAGGCGGTTTTTACTTTTGTTTATTTTAAAACCAGTATTAAAGATTATATAAGCAAAATATAATAGTATCATTGCGCCTAATAGGACGCCAAATTGAAATAGTATTTCAAGCACTATATTGTGAGGATAATAGCCAAACATTATTGGTTCACCTGATTTTCCAAAGTGATGAGCTAAATAATATCGGTCTGAATAGATTCCCTTATAGCTAAATGGCCTTTCGGCAATTTTATTTAAAATAAAACCATAGTATTTCTCTCTACCAGAAAGTCTGATCTTTAGTTCGCCTTTTCCTGACAGTGAGTTGTATACATTAATGGCATCTTCCTTTAACGCTTTCATGTTTCTTGAACTTTTAATTACATTATTAAAGGCGAATCCCATGATTAGAACAGCTATTAGTAATACTGCTACTATCGATGTCAAGATTAGTAAGTTTTTTCTCTTTATTTTATAGAATAGTGGCATTAACATTAAGGATATTAAAATGCATAATATAATTCCTCTTGATCCTACTATTAAAATCACACCGAAGTTGAATAAAAAGAATAGCATGCAATCCACTCTTTTTTTTGTTATTGCAAGTATTAAGGATATTATAATTAGAACGGTCATGTTGTATGAATAGCCCATGCTGTAGAGCTTCGTAATGTTGAATATAAATATTTGTGTTATAGAGTATATCGTTCCAAAAATAAAATAGATCCTTAGGTATTTCGTTAGAGGTTTCAAATCTTTCATAGCAGAAAAGAACATTATATACATGATTACTTGTATAAAAGTATAATACACTAACTTATCAGCAATTATTAAAAGCTCATTATGTAGAAAAAAAGTGATTAGAATAAGCAATGAATAGACCGATAGCACTATCAGTAGTCGCTTCTTTAATAATCCTCTATTGAAGTATAGGAAAGATAATATAATAGCAGCGATCAATAGTGGATTGATATAACTTGTTATTTCCCTTAGTTTTTTTAATTCTAGTAAATCTATAACATTTGATTCTATTCCAATAAGAATTGGTAAGCTAATATATAGTGCTAATAAAAAATTTTTTCTTTGCTCATTCATATTTTTATACTTTCTTAAATTCTCCTAACATATCAATACTTGAGAAGGTATCTAGTGGTAGTTTTACTGCTTTAGACTCTTTTTGGCTTTTATATATCGCTAAAACTAGCTCTAAAGCATCTTTACCTGCATGTGCATCAACATATGGGGGTCTATCATTTTCTATTGAATCTATCACATCTTCAAAGAGTCTAGTATGTCCGTTTCCATAGACATTACTGGTGGCTTCTTTTAAGTTTTGAAGTTGTGCATCTTCATCATTTTCATCTTTGAAGTTCCATACTTCAATATTATTTGTCGATGTGCCACCTATTTTAACAGTGCCTGTTTCACCAAAAACATACAGTGTTTCCTCTAGATTTTTAGGGAAAACATTGGTTGTGCCTTCGATGGTAGCTATTGCGCCATTCTTAAATTTGACAACCGCCATACCGATATCTTCTGCCTCTAAATAATCATGGAATTGTTGTCTAGTCTGGCCATATACTTCACTTATTTCACTGCCAAACATCCATCTGAGCAAATCAATGCCGTGTATGCATTGGTTCATCAACGCGCCACCATCTTCTTGCCATGTGCCTCTCCAAGATGCTTGTTTATAGTAATCAATATTTCTATTCCATCTAACGTGTATTGAACCATGAGATAACTTTCCGAATCTTCCATCATTTATAGCTTTTCTTAGCTTTTGGATAGCAATATTAAATCGATTTTGATGACATGCACTTACCTTGACGTTTTTTTGTTGTGATCTCTTAATGATTTCGTTCGCATCATCGATACTCATAGCCATTGGTTTTTCTATTATTACATTGACATTGTTATCAATACAGAATAAGGCTATCTCCGAATGACTTCCACTTTCAGTTGCGATACTAACTAGATCAAGGTTTTCGTTTTCTATCATTTCCTTATAATTTTTATATTTTTTTATATTCTTTCCATCGCTAATGTTGCTTTTTTCAAGTAGGTCATCCATTTTAGAACACACTATATCACATACTGCAACTATTTCGAGATTGTTGTTAATAGCGGCGTTTATATGATTTTTAGCAATTCGCCCACATCCAATCAATGCATATCTCATTATACTAATCTCCTCACTGTTTTATAATAATTCTATATTGTCTCTTTTCTTTATTTGTGCCATCGCATTTTTGGTATCAAATATTGCTTTAGCATTCTTTTGTATCATACTGTAATCTAGGTTTGTATGGTTTGTTGTTATCACTATTAGGTCATAGTCTGAAATAACATGAGGGTCTATTTTCTTTATGCCTGTATGCTCGATGTCATTTTGCACATATTGTTTTATGTATGGATCATAAAAGTCTGTTTTTGCTCCATATTTTTTCAGCAGTTCTATAACATCTAAAGCCGGACTTTCTCTATAATCATCGATATCCGATTTATAGGCTACCCCTAAGACGAGTACTTTAGAGCCATTTATGGATTTTTTATGTTTGTTTAAGATTTTTGCTGCCCTTTCAATACAGTATTCAGGCATTTTATCATTAATCATCATTGATGCTTCAATCATTGATGTATGGAAGCCATATTCTCTCGCTTTCCAACTCAAATAATAGGGATCAAGTGGTATACAGTGGCCACCTAAACCGGGTCCTGGATAAAATGCTTTAAATCCATATGGCTTGGTTTTTGCTGCCTCTATCACTTCCCATAGATTGATATTCATTTTATCGCATAGTATAGCCAATTCATTGATTAGACCTATGTTAATGTTTCTATATGTATTTTCGAGTATCTTTTCCATTTCAGCAACGGCAGGTGATGTCACCTCGTGGATGTCACTATCTAGAACGGCTCTATACATTTGGGCTATGACTTCCGTAGCATCTTTTCCTATTGCACCTACAACTTTTGGTGTATTTTTTGTTTTGAAAAACTTATTTCCAGGATCCACTCTTTCTGGAGAAAAGCCCAAGTAAAAGTCTTTTTCACATTTTAGGCCTGAGCCTTCTTCTAATATAGGTTTTAGTAGCTCTTCTGTAGTGCCTGGGTAGGTCGTTGATTCTAGAACTACCATTGCCCCTTTTTTTAAGTATTTTGATATTTCTTTCGTTGAATTTGTAACGTAACTGACATCTGGTTGTTGATGGGAATCCAAAGGTGTTGGCACACATATTGCTATAAAATCAACATCTTTGATAAATGAAAAATCGGTGGTTGCAGATAACATACCACTTTCAACAAGCGCGATTAAGTCTTCATCTACCACATCTCCAATATAGTTTTTACCATTGTTGACAGACTCAACTTTCTTTTTATGGATATCAAAACCAATGGTTTTAAAGCCAGCCTTTGCCTTCTCAACAGAAAGGGGTAGTCCCACATAGCCAAGTCCAACAACACCTACAACAATGTCTTTATTACGTATTTTTTTTAATAAACCTTCTTTTATACTCATAATTATCCCCGCCTTCTTTTATCAAAAAAAATCTGAAAAGCGTTTAGCTAATTTTTCGAATGTAAAATTATCTAAAACGACTTTTTTTGCTCTATCTTTAAGCATCTTCTTCTCTTGATCATCCATCTCCTTAATTTTATAGATAGATTCAATAATCCCATTTACATCTTCAGAATCGACAACGTATCCAACATTATACTCTTCAACTATTGTTTTTTCTGCTGTAAATGAAAATATAATAGGTACACCTGCAATCATACTATCAAACATTTTATTTAAGCTAACGCCGAATCTATAAAGAGGTGATAAATAGCCACCCATAAATGAACAATCGAAATATTTAAGTAGATTTGGTATAGCTTTTTTATTTAGTGAATCAAAAAAATGGACGTTTTTTAAATTTCTTTTACGTGCTGTGTCAATTAGTGAAGCTTTTTCAACGCCATCGCCGACAAGTACAAACGCAATATTGTCATCATTTATATTGGTAGCGACATCCAGTAATATATTTAGTGCATTGGATAATGCGTGTCCACCAAAATAGCCTACAATAAACTTGCTTCTTTTTAATCTGCTTAATTTATCTTCGACATTGCTTGGCAGAGGTAGTGAATCATTCCATTCTTCCAGCGACACACCATTTTGTATATTTACAAATTTGTCTGCATTCAGCCCATGTTTTATCATGTAATCTTTTGTGTTGGGCAGAAGCGAAACAAGTGTTTCACAATTTCTATATGCTGAATTCTCTGCAAGCTGAAGGAGCATAACAAAAGGATTGTATTTTGACATTCCCCCGATTTCATAAAGTGTAGAGGGCCACATATCATGCACTTCGTGAATAAGTTTTGCCCCAGAAAGTTTTGCGATTCGTTGTCCAGCATATGTATCCAATGGGTAAGTCGAAGAAGTTATAACGACATTTGGTTGTATCTCTTTGACTATCTTTTTTGCGTTAAAAAGTAACTTTCCTACAAACTGGAACATTGTAAGTGCTCTCTTTAGGCCGTTGCCATTGTATTTGTTGGTTTTAACCCAATGATAATGGATACCATCGACGATCTTTTCGTCAAAATCCTTTGTGATTACGGGGTTATTCAGTCTTAGGTGAGAAAAATCTGCTGCTAAAATGTGCACATTATGGCCCATTTTAACCCATTCTTTTGCTAGGTAGTACGGCCTAAACTCCATTCCCTTATTGGGATCTCCCGCGTAATGATTGATTAATAGTATATTCTTGTTTTTTCTATTATTCATCTTGTAACCACCACGATTGTATTGAATAGTATTATCTCGTTTTTTCGTTATCGAAAAGTGTCTAATACTATCGAAGTCTTTAGTTAATATATATTTCATCCATAGTTATGTCATTATATATACTGACATCTCTTGAGTGTTTTCGGTTATATAGTTTGGAACTTTCGTTTCATGCTAATAGCGTTCCTATCACCAATGAGTATATTTATTCATTGCGTGAGTTTATCTAGAATGTATTCCAACTCTTCGTCACGTAGTTTTGTGCGAAAGAGTAACCACACTTTATTTTTATAGTTTTTATAATCATATGGGTGATTCGCTATATGAACTTATTATTAGTTGTTTATAGTGAATGTTTCATGATATGGTTTTCTTGAGCTTGGTTATGGTTGCATTTTGTCAATCTCAGTCATGATACCTTTTGGTAGTGTTATCGGTTTACCTTGCACTATTTAATACTTTATAAAAGGTGTAAACCTTATGGATATAAAGGCGGTTATAGAAAATAAGAAGCGTTTGTATCCATTTTTGGGTATGCTTCCATAAAATCCAATCATTATTATAAAATAAACTAGTATCATCAGTACTATATCTATGATGTTTCAGTAGCTGTTAAGTTAAAAAACAACAAAATAATTATACCCTTAATGCATTGATAAGTCAATCAAAAAGGCATTTATGATAAATATTTAATAACTATGATGGGAATAGGAAAATAAATGATGTTTAATTGAAAATTAGTAAATGTTATGTTATTATCATGTTCACGAAAGAAATCATGGGAAAGGTTGTGTGAAAATGAGGATATGTCATGTGACAAGCGCTCATAATAATAAGGATGTTAGAATATTTGAAAAAGAAGCGATATCGTTAGCAAAAATAGATAATTATGACGTCCATTTAGTGGCCGAAGGTGATTCCAGAAAAGAGAGAGGCGTTACAGTCCATGGACTAGGTAAGATACCTACAGGAAAACTAGAAAGGTTTTTTTCTTTTTCTAAAAAGATCATTAAAAAAGCAAAAGAGTTAGATGCAGATATATACCATTTGCATGATCCAGAGTTATTACTGTATGCGTTACAGCTCAAAAAGATGGGCAAAAAGGTGATATTTGATAGTCATGAGAATACGGTAAGCCAAATTATGATTAAAAATTATATCCCCCGTTTTTTAAGACCTTTAATATCGAAAGTTTATTATCATTTTGAGACCTATGTAACCAATCGAATAGATGGCGTTATTTTTCCGGCTTATATAAACGGTAAACATCTTTTTGAAAACAGATGCAAAACGGTAGAAATCATAGACAACACTCCCATTCTAGACGAATTAGTTTATTATGGCGATAGG
>PDWI01010498.1_pt1 | contig 11050 bp, 7 predicted proteins | sample 1430891 | NCBI WGS metagenome assembly PDWI01 (sample SAMN01162508, study PRJNA174530) | Oral metagenome, whole genome shotgun sequencing project. | biome: Marine environment; feature: Marine mammal; material: Swab sample of the gingival sulcus; isolation source: swab sample of gingival sulcus... | reverse complement strand
GCTATAGCTGTCGCATTGGAATCAGTCACCTCAAAAGACGTGAAGGGATGGTTCAAGGCTTGCGGATATTAACCCTTTCAAAATTAAAATGCTCTAGCCTTTACTGGGCGGTAAACCGGCGCCGATGGTCGATACGTCCTTACGTCCAAGTTGGGTGGACAAGCTGTATATTTCGTGGGGATCAAGAATCAACACGACGGAACCGTCCCCCATGATCGTTGCACCGGACAAGCCTTTAAGATTAAAATTGTTGAGATACTGGCCGAGTGGCTTGATAACGATCTCCTGACGTTCCAGCAAACGATCAACCACAAGACCAAGACGTCGATCATTATCCTGTATGACAACCATGGGCAAAACATCGCGCTCATCCATGGTTTGCGGCATGTCGAGAAGTTCGGACAATTCGATAATTCCAAGCACTTCGCCGCGTAAAGTCACTGCCTTCCGATTATTGACATCGGACAGTTTTTCCGCTTCGATCTTGGTTGTTTCAGACACCGCATCCAAAGGAATGGCAAAGGTATTACCGGCAATCTGAACCATAAGTGCATCAATAATCGCCAAAGTCAGCGGTAAAGTCAGCGTCAGCTTCGTCCCCTTGCCCACTTCAGAGAGGATATGCACACTCCCCTTCAAGTTCTTGATGTTGGTTTTAACAACATCCATACCCACTCCACGACCGGATATATCCGTGACCTTTTCTGCCGAGGAGAAGCCCGGAGCAAAAATAAGATCAAGGGCTTCCCGGTCATCCATGGCACTGGCTTCTTCAGGGGTGATGACACCCTTGTTAATGGCAACTTGCTTGAGTTTTTCTGGATCCATGCCACGACCATCATCCTCAACCTCAATGGCAACGGAATTACCCTTGTGATAGGCACGTAGCCAGACATGCCCTTTAGGTTTTTTGCCAGCCGCTATACGTGCCTGCTCGTCTTCAAGACCATGATCCACCGCATTTCTGACGAGGTGTACCAGCGGATCACCGATTTCCTCAACAACGGACTTATCGAATTCGGTCTCTTCACCTTCCATAATCAATTCAACCTGCTTGCCGGACTTGCGGCTCAAATCACGGACCAAACGCGGGAAACGAGAAAAGACAGTCTGGACAGGCACCATCCGAACCTTCATGATGGTATCTTGCAAATCATCAGAAATACGCGCCATGGCATAGGTGGTTTCCGTCAATTGCTGGGCAACAGAATGAACATCCTCATGCCCTTCTTCCAGCGCACGGGCGAGCATTGCATACCGATTGCGGTTAATGATCAACTCACCGATAACATTCATCAGATGATCCAGCTTGTGATGATCCACACGGATGGTACTGGAAACTTTGGGCCGCGCCGGAGGTTGCCCACCACCAGCTGGCTTGGCTGGTGCGGCACTGGCCGTCGGCTTGGGTGCAGACGCAGCAGGCTTGGGTGCAGGCGCAACAGGCTTGGGTGCAGGCGCAGCGGGCTTGGGTGCAGGCGCAGCGGGTTTGGGTGCGGATGGAGCGGGTTTGGGTGCGGATGGAGCGGGCTTGGCCGCTACAGGCTCCGGCTTCAAAGGAACCTCTTCGGCTACCGGAGCAGGCGCAGCAGGCCTGGGAGCTTCTTTGGCAGGAGCCTCACTATTCAAATTCAATGTCGGATCCAGAACAGGGCTACCGGAAAGACGCTCCATCTCCTTTAGGAGCATATCCTTCAAGATAGCAAATTCCTGCTCCAGGATATCCAGCATCACGGTGAAATCAATATCAGACTTACGTCCCTGATCGACGAGGCCGACGGTTCGTTCCGCATACTCCTTGATTTCATCCATGCCCATATAACCAGCAGAGTTCTGCATTGTCTGAAATGTTCTGAACAACCCGTCAATAATATCAGTTTGTCCTGAATCTTCATGTAGCAGATTCAAAGCGACAGCAGCAGACTCCAGTTGCTGATTTATCGTAGAAACAAACAGTGACACATCTTCAGGGTCATACTCATCTGTCGAGTTGCCATCTGCCCCGGATTCGCCGCCAGTTTCTACCGGGGCGTCTTCGACCTGTTTTGTTGCTCCGATTTCTTCGGTCACATCACTCGGCTTACCGCTGGGGATATGCCCTGTAATTGCATCCAGATTCCCGTCTTTGGTCACTCTTTGAAGCAATTGAACCATCACGCTGGTGTCCATTGGCATCACTTTATTGCTCTCAACGTCTACCCTGTTGATCAATTCTTCGATCATGTCCACGGCCGCCAGGAGCAAATCAATAAGCTGCCGATTGGACTCCATGTCTCCCTTGCGAACATTGTTCAACAAGGTTTCAGCCTCATGGGTCAGGGCATTGAGCTCCTTGAAGCCGATAATTCCACTGTTTCCTTTCAGATTATGAAAATAGCGGAAGGTGTCATTGATTAATTCCTCACTGCCTTCAGGTTCTCCCTCAAGAGAGAGAAGACAACGGTTGAGATTTTCAACAATCTCCTGAGCCTCCTCAAGAAAGTCGGCAAGATGCCCTTCTCCGACAGTTGTCAGGGCATAGGGAGTCTCATCAAAATTCGGGACAGGTTCGGGCTGGAATGTTGACGTCATAGTTGTATTATCCATATTAGCCGCAACTTGTGCGGGCTCAGGTTCGGAAACAGCTTCCGGAGCAACGGCAACCTCCAAAGTAGCCTCTGGAGTAGCCTCACCAACTGCCTCGGATTCAATTGCCGGAGTTGCAGCAACGTCACTGCCATCAACCTCCCCGGCCAATACAGCTTCGATTTGGGCGATAATCGGCACGGTATCAACATCGCCTTCAACACCACTCTGTTCAAGGTTGTCCACCATGGCTCGCAAAGCATCCGTCGCAGACAAAATCAAATCCATGATCGCGCCAGTCATCTGCATTGACCCCTGACGCAGTTCGTCAAGAATATTCTCTGACTTATGTGCGAGACCGTTGATTTTGTGTAGTCCGAGAAAGCCCGATGCCCCTTTAAGAGAATGCATCGGACGAAATATTTCATTGAGAAGCCCAAGATTTTCGGGCGCCCTCTCAAGCTCAAGCAAATTGGGCTCAATGGTTTCCAAATGCTCTTTCGCTTCTGTAAAAAAATCAGCTAAAATTTCTGGATCAAGAAAGTCCTGAGTCATTGATTACCCCTGAAAGTTTCAAAAGAAACCCCTCTCAAAACATCTGAATAACGAACACCCAACAACGCCATAGCATCACCCAAGCAACATCTTGACATTTCTGACCAATTCCTCAGGCTGTGCCGGCTTGACCATGTAGAGATTCGCTCCGACCGTCAGTCCGGTCTGGATATCTTGGTCCTGCCCCTCAGTAGAGAGAACGACTATGGGAATATCCCTATAGGCATCCTGCTCGCGCACAGACTTAATAAACGTCAAGCCGTCCATGCGGGGCATATTGACATCTGAAACGATAAGATCGACTTCCGTAGCACTATATAATTTTTCCAGTCCGTCAAGCCCATCTTCAGCAACCGTCACTTTAACTCCTTCTTTTTTCATAATAAAAGCAACAAGATTTCGTACAGTCTTGGAATCATCTACTATCAAAACATGTTTAGCCATGGTTCCCCCAAACGATTTTTAGCATGATACAGTCCGATTTATCAAATGCATACGACACCCTCACCCCATTGGCAAACACATCGTCGCCCCACATGTCCAGTCTCATTGTATTCATATCATTGATCACAGCACACCTATTCTTCCTTTTTGTAAATAATCGCCCCCGGATAATGGACAGGCTTAAAGGCTCGACTGAGATTGTGTAGCGATTCGGAATGTCCGACAATCAGATAGCCGCCCGGAAGTAAGTTGTCATAAAATTCACTGATCACCTGCCGCTTCATTTCATCGTCAAAATAAATAATGACATTTCGACAAAAAACTATCTGGGAGCGTTCCAGACGGCGAAGTTGCCTTTTGTCCTTTAGATTGATTTGTCCGAATTGAACCAATTTCTTGACGTTTTCATTTATCTGGTTGTTTCCATCATTCATCGAAAAATATCGTTTGGCAATCTCAGGCGGCGTCGTGCGCAGAGTGTAATCATTGTAGACTCCCTCCCGCGCAGCCTTAAGGACTCTTTCAGACAGATCATTGGCGGTAATTTTTATATTCCACCGTGGCAATTCTGCTCCCAGCAACTCATGGAGGATCATGGCGATGGTATAGGGCTCTTCGCCGGTAGAACACCCCGCAGACCAAATCCGCAATTTCTTCCCTCTAGCTCGGCTTTTCTCAATAATCTCCGACAGCACCTGCTCCTGAAACACCTTGAGTTGCGACGGATTTCGATAGAAACTCGTTTCATTGGTCGTGATAGCCGCAAAGAGTTTTTTCATCTCTCCGGCGTTGCCGCTATCAAAACGCAGATAATTATAATATTCATCAAAATTTTTAAGGTGCAATGCTTTCAACCGATCTCTCAATCGATTCTCCAGGAGATACTTTCGATTGTCAGCAATATAAATGCCACACTTCTCGTATATAAAATCCCTCAGGGCAACAAATTCCCGATCCGATATTTTTACCTGTTTGCCCAGGGAAATGCTTTTAGAAAAAAGAGATGACATGAGTCCAGACCCCTACGATTCCTGGATGCTTGCAATGGCTTTTTCGGCTGCCCCGACCAATTCCGCCTCACCACTATTGACAATTTTCAGCAAGGAACGAAACGCGTCCTCCCCTCCGATATTACCAAGAGCTTCGATTACCTTCAGGACAACAAATCGATTCGGATTATCCAGCATGGATATCATTTTTTTCACGGCCTGCTCAATTTTTTGTTCCCCAAGGACATCCACAGCACGAATCTTGACCCAATCATCTTCATCGTCCAGAGCCTCCACCAAATGAGTCACAAAATCATCGCTAAAACATTCCCCCAAAGCCTCGACAACTGTCAGGCGCACTTCTTTGTTCTCATCCGTCATTCGACTCAGCACCAACGGCTTCCAGGCGTCGCTGACCGTGCATGATGAAGCCAGAGCCTCTACGGCCACCTTGCGAATATCGGGGATTTCGTCTTCAAGACCGTATGTGATAATATTAATATTTTGAAGAACATCAAGCTTGCCGAGAGCATACACGGCCATCAACCGATCAATAGGATCACTGCTTTCAAACATGGACTTGAATCGTTCCTGGACGTCCGGTCCACCAATGGCAATGCACGCCTCCAGTGCCGCTTCTTTCACCTCTTCGGACGGATGCTGTAGCAACGGGAAAATCTTGTCTGCCGCCTCCTTCTCCTGCAATTTTTCACCCAACAGAGAAACAGTGCTCTTGAGAACCAACTCGTCCGTATGTTCATCCAAAATGCGGAAAAAGAAATCCTTGGCAACATCGGTTACCAACTCTGCCGCAACATCCATAATTTGTCGTTGAACAGGAAGGCTCCCCTTCCAGAATGCCTCCATCAATATCTTGCAAACAGCATGTTCGGATTCACACTCTTGCGGAGAGACTTGCGCCAACGTCTGAATAGCCACGCGAGCCACATTCTGATCCTCATCAAGGGCTCCGGCTTTCAGTGCTTCCGTCACACCAATGTGTGCCAGGGCATTCGTTATTCCCTCCAAACGATCATGATCCTGCTCAGGATTCAGTACGCTGGCGATTTGCAATATTCCCCGCGCCGCCGGTTCTCCACCAACATAAGCAAGCCCATTGATGGCCGCATCCTGTATCTCTTCGTCCTCATCGGTCAAGGCCACAAGCGAATACTGCCGGAACCGTTCACGCTCTTCCATGCTCAACAAAGTCAAGGATTTACCACCAAGGATTTTAACAATAGCCTTCACGATCTTATTCCGAAGAGCAACGGGAGCATCATCCATGCACTTAAGCAGCATCGTCACTGCCTTCACATTACCCATTTCTCCCAGAGCATCAATGATTATGGAGGCCACGAGGTCAGAAGCCTTGGGCAAGGCTTTGGCCATGGCTTCGACAGAACTCGCATCGCCTATCTTGGTCAACGCCTCAATAACCGAATACTGAACCCACTCTTCATCATTGATGGCCTTGTTGAGACAAGGGGCCGCCTCTTTCATGCGAAGTTCTCCAAGGCTCACTGCCGCCTGATAGCGGACGTTGACTTCTGGATCCTGAAGGAGGGCTTCGCACAACGGCGCGACAGCGAGGACATTGTTTGTCGAGCCAAGAATATCACTCACAAAGATTCGTATGTCTGCGTCTTCGTCCTGAATCAGTTCTATAAGCGATGGCATATCCTGCGCTCCCACTTTACGCAAAATATCCATGGCAAGATTGCGCACGGGCGCATCTTCGGATCGCAACAACGGCGAAACAGCCTGCACAACCTCTTTGCCGCCAATTTTTTTCAGAGAATTATCCGCTGCTTCCTGCACCCCTAAATTGCTGGTCTGCAACAATTTTGCCAACACAGGCACGGCTTCAACACACATATCTTCCCCGGCCTGAAAAGCACCTTTGCGGACGGCATCGTTGTCATCACTATCCAGCAACAAAAGATATTCTCTGCATTCTGACATTCTTATGCTCCTAAAAAATTACAGCAACATTCTGCGGTTACTTGTAGAGGTTTGCCACAATGGAATCAGCCAAATCGTCCAGATCAACGATTTCATCAGCCAGCTTTTCATCAACAATCGCCTTGGGCATTCCATAAACAACACACGTCGAATCGCTTTGTGCTATTGCCCGACCGCCCTTGGCCTTGAGAGCGCGGACTCCTTCACATCCATCAGCCCCCATACCGGTCAAAATCACGCCCAGTCCTCTTCCACCGACCGCCTCGGCAACAGAACTGATCATGACGTTAGCCGAAGGCTTGTACAACTCTCCCGGCGGCTCATCGGTGACGACCACATCTACCCGACTCATCTTTTGATCCAAAACGATATGCCGACCGCCAGGAGCGATAAACGCATGTCCGGGCTTCAAGACATCGCCTGACTCGGCTTCCTTGACCTTGATCTTGCTCACACCATCCAAACGCTTGGCAAAAGGACCGGTAAATGCAGCGGGCATATGTTGTGCTATAACAATACTCGCCGGGAAATCGGCGGGCAATTCTGCAAGGACTTTCTGCACGACAGGCGGCCCCCCTGTGGAGACGCCAATGGCAACGACATCACGCTTAGGACGCCCCTTGGGAGAAGCAACAGGCCGACGCGCAGAGGAGGTTGACCGAGCAGTCGAACGTGTAGAAGTAGCAGAATGTACCTTGCTACCTGCGACGGTCTTCACCCGCGCCACAATATCTTTTTCTATTTTGATAATATCCAAAGAGACTTTAGAGAGTTGCTTAGGGATAAAGTCCACAGCCCCAAGCTCCATCGCCTTCAAGGTCGCTTCTGCCCCTTCGGTGGTGAGAGAACTCACCATAAGCACCGGACGCGGCGCTTCCATCATAATACGCCTCAAGGCGGTCAGACCGTCCATTTTCGGCATTTCAATATCCATGGTAACCACATCAGGATTGAGCTTGCGGACCATGTCCAAGCCTTCCTGACCATCTCGGGCCGTGCCGATTACTTTTATCTCTGGATCCTTATCGAGCATCGTACTGATAGCCTTCCGCATAAATGCGGAATCATCCACGACAAGAACTTTTATCACTGATCCATCTCCTTACAGTTAGGCACACCAACACAAACGGAACAATTCACTAAAAAACTCCCGGTTCATGTGCGCCACAAACCCAAACACTCAACCCCAAAATTCTTATATGAAATCACGTAATATCTTACCATAGAACTATTTACCGCCTTTGTCCACGAAAGAAGAAAAAAGAAGCTATTATGTCTTGCGTTTTCACTCCCTCTACGCTAAACACGCCTCTCACACCATCGGGATGTGGCTCAGTCTGGTAGAGCGCTGCGTTCGGGACGCAGAGACCGGAGGTTCAAATCCTCTCATCCCGACCAAAAAATCAAGGACTTACGGACAGCCGTAAGTCCTTTTCTATTTCAACCATTGGCGCACATATGGATGGGCCATACTGTTCGCTTCTCTCTCAAAAGATTTAGGGATTTCGCAAATCCTTGATTAACTGGTTCAATTCTTGAACCAAACGGTCCAGATCGAATACCGCGTGCGAAGATTGCGCCATGGCATCAGCCGTTTCCAGAGAGATGCGGTTAATCTCCTCGACCGCGCAGTCAATCTCTTCTGCGGCAGCAGACTGTTCTTCCGAAGCAGTAGCTATCGAGCGCACCTGCTCGCTGGCCGTTTCTACCAATGCCAGGATTTCGCTCAAAGCGTTTCCCGTTTCTTCCGCAAGAGCGGTACTGCGTTCCACATCGCTGACGGCTCCCTCCATATCGGCCACAGCGTCACGGGTTCCTTGCTGAATACTACTAATGGCCGTGCCCACTTCCTGCGTGGCAACCATGGTTTTTTCAGCCAGCTTGCGCACCTCATCGGCGACAATGGCAAATCCGCGACCAGCCTCACCAGCACGAGCTGCTTCAATGGCCGCATTCAGGGCCAGCAGATTCGTTTGGTCGGCAATATCCGTAATCACATCCATGATGGAACCAATATTTTCAGCCTGTTTGTCCAGCGAACCCATCTTTTCCTTCAACCCGATAGCCCCTTTCTGAACCTGCGTAATAGCCACGATAGAATCATGGACAACGGAGGTTCCTGCCTGGGCTTTTTCTTTTGCCGTATCGGCATCTTCTGCCGCGTTAGAAGCACTTCTCGCCACTTCACGAACCGTAGCGTTCATTTCTTCCATGGCTGTAGCGGTTTCCATAACCCGTTCTTTTTGGACTTCACTCCCCGTGCTGGATTGCTTGATTTGAACGGCAAGCTCTTCCGATGCTGCGGAAACACGGGTTGCAACCTCTTCAAGATGACCAGCGGCATCAACGACTGACCTATGGGCTTCAACCGTCTTTTCCTGGGCAATTTTCGATTGCTCCATAGCAATGGTTGCTTCCTGAAAAGACTTTTCTGCCTCTTTTGCTTTCTCTCTCGAACTGGCTAATAAACTGACAAGATTTTTTACCATACGACGTAATGCATCGTGTAACCGACCAATTTCATCGGACTGATCAATCGCTACCTGGGCGTCAAGGTCGCCTCCTGCAACCCTTTCCGCATACGATGTCAATCGGCTGATTGGGTTTGCAATCATACGTGCAATAAAAAAGATTGCCACTGTTATAACGAGTATAATGGCAACACTGGCGAAAACCAGATTTCGTACAAAGAGATCGGCGACAGCAGTGATTTCTTCTTCCGGGACAGAAACTTCCATTGACCAGGGCTTGGCACTTTTACCTATGAACAGGGGGATAAAAATCTTCAAAGAAGTCCTTCCGTCCTTATCCCTGGTCCGAAACGTATACCGTTTCCCGTCTGCAATGGCCTTTTCCACCTCTTGAACATTCTCAACTGTGCTGACTTCGTGGAGCTTCTTCCCGACCAATTCGTTATTTTTATGGCCAAGAATCATACCGTTATTTCCAATAATGCTTCCAAACCCGGTATCGAACAACTGAATGGACTGACTGATTTCTCCCAATGATTCCAGGACCAGATCTATTCCACAAACCCCCACAGTACGGGTCCCTTTTTTTATTGGAACGCAGACTGATGTCATCCACACATCAAAATTCCCTTCAAAATAGGCATCGGTGACAAATTCCTCGCCCGTCCGCAAGGGAACCTGATACCAATCGCCAAGGGCGGCGGCTCCTGCCATTTTCCCTTTGATCTCGGAGCCTTCCCAATACCAGGTAACCCGGTACTGGCCCGCCGGAGCATACTGATCAGGCCGATACAACGACTCACTATCTCTGCCGTCAAGTTCATTCGGTTCTATCACGGTCCAGAAATTAAAAAAGTTTTTGCTGGCGTGCAAAACCTGCTGGACCTGCAAATCAAGCATATCCCGATCAATTTTTTCCGGTTCAGCCATGGCTCCCTGGTATACTTGAGCAATTGTACGGGCCGTAATCAACGCTTCTTCCAATTGCAGACGAACAGCCAGACCGTTCTTTTGGGCCATCTCTTCGGCCAATCGGGTTGCCTGATCTATCGCAATACTCCTGACATTTATCAGAGAATACCCCATAAGTAAGGCAAAACCCGCCAGTATCAATAACATCATTGGGATAAGAATCTTATTTCTCACCTGTAGCTTGTTAAACATAGACATCCTCACTTAAAAACAGGTCTGCAATACATCAGAAAAACGGGAATTAGCAAAGCAATCATAATCCCCCCGGCAAAGCCGGAGGTTTCCCAAGGGGTAAAAATACATCAGGTCACCAAGGGACAATGGAGTAAATATCGATTATCGAAACTCCATGAGATTGTAATGGTCGCTTGAAGCCCCTAAAACCTTTATTTTATTATACATATTCTTATTTTATTGTTTTTTTTCGTCCATAAATCACTGACGAATTTATTTATAGTCAAGATACCCTAAACGAGAAAAGAAGGAAACATTTTTTCACAGAATTTATACAATGAGGAGCTGTGCGCGGTCATGGAAAGTCTGCCCGACGCGACCATCGTCCGTGACCGATTTCATGTGGTCAAACTGATGAACGAAAAGATTGCCCCGATCCGGCGACAACGCTGGTCACAGCCGGACAAGAAAACAGCGAAGAAGCTCCTCGCTGATTGGATAGCCAGAGCCCAAGCCTCGGAAAGACGACCATTGCCGATCATGGCGCGAACGCTTGCTTCGCATCGTTTCGATAGCCTTGCCTATTACGATCACCCCATATCATCAGGTTCCATCAAAGGCACAAACAACAAAATCAAAACAATGAAACCACAGGCCTACGGCTACTGGATACGGAATTCTTCAAACGCAGAATCATGAGCATCCATGAATCAAAATACGCTCTATTCAGATGAATCGGAAAAGTAGCGGTTGTACCACCTCGACAACCAGTTGTGAAACAGGAACGGGGCACTTTATCCTTTAAGGCCCAGAGTCAGGTCATCGTGGTTAAACGCGGAGTTCATGGCCTCGATTTCATCCCTGCTGGCTCCGAGTTGTGCCGCATCCTTGTCCCATGTCTTTGTGGCGTTTGCC
>PDWI01009616.1_pt1 | contig 11050 bp, 14 predicted proteins | sample 1430891 | NCBI WGS metagenome assembly PDWI01 (sample SAMN01162508, study PRJNA174530) | Oral metagenome, whole genome shotgun sequencing project. | biome: Marine environment; feature: Marine mammal; material: Swab sample of the gingival sulcus; isolation source: swab sample of gingival sulcus... | reverse complement strand
TGAAATGATGGTTCCAAGTGGCATTTTTGATAGGTTGCGTCCCACTCTGATTCTTGTTGAAATTATGTATCGGTTTGTTGGGTCCGGATTTGAAATATCTATCTTTTTCGTATCTAAATCGCTTTTATGTTTATCTTCTTTTGAAAAACCGTGATAACTTTTGATAATCTCATCTAATAAAGGTGCAAAAACCTCATAGCTCTCTTCATCTCCCGCATAAGTTCCGATGGAGCTATCGGGATTTTCTAACCCTGAATTGATAAGCTGCTTTAAAGTAAAACCGTTTTTTGTTTTTTTATCTTTTAAATTTTCAAAAACCTCTTTTGTGAGATATTTTGACATTAAAGATTTAAACTCTTGGTTAAATTTTGGATATTGCATATTTGATCCTTTAATTTTTTACATGTAAATTTTACATGTAATCTTTTTTCCGTATTTTTTTCCGTAAAATTTTAAACTCTCATTAGTTTTAATTTTGAAAAATACTCCAAAACTTCTTCATCGTTTATAAAACTCACATTATAAGGGTGAGGTGTGGATATAAGTTTGAAGTTGTGGTTTTTGGGCAAAAGTTTGCGTATGGTTTTTGCTTCGTTGCCAAAGAGGATGAGGTCGAGTTTTTCATTTTTTAAACTATCTAAAAAAGACTTCATAAACGGCTCAAATTTTTTTACATGTAAACGGGTATCTTTTTTGTTGGTAAAAATTAAAGCACGATTTAGAAGTAAAATTCCATTTTTTTCAAAATTGTTTTTTAGCTCCATTATATGCTCTATTAGATTCTCTTTTGGTAAGTTTGCGATAGCTTCTTGAGTTGGTTTTACATGTAAAAAACCTTCGGCACGCAGTTGCATTTTTAAAAAGTTTCTTAAACTTGTGGCTTTGTTTACCTCTTTGCTAAGTCCTGTTTTTGAAAATAGATTTTCAACTTTTCCATCTATAAAAGCGTACCCTATGGCGCTTTCACATCTCGGATATGGATCTTGTCCGAAAAGTATGGCTTTTGTTTTGTGCTTTGGCAAGGTTTTAAAAGCATTTAAAAAGTGTTTATATGGAGGAAAATATCCCTTATCTTGTTTTAAAAATTCAAGATACTCCTCATCGAGCGAGCTAAGAGCTTTGTTTATGATAGCTTGCCAACTTGTATCTATCATATCAGTTTATGCATCTTTAGTACAAATTCAACTTCGCCAATTCCAATTCTTAAATCTTTGGCGATTTCGTAGATTTTTTTACCGTTATCATACGCTTGAATAATCTGCTTTTCATGTGAAGTTGTAGCATTTTGCGAGAGGGCATTTATGCTTTTTGTTCTCTCTTCAAGCTGACTTATGCGGTTTTGTTGGTCGGTTTTAAAGCTGTTGATAATCTCCTCTATCTCTTCTAAAGATTCAAGAAGCGGAAGAACTTTTGTGTTTATCTCATCTTGTATTTTTTTGTGGATTTCAAGTTTGAGCTCATCTAACAAAACCTTATCTTGCTCTTTTTTCTTTGCTAAATTTTGATGAAGATGGTGATTTTGTCTATTCATATCCTCAATTGCCCTTGCAAATCGCTCAAATTTACGATTTGATTCCACATCTTTTAGATAAATCACCAAAAAAAGAAGTATTAAAAATACACCAAACCCTATAAAAAGTATCAAATCAATGCTCATTTTTTAGCCTTTAATTCTCTTATCATTACTCTCTCTCTTGCCGTTACGTAGGCATCCCAATCTTTTCTGTCCCTTTGATGAAGTTTTGTAATTTGTACGAGATTTTTATCCACCCCTTTAAAAAAAAGCGGAATTTCACGTTTTGGAAAAACCGGCATGGCAATTCTTCCGTAATACATAGTCTCTTTTTCAAAGTTGCCATCTATCGCATAAAAATTTTCAAACCCTATGCTATCGATTTTTGCTCTTTTTTCAAGTTTTATGTATTCGGTTTTTTCATTTTTCACATAAGCGCTTAAATCATCTATCTTTCTATGAAGCTCAACTAAAAGTGTTAAAAGAATTTGGTCACTCTCGCTCGTTTCACCCCTTGCGCGCGCAAGTTTTAGCCATTGACCCACAGGATCGTCATCTGTCTCATTTAGCATATCAAATTCGCGAACTAAATCTTCTTGAGATGTAAAAATAGTAAAATCCACATCAAGCGGTGCTTTTATCAATCTTGCCATAAGACCTCCTTACAGATCAATCCATATAAGAATGAAAAATATTATACCCAAATAGCCGTTTAAAGTAAAAAAAGCTCTATCTATCTTGCTAAAATCGCTTCTGACAATCTTATGTTCTTGCCATAAAATTATAGCACTTATAAAAACTCCTAACCAACTCCAAAAACCAAGCTCCGCTACACCCGCAAATAAAGACCAAAACAAAATCGTAAGGGAGTGAAAAATACCCGATATAAAAAAAGTACACTCTTTTCCAAAATGTGACGGAATAGAGTGAAGTTTATGTTTTTTGTCATACTCCATATCTTGCAAAGAGTATAGCAAGTCAAATCCCGCTACCCAAAACATCACGCCGATACTTAAAAGCAAAGCCCAAAGCGGAATTGAGTTTGTAACCGCAATAGCCCCCGCTATGGGTGCGAGTCCTAAAGACATACCTAAAACCAAATGAGCTAATGGGGAGACTCTTTTCATGTAAGAGTATCCCCCAAGAACTAAAAGAATGGGAATGGATAAGGAAAAAGCCAGAGTATTTATAAAATATGCCACAATGATAAAAATAGCAGCGTTAACAAGTATGAAAATTTGCATATTTTTAACCCCAATTCGTCCATCTACACTAGGTCTGTTTGCGGTTCGAGGATTGTTTGCATCTATATCTTTATCGGCGTATCTATTTACCGCCATGGCAAAGTTTCTCGCACTTATTGCACAAATGATTCCTAAAAATAGCAACTTCCACCCAAACCACCAAGTTCCATTTACATGATAACTTCCAACTATCATGGCGATAAATATAAAAGGAAGCGAGAAGATAGAGTGTTTTACTACTATCAAATCGCCTATATCTTTTAGAGTTTGGATAAATTTTTGCATGTAATTATCCTAACGGATACATAATTTTACTTTGAATTTTTTTAACTTCATCCATCATTTCACTACTTAAAGTTAAATCCATCGCCCTTAAAGTATCATCAAGTTGTGCTAAAGTGGTTGCTCCTATCATAGTTGAAGCAACAAAATCGTGCTGCTTACTCCAAGCTGTTGCAAAAGTCACAGGGTGAATATCATATTTTTTGCAAAGTTCTAAATACTCTTTTGTAGCGCTTAAACTTTTATCGTTTACAAATTTTTTAGCTTGTGCCCTTGCGCGCGGGTTTTCGTCATTTATGTATTTTGAAAATCTACCGTTATGAAAACCGTTGTTGTATTTTCCACTTAAAACTCCTCCTCCAAGGGGTGAATAAGGCAATAATGAAATCTCCTCTTTTTTGCATACATAGGCAAGTTCATCAAGAAAACGTGGATTTATGAGTGAAAAATTGTTTTGAATACTCTCAAATCTTTTATATCCTTTATGTTTTGAGCACTCATTTGCTTTTGTAAGTCCGTAAGCTGTATCATTTGAAGTTCCTATATAGCGAATTTTTCCCTCTTTTATGAGTTCGCTTAAAACATCCAAAGTCTCTTCAATGGGCAAAACAGTATCAGGCCAATGTATCTGATAAAGGTCTATATAATCGGTCTTTAGCCTCTTTAACGAGCCTTCAATTGCTGTTTTAATGTGAAACCTATCAAGGGATGTAAGCCCGTGACGAATAGGAGGCACAAACCATCCTGAAGCAGCTCCCGCTACTTTAGTTGCTATTATCACGGAATCTCTTGGTTTTTCTTGTAGCCAATCACCCACAATCTCTTCTGTAATTCCATTGGTTTTTGCACTTATAGGCACAGGATAAAGCTCGGCAGTATCGAGAAAATTAACACCATGTTCGCAAGCTTTATCCATTATTTTAAAGCTTGTTTTTTTATCTACCATCGTTCCAAAAGTCATCGTTCCTAAACAAATCGGCGACACTCTTAAGCCCGTTTTTCCTATGTATCTGTAATTCATGAATTATCCTTAAATATTTTTTGTAATTATACCAAAATCCGCTTAAAACACCTAATTAAACCTTTATTTACGAACTAAAGCTATAATTGTCATATTATTTTAATAAAAAGGAAAAATATGGCAAGTACAATGCTAAAAGGAAATCAAGTTAATTTGAGTGGAAATGACATAAATGTAGGTGATAATGCTCCCGAAGTTGTAGTAGTTGGTGCGGATTTAAGTGAGATAAAAGTTGGTGGAAAGCAAGATAAAAAGCAGGTCATCGTTGTAGTTCCGTCTCTAGATACACCCGTTTGTGCGGCAGAGGCTAGAAAATTTAACGAAAAAGCAGCTGCGGTTGATGGTGCAAAAGTTACAATTGTTTCGATGGATTTACCATTTGCCATGGGAAGATTTTGCACAACCGAAGGTATTAAAGATTTGAGTGTTGGAAGCGATTTTAGAAATAAAGATTTTGCAAATGCTTATGGGGTATTGCAAGCTGACGGACCTTTAAAAGGTATTACTGCAAGGGCTGTTTTTATCGTAGATATAGATGGAAAAATTAAATATAAAGAGATAGTTCCCGAAATCACCGAAGAGCCAAATTACGACGAAGTTTTAGCAAACATATAATCAAAATTGATTTAAGAGGAAATCTCCTCTTAAATCCCTCAAGATTTATTTTTACATGTAAAAATAATTATTACTAAAAAAGTATATAAAAATATGGATTTGAATTTTACATGTAAATAGAAGTTTTTTATAAGAATATATAAAATCATGTGGGCAAAAAGCCCACATGAAAAATCTTAGTAGCTTAAGTTTTTAAAGTCTTTATTTAACAGTTGAGCAGCCACTTCATCGGGTTTTGCAACCGTTACGCCTTTTATGAGTTCGGATTTGTTTTTACCCGCATTTGGCAGGTAAAGAGGACAAACCTTCACATCCGCACCTTTTTTTATGATAGCTTGAAGAAGCATTTTAGGTGATTTGTCAATAGGTTTTAGCTTTGGACTTTTAGCATTTTTTATAGCCAATTCCCCTGCTGATGAGCAAAGTACCATGTGAACTTTTTTGTTTTGTTGTATTGTTTTCATGGACAATACCATCGCCATAAGTTGAGTTTGAGCGTCATCGGCTGTTAGTGTTACATTTAGTCCTTTTGCGCTCTCGCTTGCCATTGCACTTGTTGATAAAATCAATCCGGCACATATTGTTGATAATAACTTTTTATTCATCAATTCTCCTTTTGGTTTTCGGTTATTCTATCGACAATTAGTAAACATAAAGTCAATATTTTCATCTTTGCTTGAAACTTATAAAAGTCCAACTTCTTTGTGAATTTTTTGCACGTAAATTTCTCTTAATTTTTTCGTTATTTCTCCAACTTTTCCACCATTTATTTCGCATCCGTCTATTTTTACAACAGGAAGGATTATAAGCGTAGCAGCGGATATAAAGGCTTCATCTGCTTGTTTAACCTCTTCAACGCTAAAGTGTCTAAACTCCATTTTTAAATCTAGATTTTCGGCAATTTTTATTAGATTTTTTCGTCTAATGCCCGGCAAGATTTGATTTGTTAGGGGTGTTGTGATTATGGTGTTATTTTTAATAATATAAGCTGTTGAAGTGACTCCTTCGGTTACAAAACCATTCTCAACCATAAATCCCTCGTATGCACCGCTTTCTTTAGCTTTTTGTTTTGCCATACATTGTGCTAAGAGCGAGATGGATTTTATATCTCGTCTTTTCCATCTTATATCATCAACACTAGCTACTTCAATACCACCTTTTGCCATAGGGTGATTTATAACATCATATTCATAACAAAAGGCTATACATGTAGGCTCAATTCCTTTTATAAACGGATAATTCCTTGGAGCAACTCCTCTTGTGATTTGAGTATAAACTCCGCCCTCTTTTAGACTGTTTTTTTCTAACAGTGTGTTAAGAGTTTTTATGTATTCTTCTTTGTTCATGGGAAGTTTTAAATCTATTTGCTTAGTGCTATTTGTAAGCCTTTCCCAAAAATCATCCTTATCGGCAATTTTCCCATTGACGACAGGCAAGACTTCATAAATTCCGTCCCCAAATATAAATCCCCTATCAAATATGGAAATTTTTGCTTCACTTTCGGGTACAAATTCGCCATTAAGATATACTATATTCATTTTTATCCTTTGTAGTTTATTTTTTTTAATGACACCGCAAGTAGTGGTGTTCTGATGCTTTTGAAAAATATGGTGGAAATGGCATAGCTACGGAGAAATTTTTTAGCTCTTTTGGTTTTAGATTTTTTGCTATGACAAATTCATGTTTTACGGTTGATGATTTTTCATCTTTTTTTAAAAAATCAAGCCCCGATGTTGGTTTAAAAAGGTCTGAACTGCCAAGTTTTTTTGATGTTATCGGGTTGTTCACAAGTTTTATCTCAAGGCGACAAGTTCCTATTTGAAATTTTCCTATGTTACGAATTTTTCCTTTGAAAACTATAGTTTCATTTATCAAAATTCTCTTTTGTGAAAAATTTTCTATGCGCGCTTTTTTTGTGTATTTATCCAACACTATCATCAAAAATACAGCCAACATGGAAATTACTAAAGTGTTGGCAAATATGATTGACCAAAAGAGTTTTTTATTTTTCTGCTTGTATGCGGCAAATCCTAAAAGTATAAAAAGGGCAAAAAGTATTGCTAAAGTTATTATATGAACGATGGTAAAATAGATCATTTGTAACACTCCGAAATACTTGATATATTTACATCTTTTGCTATTTTGAAGTTATTTAAAACCATCTTTACATCGGTGGATTCGCCTGATAGTAAGGTTTCTTTAGTGGTTTTTATATAAGTTTTTTCCGGTTTTATCTTGTTTATATAATTTTTTATCTTGTTTTTTGAATTTTTGTAAAAGCCTATATAAATTTTACATGTAGAAAAATTTTTCTTAGAAAGGTTCATTAATTTGCCACTTATAACAAAGGTGTTTGTAAAATTTAATTGTTTGCTTTGGATTAGATTAAATTCACTTTTTCTTATGGAGTTGTTTAAGTACCATTTTATAAAAAACGGTCCGCAAATTCCCAAAATCAACACGGAAAACAGGATAAAAACTGCCAATCCCATATGTTTTTTTAAAAGCAAAATTCCAAGTATCAAAAAAAGAAAAATCAAGATACCAAACCATATAAACGATATGTAATCTATGGGTTTAAAATGGTTAAAATAGTATATGAGTGAAGAAAAGGTATTATTTAGCAGCATTTCTTTGTTTCTTCTCTTCAATCCCGCTCAATCCAAAACGGCGTTTGAGTTCGCTTTTTACAAAATCGGGATGAATTTTTTGACTCTCGAGTGCTACTAACATGTGAAAAATAACATCGGCTGCCTCGTAGATTATCTCTTTTTTATCTTTATCTTTTATGGCAAAACAAAATTCTCCCGCTTCTTCAACAACTTTTTTTAAAAGCGAGTTTTGTTTACCTTGTAAAAGCTTTGCCGTGTAGGACTTTTTCGGATCTGCGTTTGCACGCTCTTTTATCACATGATATAAAGTGTCTATGATGCCATATTTTGAGCTTAAATCCTCTTGAACAGGTTTTACATGTAAAGTTTGGATATCTTTATAAAAACAACTTTTCCTGCCCGTATGACACGCCACGCCACCAACTTGTTCCACTTTTAAAAGCAAAGTGTCATTATCACAATCAAGCAGCATGGATTTGATTTTTTGTATATTTCCGCTACTCTCACCCTTTTTCCAAATTCGTCCTTTTGTACGTGAAAAATAGTGAGCTACGGATGTTTTTTTACTCAGTTCATACGCTTCATTATTCATGTAGGCTAACATCAGCACTTCATGTGTAGTTTCATCTTGAACAATGACGGGAAGAAGTGAATTCACTTTTTCCCAATCTATGTTAGTATCCATGGCTATTGTGAAACGCTTGTGGCTTGTTTGGCATCTTTTGTATCAACCCAAATGTTTGGAGTTGAGCCACCAGGTGTTAAAAAGATTTTTGTATCTCTGTTTTCTTTTAATGCTTCGTTAAACTTGCCTTGAACTTCAATCTGGCGAAGTTTTAGAAGATTTGGTGTAAGACTGTCTGAAATAAGTTTATTTGCGTTTGCTTTTCCTATCGCTTCAATCTTTAGTGCATCAGCTAAACCTTTAGCTCTTTTTCTTTTGGCTTCAGCCTCTCCTTGTGCGACAGTAACAGCGATTTTAGCTTCTAATTTTGCTTTTTCTTCACCTTGCTTTTTAGCTTGAACTTCTTCAATTCTCTCTTTGATTTTTGCAGGCAATATTATTTCACGTAGTTGAACTGCTTTTAAATCAACCGGACTCCCTTTAAGAGAATTTATGTCAGATTTTATACCGTCGTTTATTTCGGTTGCAATTTTATTACGATTTGTTGGCAACTCTTCTGCGGGATATTTACCGATAACACTTCTTACTACTTCACGAACGACAGGATTTATTATCTTATCTTCCCATGCCAAACCCCACTGCGCTATGGTATCGGGAGCTGTGTTTGGATTTAGTTTATATTGAACTGTCAAGTCAATCAAAACGGTAAGTCCACGAGAATCAAGCACCGATATGGAGTTTTTACTAAAAATGCCCGCCCCCTGTTTTAAAGCATCATTTGTATCTTCGTTTGAAGCGTAGTTTATAATTCTAACTTTTGTATCTACTATAACAACTTTTTGAATAATCGGAATAAAAAAGTGGATTCCCGCATCAAGTGGTTTTGGATCAAATTTTCCGGCTGTTACTTTGATTCCCATTTGACCTGAATTTACTATCACAAAAGGTTTTGCTAAAACTAAAAAAACTATCACAATGATGATAATATACACAAGACTCATCCATTTTCCACCACCGTTTTTGAAAAACTGCGGTGTCTGGAAGTTAAAATCCCTTCCTCCTCCGTTTGAGTCATTTTTTTTCTTAAAATAATCATTTAAATCTGCTGGCATTTTTTTCCTTTATATGTAAGTTAGCATATAGTCGTATTTTGGATTTTTGCCATAAACCACATCAAAATACGCACTTTGTAGTTTTTGAGTTACCTCACCTCTTTTTCCATTTCCTATAACTCTTCCGTCTATATTCCATACGGGAGTTACTTCTGCGGCAGTTCCTGTAAAAAAGCATTCATCGGCTACGTAAACTTCATCTCTTGTAATTCGCTGCCTTAACACTTCAAAGCCTAAATCTTCTGCAAGTTTTAAAACCGTATCTTGCGTAATACTCTCTAACGAATTATCATTTGGAGGAGTTATTATTTTTCCATCTCTAACTATAAAAAAGCACTCACCGCTTCCTTCAGCGATAAATCCGTCATCATCTAAGAGTAAAGCCTCCTCATATCCACATTCTATTGCCTCAAATTTTGCCATTTGCGAATTTAAATAGTTTGCAGCTGCTTTTACCTTTCCCATATTTGATTTTACGGGGTTTCTTACAAAAGATGAAATTTTTACTTTTATACCTTTTTCCAAACCCTCATCGCCTAGATAAGCACCCCATTCCCAAGCACTTACGGATACATTTACGGGAGCTTTTGCATGATATAAACCCATGACTCCATATCCTAAAAAGATTATTGGTCTAAGATATACATTTTGTTTAAATTCATTTTTTCTAAGTAGTTCAATTTGAGCATTGTTGAGTTCATCATAAGAAAATGGTGAATTTATCATAACGCATTTTGCCGAGTTTAGGAGTCTTTTTGTATGGTCTTGAAGCCTAAAAATAGCCAAACCTTTTTTAGTTTGATAAGCTCTTGTTCCTTCAAAAACTCCGTTTCCGTAGTGTAAAGTGTGAGTTAATACATGAACTTTAGCTTCATCCCAAGGAACAAAACTTCCATCCATCCATATATATTTTGCTTTATTCATTGATAACCTTTGTTTAAATAAAGCATTATATTATCTAAAATCTGTTAATAAAGAGTTAAAATATGTAAAAAACAGTAAATTTAAAACTTTTGTGCTACATGTAAATAAAATTTTGCTACAATTTCATAAATTTTTACAAAGGATTTAGATGTTAAAAGTAGGAGACAAGGCACCACAATTTTGTTTGCCAAATCAAGATGAGGTTGAAGTTTGTTTGAGAGATTTTCAAGGAAAATGGGTAATTTTATACTTTTATCCAAAAGATAATACCCCCGGATGTACCACAGAAGCTTGTGATTTTACCGCTTCTTTTCCGGAATTTAACGCCCTTAATGCCGTAATCTTAGGAGTTAGCCCTGATAGCCCTAAAAAGCATAGAAATTTCATAGAGAAAAAAGAGTTAACTATAACTTTGCTTGCCGATGAAGAAAAAGAAGTGGCAAATCTATACAATGTCTGGCAACTAAAGAAAAATTACGGACGCGAATACATGGGCATAGTTCGTTCGACTTTCCTCATAAGCCCGGAGGGGAAAATAGCCAAAATTTGGAGTAATGTTAGAGTAAAAGGGCATGTTGAAAAGGTTAAAGAGGAGTTAGAAAAACTTAGCTAATGATACTATCAACTATCCCTAAAACTTGTGCCAAAACATCTTTTAAGGATAATTCGATAAATTTTATCTGTATTTGTGTAAGAAGTCATAAAACATATTAAGTGATACAGGGTATTATTAAAATATTGACCACGATATTTTAGGTTTAAAACTTTCTTTGAAGATGGGGCTGGATATTTTGCTTATCATAAGAGTATCCCATCTGCTATGGGTGTAGTTTTTTTAATATTGTATTTTTATCTCACCAAAACTTCTAACGGAATATGCAAACCTTTAGATAAATTTTTTATCATATTTAGTGATAGAGATATTTTTCTATTTAAAAGTTCAGATACTTTACTTTTTGTGCCTATGTATGGAACTAAATCTTTTTGCTTTAAATGTAACTCTTCCATTCTATACTTTATAGCTTCTATGGGGTCGGGGGTATCGATAGCCCAATGTTTTTCTTCATATTTTTCCACGAGCATAACAAGTATTTGCAATTCA
>PDWI01009615.1_pt1 | contig 11050 bp, 3 predicted proteins | sample 1430891 | NCBI WGS metagenome assembly PDWI01 (sample SAMN01162508, study PRJNA174530) | Oral metagenome, whole genome shotgun sequencing project. | biome: Marine environment; feature: Marine mammal; material: Swab sample of the gingival sulcus; isolation source: swab sample of gingival sulcus... | reverse complement strand
CAATATTGCAGACATTGCCTACATGTTAGGATTCAGCTCACCGAAATATTTCTCAAAATGCTTTAAAGAACAATTCGGAATTTCACCGTCGGAGTTTCGTACAAACACCGGCGAATCTACCCAACCATAATCTTTATTTCTTTTTAAGCAAATACACATGGTTCTGTTACTTTCTCCTATAAAACATCTGTTTTCCATCCCCGTCATTGCGACCGAATGTGAAGCAATCTGTTCTCGAAAGCGTCATCGCGACCGCGAGGTACCAAGTGGGGAAGCAATCTGTTTGCCCATAGAGATTGCTTCGTCGCTACGCTCCTCGTAATGACGGACGTATGCATTCCCCCTTCGAAGGGCTCAAACAAATTAAGAACCAGATGGGGTGTTACTCTCCTAAGTCTCAATCGTTTTTAATTTCTCGAAGGGCACAAACATTCACTCAAATGATCGACTTGACAGTTAAGGTCTTAATCGTTTTTAATTTCTCGAAGGGCACAAACATTGAAAGTGGGGTTTATTTCTTCCCAGAAAGTCTCAATCGTTTTTAATTTCTCGAAGGGCACAAACCCTTGTTTTTTCTATTCGTCTGTTTTTCATTGCGTTTGTCTATTTTCTTATAACAGCAATATGCCCTTATTTATCATTTGTGCTAAAAAAGCCGTTTTTCTATTTCAAAACATCAAAGAGCTTTTCTTTCCGCAAATATAGTCTAAATCTTGATTTAAACAACCAATTATTCTCATTTTTTTAAAATTATTTTCGTTTATATGATTAATCATTGGTAATCATCCCCTATTCTCCGTCTTTTAAGATAGATGGGGATTGTAGAGCTTTGCATCAAAAAAGCTATGTTCAATTTAAATGAAGGTAACCGTAAAATTTACAGCGCAAGCCTAAAGTTGAATCAATAACGTTTGACAGAACAGCATCAAATTGCTCCATTACTGAAAACATTCCGCCGAAAAAGTGATTTGTTCGGATTTTATTTCTATTTTTGCCATGTCTGATGAAGATTTATTCGATTTTTATAGTAGCACTAAGTTAAGTGTATCTTCTGACAAGGCAGAATATTAAGCAACATATTATTGCTTAATATTTTAAGTGACTTTATTCAAAATAGTGTTGCGGAATTAAGGATAATATGAAAACAAATCAAATTACAATTTTCTTTATTTGCCTTTGTGCATTATTCAATATTTTCCGTGTATCGTCTCAAACAGAAGATGAAACGGAGAGATTAAAAATTGGTGGTATCGCACTGAATGCCGAAAATCTGACAGTCCTTGAGAAAGCCAACATTGGTGTATATTATCAATTTAACTATATGATTGAAAATGGTGGAAATTCACAAGAAAAATCTGACACTCTATTTTTAGCTGTGGGTACAAATCAATCTGTTTTCCTCAATCCTATCTACAAACAAGAATTAGAAAATCAACGATTATCACGAATTGCACGGTCAAAAAAGGCAAAATTAATTGACCCCACACATGACGACCTTGCCGATATAGCGGAACTAAATATCGGGAACAGTGATTATAAGGAAGATAACCCGGGTAATCCTGTACAGATTTATAAAAATAGAAGTGCGGGACTCGTTTCGTCCGTTTACAATTCGTATGTCGAGAATATCAGATGTGATCAGAAAATAGATGAGTTCACTCGTTGGCAAATAATTGAAGAGACCGATACAATACTTGGATATATGTGCCAAAAAGCTAACGTAAGTTATGCAGGACGTGATTATACGGCTTGGTTTACTACCGAGATTCCGATAAACGATGGTCCTTGGAAATTTTGGGGACTACCCGGATTGATTTTAAAAGTCATTGATACGCAAGCCTTTTTTCGATGGACTGCAGTTGGATTGAAAAATATTGATGCTGATATCGTTATAAATAAAGGAAATTATGACAAGGGTACTCCTATCCAATTCAGAAACTTTATAAACAAAACCACGAGTACGATAAGGGTTAGTTTTTACAATAACAATGTGTTGTACATGACGAATAAAAAAAGGACATATAAAAAAATCCCAATTGAACTTTTTGAGGAAGAGTAAAAATGATATCTTGTGAATTAAAGCATTGTATTTATTAGTCTTTAAATTGATAGAAGAGAGAAAAATATGAAAAAGTTAAGTAAAATCAAACTGCAAGATGCAGTTATGTTGGAAAATCGTGAAATGAAAATGAAATCTTGCAACTGTAAAAGAATGTCAATTATTTATCTGTTATTTTTTGCTATTTTAGGTCTGAGTTTCACAAATGCTCAGCATACGAATGATATCTATTTGAATAACACATTAGACAAGACACAATTCAAGATGATTTATCTGTTTGCACAAAAAGCATATTATCAGAATGATATAACCATTTTCACCGACACTATGGCATTAATAATCGGACAAAATCATTCGATTTATTTTGATTGGAACAAAAAACGAAATGATTCAATTGATAAAGCGCGTGCTGATATTCCTATTGAAAAAATACAAAATATGAATGTATTCAAAGACGAATCCATGTTACAATCACGCTTGGAAAGAAACCAAGAGCCGTCCTTCATTAGGGATGAAAGTAAAGGCGAGTCAGCACGAATTTATAAAAACAGGACTAAAAACGAAATAACGACCATAGATAACGGTCCCTCGGAAGGAGGAAATCCTCCCATTCAGACTTATTTGCAGGTAATCGAAACTATTCCTCCACAAGAATGGACAATTTTCGAAGATACTATGACCGTTTTGGGATATGTTTGTCAAAAAGCAAAAACAACGTTTCGAGGTCGTGATTATACGGCTTGGTTTACAATGGATATTCCGGTTAACGAAGGTCCTTGGAAACTATACGGTTTGCCTGGAATGATTCTGGATGTAAAAGATACCGATGAGATTTTTCATTTCCAAGCCATCGGAATATCTAAAGTTTCCAACGAACACATTGAAATACCAACCGACCGAAAAATAGTACCGAGCACACTAAGTCAATTAAGAGATTACCGGAAAAATCGGTTTAAAAAATTGATGTATGGTTTCTTTGAAGATGGTACACTTAATATATATCAGGGAAAAAATCCGGTACAATTTAATGAGTTAGAAGTGGAATAATAAAGCATGAAGTTTCCTATAACGCTACTTTTTTTCTTAGTTGTTTCGTTTTCCGTAATTTCGCAAATCGAAATCTCCGGCAGTGTATTCAATGCAAAAAACCGAAAACCGGTTGAATCCGCCATCGTAACGCTGCATCCCGCGGGTTCGGCAAGTATTCTTTCGCACACGATGACGGATAAGGACGGAACTTTCACGCTCAAATGCGCCGCCATACCCGATTCCGTAACCCTTTCGGTGCGCGCCATGACCATTAAAAGTCAATCAAAAACCGTAAAAAGCAATGTAGGTTTTGTGGAGTTGCCGGTAGAAGAAAATGTTACCAAATTAAAGGAAGTGATTGTACAGGCACCCAAAATCAGACAATTGGGTGATACCATTCATTACGATGTTTCCAGTTTTTTGGACGAAACCGACCGCAGCATCGGCGATGTGTTGAGAAAATTGCCCGGTGTGCAGGTGCTTTCGTCGGGACAAATTATGTATCAAAACAAAGCCATCAGCAAATTTTATATCGAAGGATTGGATATGCTCAAAGGCAAATACGGCATTGCCACCAACAATATCGATGCGAAAAACGTGGCATCGGTGCAGGTGCTGGAAAACCATCAACCCATTAAAGCACTCAAAAATATGGAAATTCCTGAAGCGGCAGCCATCAATCTGAAATTGAAATCATCTGCCAAAGGTGCTTTTTTTGCTACGGCACAACTCGGCGCGGGACTTCCCGCGTGGCTGTTGAGCAACGAGTTGGTGGGAATGCGCTTTACGCGCAAACAGCAAAATATGTTGGTGTACAAAGGCGACAACACGGGTCGCGATATTGCGCAGGAACTCACTTCGTTTTACGGCGAGTCAGGCAACGCCTCCACTTCTTTTTTGAACGTGGTTTTTCCATCGCCACCCGGTATTAACCGACAGCATTTTCTGTTCAACGATGCGCACTTGGGGTCGCTCAATGATTTGTACACGTTAAAAAAAGACCTCACACTGACCACCAATATCAATTATTTGTTCGATAAACACACAAGCGATAGCTACGCACGCCGCGATATCGCTGTTGACGGAAGTGAAAATATTCGTATAGAAGAGAATATGAGTTCGCGGCTTCTAAAACGCGAACTGGAAGGAGCGGTTACACTCGAACGTAATACTGACAATTTTTTTCTTAATAACAAACTGAACCTGTCCACAAAATGGAACAATGAATCGGGTGATGTTTGGACAGGCAAAACCATTTCTCAACGGCTCACGCTTCCCTCCGTACACGTGGCAAATAATTTCTATTACGTGCGTCGCAACGGAAAAAAACGCTTCCGGTTTCAGTCGGATGTTTCTTATACCACGCAGGATAATACATTAAGCGTTATGCCCTCCATTTTTGGAAGTTTTTCCGATACCGATTCGCTGTTGCGTCAAAACATTTTATATAATCGTTTTGCAACCAACACATCCATTTCGGGCAGCAGGGAAGGAAAAGTGTCACTGCATTATGCGGCAAGCATTTTCAGCAATCATTATACATTTGAATCGACATTGCACGAAGGAATAAACGCTATGATGATTTCAGCTGACAGTATGCGTAACCAACTCTCGCGGGGCGAAATCGGTTTTCGCTTTTCTTCCGGAATACGTGTAACCATTACCAAAAAACTGAAACCTTATTTTTCATTTCCCATTACCTATTTATTGGTAAACAAAAACGACCGTGTCCGCCACATCGATAGTCACAACGGATATTGGTTTTTAGGTCCCAGCGTACATTTGAAATATCCGGTTAGTACACGGATCACTCTCTACGGCAGTGCACGTTACAACAACAATATCGGCGGAATACACGAAGATTTAATCGGGTATATGATGACATCATACCGAAATCTCAACCGAAACGATGGGCTGCAAAGCAAAAATTCTACCGCCCACCTTTATGCCAATCTCAATTACCGAAACCCATTTACTACATTGTTTATGACGTTGGGCGTGAACTGGATGAATAACTGGCGCAATATGCTTTACGATACCCATTACACCGGTATTTTGAGCAGTGCGACAAGCATTTTGCATCCGCATTCCGCGCAACAATTCAGCATCACATTTTCTGCCGAAAAAAGCGTGGATGCCATCTGTTCAGAATTGCGAGCCGGCACACGTTACATTCGCAACAAATCCATCGCGCTCAATCAGGGTGTTATATCACCCTTCACCTCGAATTCTTACAACGTTTTCGGCTCGTCCACCACCGATATCGGACGGTTTATGATTTTGAAATACAGTGCGACCTATTCGCAAAACCGAATTCGAGTGAGTGACAACCGGATGAATCCAATGCACTATTTCACGCAAAGCCTCAACACCTCTTTTATTCCTAAGAAAGGATTGATTTTTAATGTCGGGTTCAATCATTATTTCAATGACGCAATACAATCGGTGGCACGTTCGTCGTGGTTTGGCAATGCGGGCATCAAATACAAACTCAAAACCGTTGACCTTATGCTCGACTGGACAAATGTTTTCAACACCCGTCGTTTCGTAACCTATTCGTACAGCGATGTGAGCAGTTATTATTCGGAATATGCGCTGCGTTCGTCGGAAGTGTTGTTGAGAGTGAGGTTTAAGATATTATAGAACGAGAATGAAGGATGATTACCTTTTACTCTCGTCTTCAGTCTTCTCCTAAATGTTTTATAGGAAATAAATTAGCAGATAAAACATATTTTCGTACAAAAACAGGAGTCTATCGTACGATTTTATACCCCTTAAATTACCTTTTACACATAATTTTGTGCATTTAAAATTTGTCAGATTAAAATTCATTGTTGTTTTACCAAGAAAATTATCATTACCAATGAGAAAATATCTGTTAAACGATAAAACGTATCAGGTAAACTTGATTCAGAAAAAATTCGAGAGCAAATCTCCTCGAAGCCTTATCGCCTTATATAAAAGCATAATCGGATTGTGTTGTTCATTAAAGATATTCACACACACAAAAAAACTTGAAATCCTTTTTATATTTTTACTGATTGCAGCACAATCGACAGTATATTCTCACAATTTCGAATCATCGTCTATCCCCGGAACAATCCGGACGACGGATGGCAAAAGCATTCTAACGCTTAGCAAAAAATACTTCAAAGACGGAAAACAATCACTTTGTTGGGAATGGACACAAAGTGAAGCCATCCTTGTCTTTTCCGATCCGAAAATAGCAGATATCGTCCATAATTTTAAGAAACGAAGTGGTATCAAATTGTGGATATACAACGAATCTCCCCAAAAGCAACCACTCACGTTTTGTTTTAAGGACGATGCAGGCAATACACAGTATACATTCGATTTCCATCTTAATTATTACGGATGGCGTGCTGCATGGATAGCTTATAGTGATATGTGGACTCCTGACGGGGGAAAAACAACCCGACAAAATATTTCGAGTTTGGAAATTATTTCACCCAAAAACATCACTTCCGGCATGTTGTGGATAGACCGTATGGAATACTCTCACTCGGTGGATAGACAAACGACTCCCGATGCACAAATACCGGAAAACAACCGCCATTTAGACCGTGAGATATGGCATTGGGGCTTATTGCACAAATGGGAACAAATGAAACATGACCTTATTGTTCCCAAAAACTTGACAACCAAAGAATCTGCAGATGTTACCAAAATATATAACAGTGTAAAAAAATTTCTAAAAAAGAAAACACTTTCTGCAAATGAACAAAAACAGCTTATACAACTTGAAAAAAAATTTGCCATATCGGATGATGGAAAGCGGGGCGCACCTCTGATGCAGAAAAACAATACCCGAAAAGGAGATGTAAATTTCAAACAACTCAATGACTTGATCGATTTGTCGGCAAGAGGTTGGTATATGGATAAAAACCCGACTGCCCAAACTGTTTTCATAAAAACGATTCGTTATATGCTTAATCAGGGCTTTGCCTACGAAAGCGGTATGGGAACAAATCATCATTACGGATATGATATTCGAGATATGTTCGGAGCAATCTGGTGGATGGAAGATATATTACGTGACAACAATCTCTGGGAAGAAACACGAAAAGCCATCACGTTCTGGAGTGGACTTCAGGAAAGCCGTCAACCGTATGTCCTCACCCGTGATGAGATAACCGATTCGTGGAACACTTTAATATTACCTCGATTAGCCTGTGCTCTTATGGCAGACACGGAACAGGAGCGTTTTCGCAATATAAAAGCCTTATCTCGATGGGTAAATGGCTCGCTTACATTCACATCCGGAACGATAGGCGGAATAAAAACAGACGGCACCGTATTTCATCACGGCGGACACTATCCGGCTTATGGTATTCCGGGAATGGCATATATCGGCAGATATGTGAGTTTCGTAAACGGTACGATATTCGGATTAGATGAACAAGCACGCAGTGTATTCAAGTTCGCCTTGCTTTCTGCCTCCCGTCAATGTAACTTATATAATTGGGGAATAGGTGCTTCGGGAAGGCATCCGTTCAACGGCTTTATAAACAGGCAAGGAGTACAAGCTTTTGCTCATCTGGCACAGGCTTTTAACCCTATCGATAAAGAACTGGCTGCAGAATATCTTCGTTTAGCGGAAGGTTTAAAAGATTATTCAGAAGATAAAAAGCTCAAAAAACTCTTTCAAAACGAAGGAATCGTCAAAGCGGACTATCCGCAAGGGTTTTACACTTATAATTATGCATCACAAGGCATTTATCGCTATGACAATAAAATGATTAGCATAAAAGGTTTTACCCGAAACATTTGGGGAGCTGAGATATATGCAAAAGACAATCGTTTCGGAAGATATCAAAGTTATGGTTCTATACAAATCATAGGGACACCGGATAAAAATGGAATAATAAATGAACGGGCAAGCCGATATGTCGAAAAGGGATGGGATTGGAATCTAAATCCGGGAACCACTGTCATTTATCTTCCGTTTAATAATCTAAACTCACCCATTAAAGGAAGCGACATGTTGCGACAACCTGAAACATTTGCCGGATCAAGCCGTTTAGGACAAGGGAAATACGGTATGTTTGCCATGAAATTAGGCGAACGTGACCGACAGAATTTCACACCGTCATTTCATGCATATAAATCAGCATATTGTTTGGGAAACCGAATAATCTGTATCGGCTCCAATATTTCAAACGAGAATCATTCTTACGAAACCCGTACAACACTTTTTCAACAACATTTATTGTCAAAGTCAGAGCCTATTGAATACAATGAAACAATCATAAACACATTTCCCTACTATGACAAAACGGATAAATCAGCTGACAAACCACTTATAATAAAAGATTTATCAGGATACTACTATTATATTCCGCCCAAACAGTCATTCGTAGTGGAACGAAAAACACAACAATCATTTGAGAACAAAGAGATGAAACCTACACAAGGAGATTTCGTTTCGGCTTATCTCAATCATGGTGTGGCTCCTTCGGGCGATAGATACGAATACCTCATACTCCTTGATCCCACGCAAGAACAAATCGACAGTCTGAAAAACAATAATCCCGGATACAAAACAATAAGAAACGATAGCATCGCACATATTATAAAAGACGAAAAAAGCGGTATCATGGGGTATGCTGTTTTTGAAACTTATATGACAAACAATGATGAATACCTGTTACAAAGCGACAAAGAGGTAATGATTATGCTGAAGGATTCCGATAGCCGGATAGAGATGAGTGTATGCAGTCCTGATCTGAATCTCGGAAGCTGGACATATACCACCTCGGCTGAAAGCCAACCGATAATCAAACATCTGTTACTGAAAGGAAAATACCAAGCAACAAAAAACAATGACAAGATTTCTTTGGCATACAAAGGAGAAAACACGCAATTATCAGTAACTTGTCAACATGGGATACCCGTAGAATTCACTTTATACAAAGAAAACAAACGTTTTTCATTTGATCCGGATACCATTTATATCTGTTCCGGTACTTATGCAACCTTAATAGGCGGTATTGCCCAATGGTACAAATGGATATTGCCCAATGGCACAATACAGGAAGGAGCGAATATAAATTCGCTTAAAACGCGTGATACAGGCATGTATATCCTCGAAATGCAACAAGATATTGGCACTTCAAACACAATCATCGACACCTGCTGGGTGTTTGCCACAAACTTCAGTGACGGATCGCCGAAGAGCATTGCGCAAAGTCTGCGCAAACCGTTCAAGGTCAATAAGCCACAGACCTTTTATCCGACAATCAGTCAGGATGCACTCAACCGCATGGCAGAAATCAAATGGACCTTCGAAGATGGTACGCCATCGGAGAGCAACAGCCAAAACCCAACCGTCACTTTCAACACTACCGGTGTGAAACGCGGTACACTCTACATGAAATATAAAACAACATATCCGGACAGTACATGTGTCGAATGCGACTCGTTGATGGAATTCCGTATTCCCGTATTTCCACCTAACGTATCGTGGTTCGTGAGCGGACCTTCGACACCGAACAAAGCAGGTATCGACTACAACAAGAAAAGCGATATTGATTTGATGACCGAAGGCAGGTCATGGGAAAATCCTTTCAATCTGCAAGATGCATTATGTCAAGCTTCATGGGGCGATACGATCTTTGTTCAAAAAGGAACGTATACTCCTGCAAAAAACAACGCCTTTATCATTGACTGCGACAGCATAACAATCATAGGAGGCTTCCGCGGTTGGGAGAAATATGTCGATAAATTTATACCCGACCCTCTACAAACGGTTATCCAAGGGAACGGTACAAACGCCATAGTCTTTGACAATAATGCAGCACTATTGCATTCAGGCACTTGCCTGTCATCATCTACGACACTGAAAGGCTTCACCATACAGGATGGCGTAGCCGTTCACGGCGGTGGTATATTCTTTAAAGACAACGCTTCGGGAACTATTGCACAATGTATCGTAAAAAACAATACGGCTAAGGAAAACGGTGGTGGCATCTATACAACAAAACATCGTTGCGGAACGGAAGATCCAATATTATACAATGTGGAAATCAGCGGCAACCATGCAAAAAGAGGCGGTGGTCTATACAATGCTCAAAGCTCTCCGACACTGACAAATGTAACAATCGGGGGTAATTCAGCCAGTCTGTCCGGCAGCGGTGTTTATAACGAAAACTCGGACTCTGCGAAATACCGCAATACAATCATTTACGGTAATCTTACGAATAACATCCCTATGACGGACGAATTTACAAATGATGGCGGTATGCCCCGTATCCATCACAGCATCATAAAAGGCTGCAATGGAAGTGGCAAAAATTGGAATGCAGCATTGGGGATGGATGGCGGAAAAAATGCAGACAGAAATCCAATCTATCTCCGCAAAGGATATACGGACGAAGGGAAGATGCAGGAAGGCAACTATCGCATCGTACAGCAAAGCCCGGCATACAACACAGGGTACAACGCTTATGTTTACAAAATAAAGACAGACTTGGCAGGGAACGACCGCATCTATGACTATATCGTAGATATGGGAGCTTATGAATATCACCTTTATTCAGTACCGAAAAAGATGCATACAATCACTATCGGCAAATATCCGCATGTAAAGACTATTCCGACATTTGGCACACGATACGTCATGGCATATAATAATTATACAATAATCTTTAAACCGGAAGCAGGATATACGCTTAAAGACATGAAGATCACAACCGGTTCAGCCTATCAGGATAATCAAAACGGCATGAAGAAAATATATAATGCAGATGGTTCGGTAACGGTTATCTTCACCCAAGTAAATGAGTCACTAAATATTTCTTTATCCGGCGTTAATCATGTATCAAACCCATATATAGCAAACAGTTACAATATCCGATCGGAATCCGGGCAGTTATTCATAAAAACAGACAAGGTTTCCATACTAAATATCTGCTCGATGACAGGACAACTTATATTTCAATC
>PDWI01009614.1_pt1 | contig 11051 bp, 9 predicted proteins | sample 1430891 | NCBI WGS metagenome assembly PDWI01 (sample SAMN01162508, study PRJNA174530) | Oral metagenome, whole genome shotgun sequencing project. | biome: Marine environment; feature: Marine mammal; material: Swab sample of the gingival sulcus; isolation source: swab sample of gingival sulcus... | reverse complement strand
TCATTTTTATATCCTAATTACTCATCAAAATCACAAAACGTAATTGGAAAAAGATACTTCCTAAAACTGAATGATGACCATACTTTCCAAACAAGCGATGCATTTAATAAAAATGTAGAGCCGTGGTCTAAAAAAGGTATAAACATAAGCAAAGGAACTTTCAACAGCAACGAGGATTACCTATATCTATTCCCATCTAAAGAAGATATAAATAACGGTGCTGGTGAATACTATATATTCGAAAGAACGGATGCTGATTTATTAAATTTGATATATGGTTCTAAGGAAGGGCAAATTGAGAACATAGGTTTTACATTAGGGGATGTATATTAAAGAGGTAAATAATGAAAAAAGGAAGATTAAATAAAATATCAGATGTAAATGGCATAAGTGTCGGTCATTATACGATGGACGAAGGGCGTTTGCAGACGGGTATTACCGTAATTAATCCATCTATAGAGAATCCATTTTTAAATAAACTACAGGCAGCAAGCTATATAATAAATGGGTATGGAAAAAGCACAGGGCTACTTCAAATAGACGAATTAGGACTATTAGAAAGCCCTATAGCTCTTACCAATACTCTCTCTGTAGGTAGGGTACAAGACTTTCTTATCGAACACATTATAGATAGTTGTAAAAATGAAGAATCCTTGCCCGCTTCAATAAACGCAGTGGTATGCGAATGCAACGATGCAAAACTAAACGACATCAAAAATAGAAAACTAGAAAAAAAACACCTAGATATGGCATTCAATAATGCTTGTGAAGATTTCGACCTAGGTGCAGTCGGTTCCGGTAGAGGTATGGTTTGCTACGGACTAAAGGGAGGCATCGGTTCTTCTTCTCGCATAGTAGAGTACAATCACGCAAACTATACTATAGGCTCTCTGGTAATGACAAATCACGGCTTAACACGTCAACTAAACCTCTATGGAAATAAAATAGGTTTAGAAATAGAAGAAAAGTTGAATTCCCTTAAGAATGAAGAAAATTTTATAAATAAAAAAAACGCAGTAAATAAGGACGAACAAGAACTAGAAAAAGGTTCTATTATAGTAATAGTAGCGACAGATGCCCCGCTCGATTCAAGGCAATTGAAAAGAGTCGCAAAAAGAGCTGGGTACGGAATTTCTAGAACTGGTAGCGAGTTTGGTAATGGAAGCGGAGATATAGTTATCGCCTTTTCTACGGCAAACAAGGTAAGGCATTTTGATAAAAAAAATGAAGCCACAGAGCTCCTCGACTATCAGTTTATTAACGATATGCTAATAGATAAAATTTTTACTGCTACTATAGAAAGTGTGGAGGAAAGCATAATATCTTCACTTCTAAACTCTGATGGGCTGGGCGAAATAAAATCTCTAAAAGAATTTATATAAACCTTACTTATAATTAAGATGTAGGCAAAAAAGCAAAAAGTTTATCTAAAAACATTATTAGATAAACTTTTTTATTAGACTCTTATGTCTAAATTTTGACCTACGCCGGTCATTTTGGCAATATCTTCACTCATTTCCAAAATTCCCTGCATCGATTGAGCATCTTGGTGCATAGCCTTTGATAGAACGCTCGTTCCTATAGCTTGTCTTAAACTAGCAGTGTTAAGAGCAATAGCATCTGCGATATCCATAGCTTCCCCCTTTCTCAATCTACAAAGACGATTCTATAGTATTAAAACAAGAATCACAAATCATCAGACTATTTGTAATACTATAGATATCTTACTTTATTTATCGGAAAATAATATGAATTGTTTAAAAGATAAATAAAAAGTGGTAAAATGTATCCCGTAAAGTTTACTCAAGTGAGTAATAATTTTGAGTTACAGCAACGAGTAAAAAGGGTTAATTTAATACAATTATAAAGTCAGAGCGACGACAAATAAAAGTATTTGAACATAGTACAAGAGACACTCTGTAGGCGTACGTCAGGAGCTTACGAGTCCTGACTAGCCGAAAGGGCGAGCAAGATTATGCATCAGCTAATCTGACCGCGAGCGAATGTCTCGGTACTATGTCAAATGCTTTCTTGTCGGAGAGTATATAGACTGTGGAGGATGAAAATGAAAAAACATATAGGAATATTATTACTAACACTTATGCTGTTTTTTACAGCTTGTGAAAACGAAATCACTTCTGCGACTACCGTAAAAGGTTACGAAGATGAAATCGATATGGTAGTTAAAATAAAGGGAGATAGCATAACGAGCATAGAAATTACAAAACATAACGAATCTCCATTTATCGGAGCAAGTGCAATCGAACTCTTACCTCAGGAAATTATCAATGAACAGTCTTTGATGGTTGATGCCATAACTGGGGCGACAGAGACAAGTAATGCTATTAAAGAAGGTGTGAGAACTTGCCTAAAAAACAGCGGCGTCGATATAAAAAAATTCGAAAAAGAGGTTAAAAAAACCGCCAGTGAAGAAATAGAAAAAACTGCTGATGTAGTAATAATAGGCGGCGGTGGCGCTGGTTTGTCAGCAGCTGTAGCGGCTGCAGAAGAAGGCAGCAAGGTTATTTTAATAGAAAAAATGCCTATGCTTGGCGGAAATACCGTTAGAGCTGGCGGAGCATACAATTCAGTAGACCCAGAGAGACAAAAAAACGTAGATCCAGCGAGCGATGAAGCTATGGAATCATTAGAACTACTCGTTAGAGGAGAACTAAAAGAAGCTCATATTAGACAGAATGAAGATTACTATAAACTATACGATAAGTGGATAAAAGAGCTAGAAAAAGACTTGAATACTTACAAACAATCTGATAAAAGCCATTTGTTTGACTCAAAGGCGCTTCACATAATCCAAACTTTTAGTGGTGGAGATTACGAGGGAAACATAGAACTAATAGAAAAACTAATTTCTGACTCCCTCCCTACCCTAAAATGGTTAGAAAGTAACGGTATGGTTTGGAAAGAAAACATAGCTACTGTGCCAGGTGGACTATGGCCAAGAGCACATATCCCAAAAAATGCAGCGGGACGTGATTTTATTGAGACAAATAAGAATAAAGCGAATAGCCTAGGCGTTGAATTTATCATGGACTGCAAAGGAAAAGATTTGATAATGCAAGGCGGTAGAGTCGTAGCTGTAAGCGCGGAAAAAAGAGATGGAACGAAACTCACTCTAAATGCAAATAAGGCTGTAATTATTGCGACTGGTGGTTTTGCTGGCAATAAAGAAATGAGAGAAAAATACGACCCTAACTTAGTTAAAGAACTAGGAACAACTAACTCTCCTGCTATTCAAGGCGATGGAATAGTAATGGCAGAAAAAATTAACGCAAACCTCGTCGGTATGGAATATATTCAGTGCCTACCATGGGGAAACCCTAAAAACGGAAGCCTAAATGGATGGCTTGGCGGTATTGGCGTAGAATACTATTATCAAGTAAACACCGATGGAAAGAGATTTATGACGGAAGACGGTAGACGTGATTATATGACGGGCGAGCTTTTAAAACAAAAGGGAGCTATGAGTTATGTAATTACCGATACAAACAGAGAATCAGAAAATTCTGAGACAAATTTGTGGGGAGATAATATAGAAGAATTAGTAAAATCAGGAACAGTTTATAGGGCTGATACCATAGAAGATTTGGCAAAACAAATCAATATAGACCCTAAAATTTTGAGAGAAACTCACGATACATTTAATTCATACGTAGAGAGCGGAGTTGATAAAGACTTTGATAGAAAATTATTTGGAGATAAAATCGACAAAGCTCCTTTCTACGCTTCTCCAAGGATGCCTACAGTTCACCATACTATGGGTGGAATTCAGATAGATGAAAAGGCAAGAGTAATAGATAGAGATGGGAAAATTATTCCTGGACTATACGCAGCAGGCGAAGTTACTGGCGGAATACACGGCAAAAACAGACTAGGCGGAAATGCCCTTGTAGATGTACACGTATTTGGCTATGAGGCTGGAAAGAACGCAGCAGCTGAAAAAGTGAAATAATGGAGCAGCTGAAAAAGTGAAATAATGGACAAACTTGCTTGAAAAAGCAAAATGATATATAATGTTTTGATACTATTAGAGATAAGTTAAATTCATAAACAAATAAGAGAGGAATATTTTAATGGATAATGTAAGAGTTAGATTTGCACCAAGCCCTACGGGTTACTTGCATATAGGTGGATTAAGGACAGCACTTTACGACTACTTGTTTGCAAAACAAAGAGGTGGAAATTATATACTTAGAATTGAAGATACCGATAGGACAAGACTAGTAGAAGACGCTACCAAAAAATTGGTAGATGTACTAAATAAACTGGGAATCAAACACGATGAAGGTCCTCAATACGATGCAAATGGAGTTTTATATCAATTGGGAGACTACGGTCCATATATTCAGTCTAAAAATGTAGATGCTTACAAGGAAGCTGCTAAAAAACTTGTAGAATCTGGTCAAGCTTACCACTGTTTTTGTTCTAAAGAAAGACTTGATAAAGTGAGAGAAGCTTTGCAGGCAAGCGGAGAAACTCCTAAATACGATGGATTTTGTAGAAATATAAGTATAGAAGAAGCGCAAAAAAGAGTTGAAAAGGGAGAACCCTATGTAATAAGACTAAAATTACCTGAGGATACGGATATTACTTTTACTGACGGCATCAGGGGCGAGCTTACGTTTAATACCCAAGACTTGGACGACCAAGTTCTAATAAAACAAGATGGTTTTCCTACATATCACTTAGCAGTAGTAGTAGATGACCATAATATGAAAATATCTCATGTAATTAGAGGCGAAGAATGGGTTTCCTCTACCCCAAAACACGTCGCTTTATACGATGCCTTTGGCTGGGAAAGACCAGAATTTTATCATCTACCCCTAATACTAAATGAACAAAAGAAAAAATTATCTAAAAGACACGATGATGTTTCTGTCGAGGGCTTTATAGAGGAAGGTTATTTAGAAGAAGCCTTGATAAACTATGTTAGCATGCTAGGTTGGTCTCCAGGAGAAGAAGATGAGATAATGACCATGGACGAGATTCTAGAAAGATTTGATTTCACAAAAATATCTCATTCTGGAGCAGTATTTAGTACAGACAAATTAAAATGGGTAAATGGACAGCACATCAGAAGACTGGATATTTCAGACCTTACAAATAGAGTTATCCCTTACCTACTAGAGTCTGGATTAATATCTCAAGATGATATTAAAAATAGAATTGAATGGATTAGAAGGATAGTTTCTTCTCTGACTGAAAGAGTAGAGACCCTAAAAGAATTCCCAGAAAAAGCTAAAATATTCTTTGGAAATGAACTTATTATTGAAAATGAAGAAGCGGAAGATGTCTTAAAACAAGAAAATGCAAAAGATGTTATCGAAGCTTTGATTGACGAAATTACTTCATTAAATGAAATTGATTTTGAAAATCCTAAGTCTGTATTTAAGGCTGTTCAAAAGTCGAGCGGATACAAAGGCAAAACTCTATTTATGACGGCTAGAGTTGGACTTTCAGGTCAAACACACGGTGTAGATATGGGCGATTTATTAGCTATTTTAGGCAAAGATTTAGCATTGAAAAGATTAGAACAAGCTAAAGAAATTGCAACGAAAGGATAGATTGATGAAATTATACAATTCATTGAGTAGAAGCGTTGAGGACTTTCAACCTTACGAGGAAGGCAAGGTTAAACTATATACTTGCGGTCCTACCGTTTATAACTATGCGCACATAGGTAATTTGAGAACTTACATCCATGAAGACGTTTTAGAAAAAACGCTTACTTTACTAGGTTACGAAGTAAATAGAGCGATGAACATTACGGATGTCGGACACCTAGAATCAGACGCAGATAGTGGCGAAGACAAGATGCTAAAGGGCGCAAAAAGAGAAAAGAAAACAGTTTGGCAAATTGCAGAAATGTACACAAAAGCTTTCTTTGAAGATTGTGCAAAACTAAATATCAAAAAACCTGCTACGATAAGAAATGCAACTGACTTAATTCAGGAATATATCGACTTTATCAAAGTTTTAGAAGAAAAAGGATACACCTACTTTACAGGTGGAAACGTCTATTTTGATATAACAAAGGCAAAAGACTACACTAAACTTTCGAAATTAGATTTATCAGAGCTTCAAGTCGCAAGACGTGATGACGTAGAAGAAGACCTAAATAAAAAGAATCCTTATGACTTTGTACTTTGGTTTACAAAATCAAAGTTTGACAATCAAGAAATGAAATGGGATTCTCCGTGGGGAACAGGATATCCAGGATGGCATATAGAGTGTTCTGTAATTGCCCTCGATACCTTGGGAGAAGAACTTGATATTCACTGTGGCGGCGTAGACCACATAGCTGTCCACCACACAAATGAAATTGCTCAAACAGAAAGCTATACAGGAAAAGACTGGTGTAAGTACTGGTGGCACGGCGAGTTTTTAGTGGTAAAAGAAGGCAAGATGTCTAAGTCAAAGGGAGAATTTTTGACAGTAGACGTTCTGATTAAACACGGTTACGACCCGCTTGCATACAGATACTACGTTTTGGGTTCTCACTATAGAAAACAATTAGAATTTAGTTTTGAAAACTTAGATAGCGCTCAAATAGCTTACAAAAAATTAAGAAAACAATGTTCTGATATTTGTCTGTCTACAAATAATAAAGAAGATAATAGCGAAAACACGAGAATTTATAAAGAAAAATTTGATGCCTTCCTTGCAGATGACTTAAATAGCGCAAACGCATTAACTGTACTATACGAAGCATTAAAATCTAATTTAAGTAATGAGGAAAAAACTCACTTAATCAAGTATATGGATCAAGTTTTGTCGCTTAGCCTCGATAAAGCTTTTGAAGCAGAGAGCGTTGACGAAGAATTAGAATCATATATCACTGAAAAAATTAGCGAGAGACAAGAAGCAAAAGCAAACAAAGACTGGGCTCTAGCTGATAAAATAAGAGATGAGTTAAAGGAAAAAGGAATCAAACTTATTGATACAAAAGATGGAGCAAAATGGGAAAAAATCTAAAAGAATTTAAAGACAAAATCAGTCATGATATATATAAATATGGTGGAATACAGCTAGCCTTTGTAGGCGATGCTGTATTTGACCTTTATATTAGAACTAGGCTTTTGAAAGAAAATCCTGATATGAACATAGACAAATTACATAGAATAAAAAGTTCTATCGTCAGCGCAAATTTTCAATCAAAAGTTATTTTCGTTATAAAAGAAGAACTATCTGAAAGCGAAGTCGACATTTTCAAATGGGCTAGAAATATGAATGGAAAATCTGCCCCAAAAAGCACAAGCGCATCTAAATATAGAAACGCTACGGGGTTTGAAGCGCTAATTGCTGCGCTTTTTTTAGATGATAAAAAAGATAGACTTGTGGAAATAATGAGCTTTGCTTATGAATTGAGGTTTGAAGATAAGTAATTGAGGTTAAAATGAAAAATAGTAAAGGAAAAAAGATTTCTCGACAAGCTCGAAATGAGAGGAACACAGACTACATATATGGAATACACTCTGTAAGAGAGGCTTTAAAATCAGGTAGAGCAATGAACTCAATTTTGATAGCAAGCGGTTCACATAACAAACAGATTTACGAAATAATAAAGATGGCAAAGGATAAAAAAATTCCAATTAAGGAAATTCCATCTACTAAACTAAATCAAGTTTGCGAAAATCAAAATCACCAAGGAATAGCAGCTTACGTTTCACCTATTGAATACTATAGTTTGGAACAATTACTAAAAGATGATAAAAATTCAGATGTAATAATTGCCCTAGACGGAATAACCGATGTACATAACCTAGGGGCAATAATGCGTACGGTCGATGCAGCTGGGCTTAAGTACATTATGATTCCAGAAAGAAGAAGTGCCCAATTAAACTCTACTGTTTCAAAAACCTCTGCAGGAGCGATTGAATTTGTAAGAACTGTTAGGGTATCTTCGCTTGGAAATTCTTTAAATGAACTAAAAAAACATGGATATTGGATAATAGGAGCTGAACTTGGTGGAAATATAAACTATCTAAATGCAGACTACAGCGGAAAAATCGTAATTGTAATCGGTTCAGAATCAAAGGGAATTAGCCAACATATATTAAAACTCTGCGATTACAATGTTAAAATTCCAATGAACGGTAGAATAAATTCGCTCAACGCTTCTGTTAGTGCGTCGATATTGATATACGAAGCTATAAGACAAAGGAAGTAATAAAAAAGTAATTTGGGAGGCTTTTTTGATAAATTTATTGCAGAATCCAATTTTTCTAATTGCAATTAGCATAATTATTGGAAAATATTTAGGTAGTAAAAAAATAAAAAACTTTAGTTTAGGTGCTTCAGCTATACTATTTGTAGGTATAGCTATTATAGAAATTTTATATTCTTTTGGAATTAAAGATATCAAAATTCCTTCTACCCTATTTAGCCTCAGCTTAAATATTTTTATTTGCTCTGTAGCCTTAGTTTCATCAAAAACTCTAGTTCCCGCTTTCAAAAAATATGGTCTGAGATTTATACTGTTGGCAATAATAGTAAGAAGCACTGGAGCCCTCATAATAGCAGTATTTTTACCAATGTTTCCAGAATTCACATACCAATTTGCTGGTCTGTCTGTAGGAGCACTTACAAGCTCTCCTGGACTCGGAAACGCACTTGAATTAGCAAAATCTCCAATAGATATGACAGCTGCGGTAAGTACCGGCTACATAATTGGGTATATACCAGGTGTAAGCTCAGTGATTATTTTTGGAAAACTAGCGGTTAGAAAATTCAATGCAAACGAGTTAAAGTCTAATTTAGATATTATAAAAAAAGAAGAATGCGAAAAATTTAGCATTATTAAGTTTATGATTGTTTTAGCACTAGGTTTTGCCCTAGGCTCAATCAAACTTAAATTTGGAGCAGGATTTAGTTTTTCACTTGGATATGCAGGAGGCTGCTTGATTTCATCCCTATTATTAGGAGGCTTTGTTAAAGGCTTTGACTTCAACGAAAAAAAACTTGGAGTATTAAAAGAATTTTCCGTTTGTGCCTTTCTCGCAATAATAGGACTTAAATACGGACATAACGCAATAGTCTCAATACTTAGCGAAGGATTCATAATATTACCTATAGGAATATTAGCTTCAATAAGTGCCTTAACTGTCGGATTTTTTGTAGGAAAACATATTTTAAAAATCGAACTTCCCCTACTCGCTGGCGGAATTTGTGGAGCAATGACATCGACACCTGGCCTTGCATCGACATACGAGTCATTTGAAGACGATAGAGTAGTCACAGGATATGGAGCAACCTACCCGTTTGGACTAATATCAGCGGTACTACTTTTAAGAATCTTTATACATTAAAATTTAATGATTTTTTAAGTTAATACTTTAAACTTATCTTATTTAATTGTATTTAAAAATAATAATTGGGTAATTATATAAACACAAATATATAGAAAAGGAGTTTCAATGAACATTCACGAGTATCAAGCAAAAAAGATTTTCAAGGATTATGGAATTAATGTCTTGGACGGATATCTTGTAGAGAGTTTACAAGATATAGAAAAAGCTTATTCAAAAATTAAAACACCTCTAGCTGTCCTAAAAGCACAAGTTCACGCTGGAGGAAGAGGAAAAGCTGGTGGAGTAAAATTAGTCAAAAATTTAGATGAGGCAAAAGATGTTTTTACTGACTTACATTTAAAACATCTAGTAACTCATCAGACCGACGATAAGGGTGAATTGATACAAAAATTGTACTTAGAATCTGGATGCGAGATAGAAAAAGAATTTTACTTGAGTTTTATCTTAAATAGAAAGAAAAACCTAGTATCTATAATAGCCTCTCGTGAAGGTGGAATGGATATTGAAAAAGTTGCAAAAGAGAGTCCTGAAAAAGTTCTAACAATAGACATCGACCCTATGCTAGGAATTTCATCGTATATGTCGAGACAAATAGCTTCGATATTTGAATTAAATACAAAAGAAGGAATAAGTGAAGTAGACAAGCTAATTAGAAAGCTATTCCAAATATACCAAGAAAAAGACGCTAGCATGATAGAGATCAACCCGCTTGTTTTGGACAAAAGCGGCAAATTGATATGTCTAGATGCAAAACTATCATTTGACGACAATGCCTTATTTAGACATAGCGATATAGCTGAGCTTAAGGACGAATCAAATAGGAATATAGCTGAGATAGAAGCCGAAAAATACGGTTTATCTTACGTTGCACTAGATGGTAATATAGGATGCCTAGTAAACGGTGCAGGACTTGCAATGGCTACTATGGACTCAATTAAGTTTTCAGGTGGAGAGCCTGCAAACTTCCTAGATATAGGTGGTGGAGCAAACGATGAAATCATCGCTAGAGCACTGTCTATGATTTTTTCTGACAAAAAAGTTACTGGCGTTTTAGTAAATGTATTTGGAGGAATCAACCATTGCGATACGATAGCTAGAGGCGTAGTTATGGCAATGGACAAACTAGAAAAGAAAATTCCTATTGTAGTTAGACTACAAGGAATGAACTATGAACTAGGTAAGAAAATTATAGAGGATTCAAATCACCCAATTTATCTAACTGATAGCATGGATGAAGGTTCGGATAGAATTGTAAGCCTCGCAAAACAGGCATAATAAGGGAGGATAAAATGAGTATTTGGGTAAATAAAGATACTAAGGTTCTAGTGCAAGGAATCACTGGAAAAGCAGCCACATACCATACACAAGAAATGATAAAATACGGCACTAAAGTAGTCGCTGGAACGTCTCCAACAAAGGGCGGAACAGAGCATATAGGAGTCAAGGTTTTTAATACAGTAAAGGATGCTGTTGAAAGTACAGGATGCGAAGCGAGCGTTATTTTTGTCCCAGCACCTTTTGCAAAAGATGCGATCTGCGAAGCTGCAGATGCTGGAATAAAACTCATCGTATGTATCACAGAGCATATTCCAGTTCTTGATATGATAGAGGCAAAACGATTCATAGAAAAAAATGGAGCTAGATTAATCGGACCAAACTGCCCTGGTATTACTAGTACGGATGGGGCAAAACTAGGTATAATGCCAGCATCAATCCATAGAG
>PDWI01009611.1_pt1 | contig 11052 bp, 9 predicted proteins | sample 1430891 | NCBI WGS metagenome assembly PDWI01 (sample SAMN01162508, study PRJNA174530) | Oral metagenome, whole genome shotgun sequencing project. | biome: Marine environment; feature: Marine mammal; material: Swab sample of the gingival sulcus; isolation source: swab sample of gingival sulcus... | reverse complement strand
TATGCCCCGAAGGTGCTTTCATTCCATATTCTAACATTTTTAGAAAGTCTGAATTTTGCCCCTTTAATAATACACTTGAACTTATCATCATCAATAAAACAATTAAGTTTCTCATAAATTTAATTCTTATTAGCAACAAATACTGCTCCTAATTACACTGAACGTAGTGGAATGTCGACGAAGATACAAAAAAATACTTGTATTTTTGATGTATTTTTGTAAATCCTCCGCTACGTTCGGACGATGAGCCTTTAGGTAATGTCATCCGAGTGGTGAGTGTATGCGAATTAGAAGGTTGCCTATCTTGCATATACATTATTGTAGCACGTTTTATTTAGTTCTGAGCTTCCATTTGCCAATATAGTTCAAGTCTTCTAACTTCTAATTCTAATTGACTGTAATTTCTATCAAAGAATAATTTAAAGCAATATTTCACCAATTCTGTATTTTCTGTTAAGTAGATTTCTTGCCATCTTATCTGTTTAGGTTTTCCAAACCCGAAAAATTTCTTTTTCTCCTTTGGATAAACATAACCTATCAGATATCCGTGATTTTTTCTATCCCCTGCCATTGAAACCCAAAAATCTTTTCCTGTCTTTAAGTCCTTAACTGATAAAGTTGGAGAACAACCGTCCTGATTTTTTGGGAAGTAATCCAGTTGCTCCATCCAAGGAAATTTATCAAATTCATCGATGAAATTTTGGTAGTTTGTCTCACCTTGCTCATCATATTTATCAAAATCGTATCCAGCTTTTTGGATATTCCAAGTAAATTTATCTTCTATTTTCATTTTATTGGTCCTATTATTTATACAACTCGAAAAGATTACTGCTAAAGTTATTATTAACGTATATTTTAAATTCATATTAATTTATTTGTCCGTGAATAATCAGAATTAGAATAAATATCAAAGTCAACACTAATGATAAAACTGAAAATTTCTTTTTAAAAAAAAGTCCATATGCTGAGGGAAAGAATGATTAAAAACATCAAGCCCCAAACAAGGTTTACGGTCGAGTACAACTCTGCTGATTTGTAATAATATGGTGTTTGTCCTCCTCCAAATGGATAGTCAGAAGTATTATTATATTTTTTAATCTATATGCATCATTTCTTAAATGTGCTGCGACTTTTAGCTCTAAATAATATCTTTTCTTTGCCGAATAAAGCCGAAGGAAGGCAAAGAAAAATGTGACATAATCCGGTAGCCGAGAAACGAATCATATAGCGTTGAGTTGTGTGCTTTTACAACATTTTATATTTTACCAAAATAATATCTTGGAACTTTTTTCATATATACTCTGTATTCATCACCATATTTATCAATACAGTATTTTTCTTCATCAAGAATCTCAAAATGACAAGTAACTATCTCAATTATATGTAGAATAAATATTATCCAAGAACCAGTTAATAAGGCTATACTAAAGCCAAAAATATTATATGAAGCATAAATTGGATTACGACTAAATTTATATATTCCCTTTTTTACTTGTTCATTTAATGGAGTAGTAATATAATTATGCAGCGAAATTATAGTAAGAACTATTCCAATTATACATGCTATAATACCCATGATAAAAACATTTGAATTTATTTTTATTGGAAGAAGAATTGGCAAGAATATCGTACCAAACCACGAAAGTTGAGAACTTTTGTGTAATAATTTTTCAAGAAAAGTAGAATGTTTTTTTGATGATGTTAGTAATTTTTTTAACGATCCTGCTTTTGTTAATGGCAAGCCTATATTAATAACAAGATAAATTACTGTTAATAACCACCCACCTAATAGTTCAATTGATATTTTTGGAAAAAGTTCCATTTATCCTTCCTTGTTTCTATTAATGTAATTGAACACAACGTAGCAATTTGTTGACGAAGATATGAAAAAATACTTGTATTTTTGTAATTTCTGTGTTCTGCAATATCACCTCAAAGGCGAGGAGAATAATACAGGATGTAATCCTTTGCTACGTTCGGATGACGAGCTTTTAGGCAATGTCATCAGAACAGACACAACTATGCGTAGTGTGGTATTTTAAAACGATTAACTTTCTTTTTTACAATGACTTTATTTTAATGTATAAACTTTTGATTTATTTACTATCCCCGCATTATGTATAGCCTTTGTTCTCGGCAGTATTGTGCCCATTTCGTTAAATAATGTTCTTTCTTTCTCTGCTGATTTTTCAATTAACTCATAGTTACTGATAAATAATTCTTTTCCGTTTTTATCGCTATTTTCATTTACATTTCGCATTCCATAAGTTAAACTCCATTCATTAACATATGCAAATGAAAATAGCTCTCTAATATACTCACAGTCATCGTATGTAATTAACCATTTATGATTTGTTTTTTTTAAAATACTTGCAAATCGCTCGTGGTCAAATGTTTTGTGCATATTCCCATTTTTACCGTATAAAGCTGATTTTGTTGCAGAGTAATAAGGTGGGTCAAGAAAGATAAATACATTCTCTCCTTCTTTCTCAATTACTTTTTGATAATCATAATTAGTAATTTTTGTGTCATTTAGAATTGATGAAAGAAGTTTTACTCTATCTATACTTGAAATTGTAAACCGTTTCTCAAATGCAGTTTTTGAAAAACCACCACTCTCTGTTGTTCCTGAAAAAGTAATTCGATTAAATACAAAAAATGCAGATGCCTTTTTCAAATCATCAAATGTGTCAATATTATCTAATAAAAATTTATGTAATTCTTTTCCATTTTTAAATTTATTTCGCCATTTATAAACTTGTTCAATTAATTCATCAAGATTTTCTTGTGTTTGTTTCCAAAAATGAAATAGGTTAGGATATAAATCATTTATCCAATAAGTTTTATTAGGATATTTTTGTTTCAGATATACAAAAACTGAACCACCACCAACAAACGGTTCTCTAAACTCTTTAAATTCAGGAATAATGGGTGAAATAATTTTTACTGCTCTACTTTTACCACCAGGGTATCTTAAAGGACTTTTTATCATTATTCAGCTTTTTCAATGTTAATAAGTAGATTATTCTTTTTTGCTTCAATAAACAGATTTTCAACAATATCTTTTTGCTTTTTTGAAAATGTTTGTTTTGAAATAAAATCTCTAATTTTATCGGTATTATCAGATGATAAAACACTACCTTGTAACTTGGTTGAAGTTAATTTAATAACAGGTACTGGCTTATACTCAACACCATCAATTTTTACTTCTTTTAGGTTCGTGTATAATATCATTTTAAGTAAACCGCCTTTAATATCTCCATTATTTGGCAATCAAGAATTTTTAGAATGTTTTTCCCTTTAATTTTTATTTCGCCAGTTGTGAAGTAATATTTTCCGCCAAGATAATTCTCAATTGTTATTGTTGCTTTTGTTAGTGTTGATAGAGCTTCTTTCGGTTGAAATTCTTTGGTGTCAATTTTAGATTTATGTCTTATTTTTTTGAAATGGAATGATAATTAAATTTTCCTTTTTGAAAGATAATAATACTCTCCAACAAATTATTGGGATAAAAATACATTGGATAAGGATTAAAAAAAATACCACTTCTCCTACTAATTCTCAAATATCCATCTCTTGTTTTAAACGTCCTTTAAAACCAGTTTTTGAATTTGTCATGCCTACATAAGTAATTGCAGAAATAAATTCAAATTCTTGGTTTGATAAATCCGTTTCTGATATTGCAATACAATAAACTCCCGGGTATTTAATTCCACGCAAACTATTTCTATCTTCCCATCTCACCCATTGTGTAAAATTTCTATCTATAATACACTTCTATACGCCCTCAAAAATTACAAATCTCTGTGAGTTCTTTTAATACGAACAATATCGAGGAACATATTTATCGAATCTGAGATTGCGGAAACTGTCGTTCTATCATCATTATACCATTCTACTGGTACTTCTGAAATCTTATAGCCTAATTTGCGGGCTATATATAAAACCTCTACGTCGAAGCTAAAACCATCAAATTTTGCCTTATTAAAAATTACATCTGCGGAGTCTGCTGTAAATCCTTTAAATCCACATTGAGTATCTTTCAATCCCCACAGGATTACTATCTGTACAATTTTATTGAAAACCTTGCCCATGAATTCCCGATAAAAAGGCTGATGTTTTTTCACCATAGAGTGGTCTAAGGCACGACTACCAATGAATACATCGGTGTCCCCTTCAAGAAAATCAATTACTTTTTTCACTTCCGTAACCGGAGTAGAGAAATCAGCATCGGTGAAGATACGAAAATCTCCCGTAGCTTCGAGCATACCACGGCGAACCGCTGCACCTTTACCCTTGTTCTGCTTTTGTTCCAATACTTTTACTCGGCTGTCAATGTTCTTAACAATTTCTACCGTATTATCCTTTGAACCATCATCAACTACGATTAATTCGTAATCATCAAAGTTTTCATCAAGGTAATGTATAGCCTTTGTTAGAGGATTAGCAATTCTTTCTGCTTCGTTATATGCCGGTATAATTAGTGATAGTTTCATTTATTCCTTTTAACTGATTAACTTTTTATGATTAGCCAGAGTCCAACTAAAAAGTGGAATCTGGCTTTTCAAAAAGGATAAGTATCATAGATTATTTAATAACTGCACTTTGTAAGGTTGGCCGGTCATCATCTTTGACTCCCCATTCCTCACGTTGCAAATGTTTAATTTGATATTCCAATCTATCAGCATAAGCGGAATCTCTTGCCGTCTTATTATCCAAGTATCCTTGAACAACGTCTTTAGAGGATTTCAGAGCTGCGTCCAAGCCGTCTTCGTGATATACTTTTCTCAAATCCATCAATTCCATTTCGAAATCCATAGAGATTAAAGTCATGTAAAGCATTTCACTCTTGCGTCCCAAATCAGCAGATTGTTTTGTCTGGTATGCTTGCTGAATTTGTTGGAAATAATTATCAATATCAGCTTGAAGTAAAGAAATTTGCTCTTTCGCACTATCGAAATCGTTCATCATTTCATAAAGCAATGCTGCCACTCTGCGAGGACCATTTCCTTCATTCATTTTCTCACGCTGAACTTCCCTTGCACTAACACCCTCATGTTCAAAGATATATTGACAGTCTGCAAGTCCAAATTGTGCCATTTCGTCACGTTGAGTTTCTGCACCGCATTCGTCATATATTCTTGCAACTCTATATGCCATATCATAATCAATAGGGAATTGAATTGGCGAAATATTCTCATTCATTTTGTCTAAGATTTTCACAGTTAATTCTTTGTCTTTAACTTCATCAAGCACATACATTGCATAAGCATAGTATAAGCCACGATATGAGAACATCAGTCTTCTGTGAACTTCATCGTAATATACGCCGGAGTTATCCAAGTTCCTAAATTTGAAACCGTAGTGCTGTTCTGTATGATAATTATTAGTATTATCTGTTTCCATCAAAGATTTATACATTACGTCCAAATTCATTGACTCTGAATATCCTCCACCTTGCTCAACAGGACACACTCTCCATGCCATACCTTCTATTCTTAAATGGTTATTCAGACCGCAAAATACATCAGGTCCAACAGTAGTTGAATAATATACCGGTCTTTCAAACTTAGTTACTTTGATAATGTCTTTGACTAATTGGTGGTTAACATAGTACGTTTGCATTCCTTCACGACCTTGACGACCTACCCATTCAAACTGCATTTTTCCACTTGCGATAGTAGCAGAATCATCGGTATATTGAGCAAGGATTTCAGGCTTCACAGGAACAGTTACTAATTCGGAACTTTCCGCACGATATGGTTGGATAGCTCTTTCATCATATTCACTTACTTGCAACATCTCATCAGAGAAACTTAGAGGTATTTTCTTCGCACCCCAAGGAGAGCGGTTTTTCAACTGGTCGATATACCAAGGAGTCTGACCCAGAGATAGGTTTACCACACGAATATCACGGCGAACTCCCATTACATCTTGTAAGTACCAAACAGGGAATGTATCATTATCACCATTAGTAAAAATAATTGCATCTTGCTCACAAGATTGCAAGATATTATACGAGTAGTCAAATGGAAGATAATTGCCTGCACGTGAGTGAATTTTCCAACCGCCTGCTCCCATATTGATAGGAACAGCAAGCAATGCAATTAGACCGATTACAGGAGTACCCCATTTTAATTCTTTTTCTTTAAATAGGGTCATAAATGTGTATGTACCAACACCAATCCACATAGCCCATATCATAAAAGAGGCAGCGTAGAAATAATCCCGTTCACGAGGTTGAGGGTCTTGTTGGTTCTGCGATAAAGCAGATAAAATACCCGTCAATAAGAATAAGAACAAAAATGCCAAAGCACGTTTTGGATCACGATAGAAGTGGAATATCAAACCAATAAAACCAATCGCAAAAGGTATAGCCCAGAAACGCACAGGGAACTCATCAGCATAACTGCTTTCGTGATTCCATAAATAGTGGTCGGGAGTTTTTTCAAAAGTAGCAACTCCGGCATCTTGAACATCAGATTTCCGTCCAATAAAGTTCCAGCCAAAATAACGCCAGTACATGTGACCGGATTGATATTTCCATAAATAAGCCCAATCACCTGATTTGTTATTTGGGTCCCATTCGTTTTCGCCTGTTTGGTAGTTAAATTTTGGAGGAGTCCATGGACCATATTTGAATTCACCTTCAGCATCTTTTTCTAAATATCTTTCTACGAAACGGCGTTCAGTTTGATAACGTCTTTCTTTGGTTGGAGCATTACCATATTGTTCACGTCCCAAATAGCTTGCTAAAGCAGCGAAATTTTTAGGTTCGTTTTCGTTCATAGGAGTATTTGAGTTTGAGCGAATTAATATTTGAGTGTAAGTTGTATAACCCAAAATTATTAATAAAAATGAAGTACAAACCATACTCAAAAATGTATTTTTCTTAACCACACTATATGCAAATCCGGCAATAGCAGCAATAATAACACCCAAGGCAAAAACTGTAAGAGTGGTATCATTGGTTCTTGCGTATTCACCAAAATTATTTATACCGGAAGTACGTCCCGCCAAAAATGCCGGAATATACTTTATTACAAACGGATATATAATAAAGAATGTAATTATCGCCAAGATACCCATTCCGATAAATTTACCCCAGAAATTCTTAGTAGTTTTCATATCGTACTTTCTGAAAAATACGATTGTAAATACGGAGAATACTGTCAAAATTGCCAATAGGTGTACCCCTGAAGATAAACCAATCAAATAGAAAATCAAGAGTAAATATTTCTCGCTTCTGTGTTCTTCAGCTTTTTCGTTCCATCTCATCATCAAGTAAGTAATCAAAGCTACGAACAAAGTAGAAGTCGCATAAACCTCTGACTCTACCGCATTAAACCAAAATGTATCACTAAAAGTCAACGCACCGGCAGCGATAAAACCACTAATATAGATAGAAAGAGCAGAACCGAGAGTTTTCGGTTTTCCGCTGAAATTTTCTATAACTTTTACGGTAATAAGATAAATTAAAAAGACCGTTGCAGCAGATGATACCACGGCTAACATATTCAATCGCCAGCCCGGATCACCGAATGGAATGAATAAGTGGAACATTTTCCCTAATAATAAGAATAACGGAGCTCCCGGAGGGTGCGGAACTTGTTGCCAAATTGATGCACTTGCAAATTCACTACAATCCCAAAACGGGACACTTGGCTGCACTGTAAGCATATATACCGCCATAGCGAGTATAAAAGATGCAAAAGCGAATAGCCTGTCAAGCATTTTGTAATTCATAAAATAATCCAATATATTTTTAAAAATTTCCTGCCAACTCAACCCATACTAAGGGTATTAACGAAAAATTCAATACAAAAGATGTAAAATTACAAAATTTTTTGAAAACAGCAATGATTTGGGGATATTTCGGAATCTATAGAATAACAAAAAAAAACGCCGAACGATACTGATATGTTCGACGTTAATTTTTTTTGCTAAAAATATAACCTACAAACTATATCCCAAAGAAAACTTGATAACTCTGTGTTTCGTATCTAAAGACTCTACATTAGAAAGATTTTGCAATCCTAAGTCATAAGAAAAACCGAATAGAATTGATTTATATTCAAATCCTAATCCAAAACTTAAACCGTAATCTAATCTTTTCATGTCGTCATCGCCATCACCAAACTCAATATCCTCCTCTTCGCTTACTTTTTGTCCTAAAGCAAAAGTTTCTGATTTAGCTTTACCAGATAGTCCAATTCCAACGTAAGGCCCGATGGCACCTGAAATGGCAAAATCTCCGAAGTTATAAGTATATTTTGGAGTAATCGGTATGTCTATATAGTACAAACTTAATGTTGATTCATAATCAGCACCCATAAGAGCATATTCAATTTTATTACCTTTAGTAGTCATAAAAAGTCCAGTTTCAATAGAAAAATTATTTTTCAATGGTATGTCCATTGCAGCTCCCAAATGGAATCCAGGAAGCACTTCTGAATGGTCGTTTAAACCCTTTCCTTCATCACCACCAAAATCAATATTAGATAAATTTAAACCGCCTTTAATGTCAAATGACACTGCACGTGTTTCTTCGTTAGCAAAGACTAATAAAACTAACGCCAAACATAAGAGTAATTTTTTCATAAAACTCTCCTTAATTTTTAATAAAACAAAATTTGAACAGTACAAAACTACAAAAAAAAATGAAGATGGCAATGCTTTTAGTATGTTTCGTAGTATATTAATTAATAAAACACATTGATTTTATGTATTCGGGCATAAATTAAGTAGCACAGAATATATCTAATATTTTATTTTAATAGCTTTATGGGGTATAATTTATAATTATTTCGTATTTTTGTATTTTTTCCGTTGATGATTTAAGGCAGTTCAACGAGTTCGCCGCCCAACAACATCCAAAGAATCAGGAAACATATATGGAAGATAAGGTTAAGCATATTGAGATTAATGAAGAAATTCTACATAAACTTTCGGATATTGCCAATGAAGCAGGAATACAAGTTTTTGCAGTGGGAGGCTATGTTCGCGACTATCTTTTGGGTATTCCGAACAAGGATATTGATTGCACAGTCATTGGAGATTCGATTAAGTTTGCAAGATTGGTAGCCAAACGTTTTGGGGTTCAGCCCGTGATATATGAGCGTTTCAAGACTGCTCTTGTTCCGGTACACGGTTGGGAGTTGGAATTTGTCGGCACACGAAAAGAAGAATATAAGGAAAATTCAAGAAAGCCAATCGTTACAGAAGGTACTTTCTACGACGATATTAAGCGGCGGGATTTCACGGTAAACGCGATGGCGGTTTCTCTGAATAAGGAGAACTTCGGCGAACTCATAGATTATTTTAACGGGCAGGAGGATTTGAAAAACGGAATACTACGTACTCCTCTTGAACCGGAAACTACCTATAGCGACGACCCTCTGCGAATGATGCGTGCATTCAGATTTGCGTCCAAACTGAATTTCCGATTAGTCGATGAAAGCATAGAAGCAATAGAAAAAATGGCAAAACGAATTGAAATCATTTCTCAGGAAAGAATCACAGATGAGTTCTTGAAAATGATCTCCTCTCCCAACCCTTCAACGGGATTACTCCTGATGAAAAAAACGGGATTGCTTAAATATGTTTTTCCTGAATTAGACGAGCTTGCCGGTGTTGATGTAGTTGAACAAGGCGATAAGAAATTCGGCCATAAAGACGTTTTCAAACATTCTGTACGAGTTCTAATGAATATCGTTCCTAAAACTGATAAGCTTTGGCTGCGGTTTACGGCTCTTGTTCACGATATTGCCAAACCACGAACGAAACGTTTTTCTAAAACAGCGGGCTGGACTTTCCATGGACACGAGGAAGTTGGTGCGAGAATGATGAAAAAGATTTTCCGCCGTATGAAATTCCCGATGGATAATTTACCTTACGTAGAAAAACTAATTAGACTACACCAACGCCCTATGGTCTTGGTTGATGATGGTGTAACTGATTCTGCAATTCGACGATTAGCTGCAAAGGCAGGGTCGGATTTGGAAGATTTATTCACTCTTGTACGTGCCGATATAACCACCCGTTATTCCGAAAAAGAGGAGCAATACAAGGAGAACTACGAAATAGTTTTTCGGAAAATTCTTGATGTTCAAGAGAAAGATAAACTACGGGAATTTCAGTCTCCTGTACGTGGAGAAGAGATTATGGAAGTCTGTAATCTTGAACCATGCCGTGCCGTCGGAGTAATCAAAACAAATATCGAAGAAGCTATACTTGACGGGATTATCCCAAATGAATATGAAGCGGCTCAGAATTATTTTGTTAAGAACAAAGATAAGTGGCTCCAAGAAGCCGGAGATTTCTGCCGATTTAAAGAAGATTAGCGGATTATTTCAAACACCTGAAAATTCAAAAAACGGAATTTCAATACACAAAAATCCCCGTAGATTTTTCAATCAAACGGGGATAATAAGAAACCTGCTTCTGCTATGTTATTGGTGTATTTTTTATAACGCCGTAATCATTATAAAATCAATGGAATATCACTTTGATAGTGTATTTGTGTTGTTCGCTGGAAAACATTTGAGAAGGATAATATAAAAAAATATCATTTTTTTTATAAAAAATTTGGATTTTATAAAAAATTTTTGTAAGTTTGTGACATTGAATTTTATAGTTTAGCAAAAATATTAATCTTAGCATTTTTTTGCGTGGGTAATAAAAGAAAAAGATGTCATTTTAACAAAAATAAGTTTTTTTAAAAAAAGTGTAACTAATTGTAATTTAGATTGTATATAAGAATATGAGGCATATAGTTTGAAAAAAAATCCCTAAAAAAGGGATATGTTGTTTTAAAATAATAAGAGGTACATCATGAGAAGTGCAAAATTATTACTCGTTATTGCAATGATAATATTGCCGATATTTTCCATTGGATTGAAAAGCAATCCGCCGGAGGAATGTTTGAAACTTGCCGGCGAGGACGGAAAAATTGATTCAGTCCAAGATAAAATGACTGGTGAGTGGGAGTATTATGAACATAGAAATCCTGATTCTATTATGGTTGATACGTGTCAAGATTCTCCGACTTTT
>PDWI01017109.1_pt1 | contig 11054 bp, 8 predicted proteins | sample 1430891 | NCBI WGS metagenome assembly PDWI01 (sample SAMN01162508, study PRJNA174530) | Oral metagenome, whole genome shotgun sequencing project. | biome: Marine environment; feature: Marine mammal; material: Swab sample of the gingival sulcus; isolation source: swab sample of gingival sulcus... | reverse complement strand
TACAGCTACTTATGTGGTGAAACAAACTGACGTAGATAGAGGTGAACTTACGAACAGCGCCTTGGCGAAAGGTCAGGATCCTAATGGAGGTTCTGTAACTGATATTTCAGATGTTTCGGATAATAATACTCCGGGAACTGACGAAGACGGTGACGGTGATCCAGGTAACGACCCAACTGTGGTAACGAATGAAAAACGTCCTAAGTTGGAGTTGGATAAGAGCAGTACAGTTTCTGCTAATGCGAAAGTAGGCGATAAGATTACGTATACATTCACAGTTAAGAATATTGGAAACGTAACTATTACGAACGTTAGTGTGAAAGATGAGTTAGATGGTTTAAGTGCGATTACTCCTGCAAATGTGCCAACATTAGCACCACAAGCAGAGGAAACTTTCACGGCAACTTATATGTTGAAACAATCTGACATTGACAACGGATTAGTTAAGAATACAGCAACGGCAAAAGGAACGGATACAGACGGAAATGATGTTACAGATGTTTCTGATAGTTTTAATCCAAATGACAAAGGAGTAAATGAGGATAATGACGGTAACGGTAAGGTAGATGATGATCCTACTCGTACAGAATTAACTCAAACACCTAAATTAGAGTTGCAAAAGACTGCAGATAAGACTAATTTGATAGTAGGCGAGACAGTTACTTATACATTTGAAGTAAAGAATACAGGAAATGTAACTTTAACAGATGTAGTTGTAAGCGATCCTTTAGCTGGATTAACAGCAGTAACACCAGCGAAAGTTGAGAGTTTAGCACCAGGAGTATCAAAGATCTTTACAGCAACTTATGAAGTACAGCAAAAAGATATTGATGCAGGAGAGTTGAAAAACACGGCTACTGTAACAGGAAAAGATCCGAATGGTTTAGATGTCACAAGTGATGCTACTAAGACAATTAATTTGGTTAAGACAGATTACCAATTAGAAGATGGCAGCCAAGCACCAATAGCTGATGTAGAAGGAACTCATGAAATACATAATAATGGAGATATCCTTAAAGGGTCAGATAACAAAGATTATATAGTTGTAGAATCAGTAAATCCAGAAAACGGCGTTAAGGTAATTAAGGTTAAACCAATCAAAACGGACTATGTATTAGAAGACGGCAGCCAAGCACCGATAGCTGATGTAGACGGTTCTTACGAAGACCACAATGATGGAGACATCCTTAAGGGAACAGATAATAAAGATTATATAGTTGTAGAGTCAGTAAATCCAGAAAACGGAGTTAAGGTAATTAAGGTTAAGCCGGTTAAGACGGATTACCAATTAGAAGATGGAAGCCAAGCACCAATAGCTGATGTCGACGGTTCTTACGAAGACCATAATGATGGAGACATCCTTAAGGGAACAGACAATAAGGATTACATAGTTGTAGATTCAGTAGATCCAGAGAATGGTGTTAAGGTATTTAAGGTTAAACCAGTTAAGACAGACTATGTATTAGAAGACGGAAGTCAAGCACCAATAGCTGATGTAGACGGGTCTTACGAAGATCACAATGATGGGGGTATCCTTAAGGGAACAGACGGAAAAGATTATATAGTTGTAGCGTCAGTAGATCCAGAAAACGGAGTTAAGGTGATTAAGGTTAAACCAGTTAAGACGGATTATGTATTAGAAGACGGAAGTCAAGTACCGATAGCAGATGTAGACGGTTCTTACGAAGACCATAATGATGGAGACATCCTTAAGGGAACAGACAATAAGGATTATATAGTTGTAGCGTCAGTAGATCCAGAAAACGGAGTTAAGGTAATTAAGGTTAAACCAATCAAAACGGACTATGTATTAGAAGACGGCAGTCAAGCACCGATAGCCGATGTGGACGGTTCTTATGAAGATCATAATGATGGAGACATCCTTAAGGGAATAGACAACAAGGATTACATAGTTGTAGAGTCATTAGATCCAGAAAACGGAGTTAAGGTATTTAAGGTTAAACCAATCAAGACGGACTATGTATTAGAAGATGGCAGCCAAGCACCGATTGCGGATGTAGAAGGTTCTTATAAAGATCATACTAATGGAGCTGTTATCAAAGGAGCAGATGGTAAAGATTATATCGTTGTAGAGTCAGTAAGTCCAGAGAATGGTGTTAAGGTTATCAAGGTTCAAGCAATTAAGACAGATTACCAATTGGAAGATGGAAGTCAAGCACCAATTACAGATGTAGAAGGTTCTTACGAAGATCATAAGGACGGAGATGTAATTAAGGGAACAGATGGTAAAGATTATATTGTTGTAGAGTCGGTAAATCCAGAGAATGGTGTTAAGGTTATCAAGGTTCAGCCAATTAAGACAGATTACCAATTGGAAGATGGAAGTCAAGCACCAATTACAGATGTAGAGGGTTCTTATAAAGACCATAATGATGGAGATATCCTTAAAGGAACAGACAGTAAGGATTATATAGTTGTAGAGTCAGTAAATCCTGTAAATGGAGTTAAGGTAGTCAAGGTTAAGCCGGTTAAGACAAATTACCAATTAGAAGATGGAAGTCAAGCACCGATTGCGGATGTAGAAGGTTTATATAAAGATCATAAGGATGGAGATGTTATCAAAGGAACAGATGGTAGAGATTACATCATTATAGAGTCAGTAAATCCTGTAAATGGAGTTAAGGTAGTTAAGGTTAAGCCAGCTACGCCAATTAAGACAGATTATGTGTTAGAGGATGGAACACAAGCACCGATTGTGGATGTAGAAGGATCATACGAAACACATAAAGATGGTGATATCATCAAAGGGACAGATGGTAAAAATTATGTTGTTATAAAATCAGTAGATCCAGTAAGTGGAGTTAAGGTAATTAAGGTTAAGCCAATTAAGACGGATTACCAATTAGCAGATGGAACACAAGCACCGATTGCGGATGTAGAAGGATCTTATAAAGATCATAATGATGGAGATGTCATCAAAGGAACAGATGATAACTATTATATAGTTTCGACATCAGTAGATCCAGTAAGAGGCGTTAAGGTTATTAAGGTTAAGCCAGCTATTGTGACAGAATTTGTAGATGAGGATGGTAATAAGTTAGAGGAGTCAATATTTGATGAGAATGGTCAGCCTAAGAAAGATATTCCAGGTTATGATTTTGTGACAACAGAAGGAGCTAATGGAAGTCGTACTGTAAAGCATATCTATAAGAAGAAAACACCTTGTCCAAGTGATAAAGATAAGATCTTTATTCCTCAAGGATTTTCTCCAGATGAAAACAAAGTGAACGATTACTTTGTGATAAAGGATATAGAGAACTGTCCAAATTTCAGATTGAGAATTTATAACCGTTGGGGTAATTTGGTCTTTGATTCTGAAAAAGGAAATCGTGAAGGCGGAAAATGGTGGGATGGATATTCTTATGGAAGATGGAATGTTCGAGGAAATTTCACTAACGGAAAAATTGAAGTTTCGAAAAATGACAAAGTCCCAGTAGGAACTTACTTCTATATTTTAGAGCTTGATAAAGATAAAGGAGCTAAGGATAAGAATAATACACGTACAGGCTGGGTTTATGTGAATTATTAAGAGTGTAATTATATAAATAGAAGAGACTATCTTAAAAAAGATAGTCTCTTTTTTATAGTAGTATTTAATAGTTGAGTTGTAGATTAAGTGAAGTCCCTTAATAGTAGTTTGTTTGATTTTTGAAAATAGTAACTAAGGTCGAGAACCTTAAAAATTAACAACAAATGCCAGTAAAAATTAGATTACAAAGACACGGTAAAAAAGGAAAACCTTTTTATTGGATTGTCGCAGCTGACTCAAGAGTAAAGAGAGACGGTAAATTTTTGGAAAAATTAGGAACATATAATCCTAATACAAATCCAGCAACAATTGATTTAGATATCGATGGTTCTGTAAAGTGGTTACATAACGGAGCTCAACCTACTGATACAGCAAGAGCGATCTTGTCGTACAAGGGAGTTATGTTAAAGAAACACTTGTTAGGAGGAGTTCAAAAAGGCGCTTTAACAGAAGAACAAGCAGAAGAGAAGTTCAATGCTTGGGTAGCTGAAAAAGAAGCTAAAATTCAAGCTAAAAAAGACGGTTTAGCTAAATCAACTGCAGAGCAAAAAGCAAAAGCATTAGCAGCAGAGGCTAAAATCAACGAGGAAAGAGCTGCAGCAGCAAAAGAAGCAGAAGAAGCTGCTATCAAAGCAGAAGCGGATGCTAAAGCTGCAGAAGAGGCTGCTAAGCAAGCAGAAGAAGCTGTAGAAGAAGGAGAGCAGACTATTGATGACGCTCAGGCGGAAGCATCAGAAGAAGCAAAGTAAAAAGTAACGATTGATGCGTAAAAAAGATTGTTTTTATGTAGGTAAAATCGTTAGAAAACACAGTTTTAAAGGGGAAGTAGTAGCTAAATTAGATACTGATGAACCTGAACTTTATCAAAATTTGGAATCAGTTTTTTTAGATTTTTCTAATCAACTGATTCCTTTTTTTATTCAAAAATCCTTATTGCAGAAAGGAAATCAATTAAGAATTCGTTTTGAAGATATAGAAGATGAATCATCTGCAAATAAACTACTCGGAGCAGGAATGTACTTACCTTTACAAATGCTCCCTAAACTTACAGGAAATAAATTTTATTACCACGAGGTTATAGGATTTTCTATAAAAGACAAAGAAAAAGGTCATATAGGATTGATAACTTCTATTAATGATCAATCCTCTCAGCCTCTTTTTGTGATAGATGCTGATGGAAAGGAAGTGCTAATCCCTATGATTGATGAATTTATCCAAAAAGTTGATAGAGAATACAAAGAAATTATACTAGAAACTCCACAAGGCTTGATTGATTTGTATTTGGAGTAGTTCGTATTTCTGTTGACTCGTTAAAGATCATTTATCTTTACTAAAACTATTAATTTATCGAATGCCGAGCTAAAAATCAGTGTAAAGTGCTGATAGATAGGTTAGATAAGAAAAATCAATAGCTTTATAAGAAATAACTATAAAAAAACGACGTTTCCTGCTATTCTCTATGGTATTTTTGCAAAGTAAAAAGAATAAAAAACTTTATAAAAATAGTATATTATGGCAACAGCAGTAGGGAAAAAATTCCCAAATTTGACAGTAAACGCAATGAATGAAATGGGTGATACATTTAAATTAAATGTATTAGATGAAGCGGTTAACAACAAGAAAAAAGTATTATTATTTTGGTACCCAAAGGATTTTACTTTTGTTTGTCCAACGGAATTACACGCTTTTCAACAAGCTCTACCAGAGTTTGAAAAAAGAAATACGATTGTTATTGGTGCGTCTTGTGATACAGCAGAAGTTCACTTTGCGTGGTTGAACACTTCAAAAGATAATGGAGGAATTGAAGGTGTTACTTATCCTTTATTAGCAGACAGTAACCGTAATTTAGCGACGGTTTTAGGGATTTTAGACTCAGGAAAAGAGGAATACAATGAAGAATTAGATACAATTTTAGTGGAAGGTGATGCAGTGTCTTATCGTGCAACTTATTTAATTGATGAAGAAGGTGTTGTTTTTCACGAAGGAGTAAATGATATGCCTGTTGGTCGTAATGTAAACGAGTTTTTACGTTTGATTGATGCTTATGCTCACGTTCAAAAACACGGAGAAGTTTGTCCTGCTAACTGGGAAGAAGGTAAAGAGGCGATGAATGCTGACGCAAAATCAACAGCTCAATATTTATCAAAACACTAAAAATAAATAGTTAATGATTAGTGGTTGCAGTTTTTTATTAACCATTGAACATTAACAGTTAATCATTAAAATTATGGCTTTACAAGAATTAAATACGGATAATTTAGGGGAAATTGTGAGTTCAAATGATAAAGTAGTTGTCCAGTTTTCAGCTACTTGGTGTGGGAATTGTCGCATTATGAAACCTAAATTTAAAAAGTTAGCATCAGAAAATGAAAATGTTGCTTTTGTAATTGTTGATGCAGAAAAATTTCCAGAAAGTAGAAAGCTAGCAGACGTTAGTAATTTGCCAACTTTTGCAACTTTTTCTAGTGGGAAATTAGTAAATCAAGTACAGACGAATAAGTTTGATAGTTTAAAAGAATTAGTAAACGAAGTAATATAATGAAATTACCGATCATAAAACAATTAACAACTTTTGTTGAGGAAAATGATAAGGATTATATTCACGAAGCAATAGAAGTTTTAGAAAATCTGACAGAGCTAGAAAGAGGAATTTCTGATGAGGAGTTAGATGTTATTGGAGAGTTAATTTCTAATATGTACGGAGCGATTGAAGTCAGTACAATGATAGAAAATGGAGCAACTAAAAAAGATGCTTTAAATGGATTTATGAAACGAGTTTTAGGCTCGATTGATAAATAGATTTAAGAGGTTAAACTTGTTTGTAAACTTAAAAAGACCCAAAATGACAACTGTCATTTTGGGTCTTTTTTATTTATGATGTTTCTTCAAAAATCAAAAAAAACACTAAATACTGACTTTCTAAGCGTCTATTAAATCACTACTTTTTCTTGCAAAGAAGAATATGTAAAAGTAGCATAATACCATTAGTAATAACGCTGGCTTAAAGTCAAAATGGTCTGTAAAGAAACCATATAAAGGCGGAACAAATGCTCCTCCTACAATTGCTGTACATAATACTCCTGATGCTTGAGGTTTATATTTTCCTAATCCTGTAAGTGAGATTGTGAAAATGGTAGGGAACATAATAGAATTAAATAGTCCTACACATAAAATAGAAATCATTGCTGTAAATCCATTAGTAAGCATTGAAATAGCTAACATTGTAATTGCTAAAGTAGCAAAAATGGCCAATACCTTTGCTGGGTTGATGATTCTTGTTAAATAAGCTCCTACAAAACGACCTATCATCGCTCCTGACCAATAAAACATCACAAATGCTGCTACAATACCTTTATTATCCACAAGGCTTAAATCTTTTTTCAAAACAAATTCTGAAATGGCTGTCATTATTTCGTTATTTTTGATAGCCTCTGGTAAATTCATGCTTAAGAAATAGTTTACCAAATAACTTCCAATAGCTACTTCAGCTCCTACATATACGAAAATTCCAATGGCTCCATAACGTAATATTTTATGGCTTAATGCTTGTCTGTATCCAGAACCTTCTTCGCTATCTTTTGAGCTTGAAAGAATGTTTGGTAATTTTATAATAGAAAAAATAAGTGCTAACAAAAATAAAATTCCCGCTAATACTAAAAATGGGTTTTGAACTGCCGCTGCTTCTGCTGTGTAATAAGCCTGTTTAGCTGTTTCTGAAAGTGATTTTATTTCATCGCTACTCTTAATTGTATCACTCAATAAGAAAATTGCTCCCAAAGCTGGTGCAATCGCTGTCCCTAAGGAATTAAACGCTTGTGATAAATTTAAACGGCTTGAGGCACTTTCTTCAGGTCCTAATACAGATACATAAGGATTGGCTGCTACTTGTAAAATTGTCATTCCTCCTGCTAAAGTAAAATAACCTAGTAGAAATATAGGAAATATCCTATAAGAGGCAGCTGGATAGAACAATAAGCATCCTACTCCCATAACAGTTAGTCCTAATAAAATTCCTTTTTTGTAGCCAATTTTAGATAAAATAAAACCTGATGGTATCGAAATCAATCCATACGCCATAAAGAAGGCAAACTGTACTAATCCAGCTTGGAAATAGGACAATTCGAATACTTCTTTTAATCGAGGTATTAAAGAATCTACTAAAACGGTAATCAATCCCCACATAAAAAATAAGGAAGTTAGGGCTATAAAGGCCTTGGTGTAATTATTTTTTGTATTCATTTTTGATAAAAATTAAAATTTTGGAACACAAATATACATTATAATTTTAAAATAGCGCATAAGGTAAATGTCAAATTTAAGAGTTCAAAATTATAAGGTGTTTTAAGGTTGCTGATATTACTGTTGATTATTGAAATAACTTATTGTTTTTAAGAAAAATCGGTGTAAATTTGCACTTCGTTAAAAACCTAGTATGAAAAAAGGAATTGTATTTATATTACTACTTATTTTGGGTAGTTGTGGAGAAAAAAAGAGTGAAAAAAAGCAAGTTGAACCTCAACCGAAAGAGATTGTAAAGGAATATGGGTATATTCTTGAAGATTATACAGTTTTTAATGATATAGTTAAGAAAAATGAGAGCTTTGGAGAAATAATGGATAGATATCATCTTCCGTATCCGATAGTTCTTAAAATTGCGAAACAAGCAAAGCCAGTGTTTGATGTAAGGTATATGCAAAAAGGAAAACCTTATACTATTTTGGCTTCAAAAGACTCTTTGCAACAACCAAAGGTTTTTATTTATAAATATAGTCCGATAGAGGCAACAGTTGTTAATTTTGAAGAGGAAAAGGTGAAGTCGTATGTTTTTAAGAAAAAAATCACTACTGTTGAAAGGCAAGTTTCTGGGACGATTACCTCAAGTCTTTCGGAGGCAATGGATGAGTTGCATTTGGATTGGAATCTCATTACAGAAATGGCGGATATTTACGCGTGGACATTAGATTTCTTAAGACTTCAAAAAGGAGACTCGTTTAAGATTGTTTATGATGAGAAATTTATAAAAGATACAATTCCTGTAGGTGTTGGAGCAATTAAGGCAGCTGTTTTCAAGCATCAAGGGAAAGATTTTTATGCATTTCGATTTCAAAAAGATACAGTACACGGTGTGTACGACTATTTTGATGATAAAGGAGATAATCTTCGTCGTCAATTTTTAAAGTCGCCTATTAAGTTCAAATATCGTATTTCTTCACGATATAGTAGAAACCGTCTGCACCCAGTATTGGGATATCGTAGAGCTCATAAAGGAACGGATTTTGCCGCAAGGAGAGGAACTCCAATTATTGCTACTGCAAGTGGTACTGTGATTGCCTCTGAAAGACGAGGAGGGAACGGTAATTATGTGAAAATAAGACATAATTCTACTTATACTACACAGTATTTGCATATGAGCAAACGAAAGGCAAGAAAAGGGCAATATGTAAAACAAGGAGATGTAATAGGATATGTGGGGAGTACGGGCTTAGCAACAGGACCTCACGTTTGTTACCGTTTTTGGAAACACGGACGACAAGTAGACCCTTTTCGTCAAAAATTGCCAGCAGCAGAACCAATGCCTAAAAAGTTAAAACCAAGGTATTTTGAGTTTATATCTCCTTTAAAGCAAAAAATAGATAGTATTCAGTAGTTAAGAAGTTTTCTTTTGGTTTACAGCTATTTAAAATTTTAAAATAAAAGACGAAAATCCTTTTTCGTTTTTTATTTCGTAATCCTACTTTAATATTTTAAGAAAAAAACAAATAAATATGAAAATTATAAATTTATTCGATTTCAAACAAAAAATTGATTATAAAACCGAAGTTTTATCAGGAATAACGGTGGCTTTAGCATTAGTTCCTGAGGCTGTCGCTTTTGCCTTTGTGGCTGGTCTTTCGCCTTTGACAGGTTTGTATGCGGCTTTTATGATGGGACTGGTGACTTCCATTTTAGGAGGTCGTCCCGGTATGATTTCTGGTGCGACAGGTGCTGTTGCGGTGGTGTTGGTCAGTTTGGCGAAAAGTCACGGAGTGGAATATATCTTTGCGACTGTTATTTTAGCAGGAATATTACAATTAATGGCAGGGTTTTTTAAGTTGGGAAAATTTATACGATTGGTTCCTCAACCTGTTATTTATGGTTTTGTAAATGGATTATCTGTCATTATTTTTATGTCGCAATTATCGCAGTTTCAAGACGATTCAGGAAACTGGCTGATGGGTTCTTCGATGTATATTCTTTTAGGATTGGTGTTTTTTACAATGCTGATTATTTGGGGTTTGCCGAAGTTGACAAAAATTGTTCCGTCTTCATTGGCGGCCATTTTGACCATTTTTGCCGTTGTAACCATTTTTGATATTGATACCAAAACAGTTGGGGATATGGCTTCTATAAAGGGTGGTTTTCCTCCGTTTCATATTCCGAATGTTCCGTTTAATTTAGAATCTTTTATGTTGATTCTTCCTTATGCGGCAATTATTGCTGGAGTCGGTTTGATAGAAAGTTTATTGACTTTAAATATTGTTGATGAATTGACTGAAAGTCACGGAAAAAGTAACAGAGAGGCAGTAGCACAAGGAACGGCGAATATCCTTTCTGGTTTGTTCTCTGGAATGGGAGGTTGTGCGATGATTGGACAAAGTTTGATTAATATTTCCAATGGAGCAAGGGCTCGTCTTTCAGGGATTGTTGCTTCTGTAATGTTGCTGTTATTTATAATGTTTGGTAGTAGTTTGATTGAGCAGGTACCGATGGCGGCATTAACAGGATTGATGATTATGGTTGCCATAGGAACGTTTGAATGGGCGAGTTTAAAGACTTTTAACAAAATGCCTCGTTCCGATATTTTTGTGATGGTTATGGTAACTTTGGTAACGGTATTTTTGCATAATTTGGCGTTGGCCGTTATTTGTGGGGTTATTATTTCAGCCTTGGTTTTTGCTTGGGATAATGCCAAAAGAATTAGAGCAAGAAAGTATGTCGATAAAGATGGTGTAAAACACTACGAAATTTATGGTCCGTTATTTTTTGCTTCTACGACTGTTTTTACACAAAAATTTGATGTGTTGAATGATCCTAATGAAATTATTATTGACTTCAGAGAGAGTAGAGTAGCGGATATGAGTGCGATTGAGACATTGAATAAACTTACCGAGCGTTATCAAAAGCAAGGAAAAAAAGTACATTTACGTCATTTGAGTTCTGATTGTAGAAAAATGTTGAAAAATGCAGAAAAAATCATTGATGTAAATGTTTTGGAAGATCCAAGTTACAAGGTGATGTTAGACGATTAGATGTTTTGCAAAATATGTGAAGTTGATGATTAGTTGCAGTTTTAATCTCTTGAATATCTGATTTGAAAAGGTAGTCATTTTGTTTTTTTATTAGTGTCAAATTAAAAATTATAATGTACATTTGCAATACAAACAAACAATTATAAAATGATGACTTACAAAGAAACAACCGAATGGATGTTCTCTAAGTTGCCTATGTACCAAAAAAAAGGCAA
>PDWI01009608.1_pt1 | contig 11055 bp, 5 predicted proteins | sample 1430891 | NCBI WGS metagenome assembly PDWI01 (sample SAMN01162508, study PRJNA174530) | Oral metagenome, whole genome shotgun sequencing project. | biome: Marine environment; feature: Marine mammal; material: Swab sample of the gingival sulcus; isolation source: swab sample of gingival sulcus... | reverse complement strand
AAGACGATGTGTTGGTAACAGAAACCGGAAGCCGAATTATCGGTGAACGTATTCCTGTTAGTATTGAAGAGGTGGAAGCTTTAGCTGGTAGTTTATAAACTAGTTACTTGAAATAGATATGATAAAAGAGATTGCGAAAGCGGTCTCTTTTTTTGTTTTTATAGAATTGTTGAATATTAATCTGATATTTTCTATTATTAGTGTCCGTTAAAAATAAAATTTTATTTATGAAGGTATAGTATCTTCAAGTACATTAGCTCCCTTTTAGTAATAGAGTCTTACTTTTTTTAGGAAAACAAAGATGGAAAATTTATTGACAAACCTCAAAAGTCCCGTTTAGGGTGACATCACAATCGATGCGGGGTACCCATAGCGAAAGAAAGCGTTAAAAAAAAATTCTGTCGGAAGTTGAAAGTTAGGAAGAGTAAAATTAAAATCAGTAGGTTTGCAGACTCAATAGCCTTCCTAAATACATTCCGACTATTATTTTGTTTCGCTTTCGGTAGCGTAATGGGTCGCAAGAGAGTGTGCCGTCTTGATTTTTTGAGCCTTTTGTATCAAGACAAAAGGGTGAAGCCTGTCCGGCGAGGACATTAAGAAATAAAAGAATAGGATACTGTAAAAGTTTTAGCGGACACTAATAATTTTCTATAAAATATACCATTGTTAGTAAAATTCGATTTGTGAACTCATAACATGTTATTAATAATATGTGGTTAGATTGTGTTCTTCAATAAAAACTATTTTACTGTTTGTTACTCTTTTTTTATAAGCCGGTTGAGTGTTGTATATTAGTATGTTTAGTGTTTGTTGAGCCGTTTTAAAATGCTAACATATTAGGATTGTCCCAATTCTTTTTTTTGTTAATCTTTATTGTTTATTTAGAAGAATATTTGATGAGTCGACTGTTGATAATACTATTTATTATATTTCCGCAAATTATCTTTTCGCAAACCCAAAAGCAAAAGGTATCAGGATATGTATCTAATGAGGAGGGAACGTTACCCGGAGTAACGGTTTGGGTGAATGAATGGAGTATTGGAACTACTACAAATGCAAATGGATATTTTGAACTATATCTGCCTAAAAATCAACAGGCTGTTATTCAGTTTTCATTTATCGGTTTAGAGGATGTTTCTGTTTCTTATACCGGTCAGCAAAAAATTAATGTGAAAATGAAAACCGATGTGTTACAAATAGGAGAGGTTAAAGTTGTGGCACATCCTAATATTAATGAGTTGGATGTACGTGCTAAAACGGGGGTGGTGGTTCGTGTTCCCATTGCGCAGATACAAAATACTCCTGTTTCGAACTTAGCGGTGGCATTGCAAGGAACAACTACCGGTTTGCAGGTGATTAATAGAGGAGAATTAGGAACAAAACCCAAAATAAGAATTAGAGGGAATTCTTCATTGCGAAGAGGGGATGGAGCTAATGAACCGTTGTATATATTAGATGGAAAAATGATTTCGTCAGAAACTTTCTTTTATCTTAATCCTGAAGACATAAAGGAAATGAAAGTCCTTAAAGATGCAGTTGCATCAGCTCTTTATGGAATAAAAGCAGCCAATGGAGTTATTGAAATAACTTCTAAACGTGGAGGTAAAGGGCAATCGGTAAGTTATCATTTTCATAGTGGTATAACATTGCGTAGCCCAAAAATAGTGGATATGATGAATACCGAAGAAAAATTGGAATTGGAACGACTACTGAAAAATCCTGCAACGCCCGGGTACCGATACAGCAGCGATTACATTAACCGATATTATAAAGATGATCCCAATTTGGAGGCGCTTCTGGCAATGGGGAAAGTAAAACTTGATTCGTTAAAACAGATAAATACCGATTGGTATAACGAGTTGGCAAGGGTAAGTACCTATCAAAAGCATGATATTAGCATTAGACGGGGAACCGATAAAATGTCGTATTTGGCAGCAGTAGGTTTTATGTATCAGGGGGGAGAATTAGCCGGTAATGATATTACCCGATTTTCCGGACGATTAATGCTCGATCAATCTGTGGGAGAAAAAGCTATCATCGGTATTGGGCTTGATGCTACTTATGGCAAAGTAAATACGCCAAATGGTAGTAATTATTCTCCTGCAAGTTTAATTTATCGATTAAACCCTTATGAACAAAAAAATAAAGGAGAATTGGTTTCTTATCCCGGTAGGAAATATAGCGATTTAATTAACCAGTATTCCAAAGAGAGTACCGATAAAAATATTGGTATATCGGCAAGTTTAAATTGGCAGGTAAATAATAATTTGGATATCAAAGCAATTACAGGGATTGATTTCTCATTGAATGAATCTCTTGCAATTACGCCACCATTTGCTTTTTCTGAACAACGCATTGGGCGTCCTAAAAATGAGAGAGGAACACTTTCTCAATCTAAAAATACCATAACCAATATTACCTCAAATGTGCGTGTAAACTACAATAAAGCCTTTGGAAAACACGATATTACGCTTGGTTTTAATACCGATACTTATACATCTGTTATCGATAATATAAATATATTAGGGCATGGACTGTATGGAAATATAAAATCGGGGGCAGCCATTGATAATTCCATTATGGGAACCAATAGGGCAAGGGTAGGAGCTCAGAAAATAACGACTCGAAATATTGGTTTAGGAGGATTGGTAGGCTATACCTACAATAGTACTTACGATTTGTTTGGAACATATAAAATAGATGCTTCGTCGGTATTGCCCGCCGATAGGCGTTGGAATGCCGCTTGGGCTGTGGGCACGGGTGTGAATATGAAAAAACTGCCGTTGGTGAAAAATTTATCGTTGTTTTCTTCGATGAACCTGCGTGCATCATACGGACAAACTGCCAATCTGCAAGGAATAACACCATCTTTGGTTGTGGCTACCTTTCAATATGGCACAACGGGATACAATGGTATACGAAGTATCGATTTAATGAATTTACCCAACACCAATTTAAAGGCAGAACAGAATTATATTTTTGATATTGGTTGGAGTGCAACTATTGCAAAAACAAACCTTAGTATTTCGTATTATATTCGTAAAACTAAAGATGCCTTGTTAAATGTTCCTATTGCATCGTCTTCGGGTTTTAAAAATCAGTTGCAAAATGTGGGGGTATTAGAGAATAAAGGCATTGAGTTTAGCCTTAATCAACAAATATTTGCCTCAAAAAATTGGAAATCAACATTTAGTTTTAACCTGTCGTATAATCAAAACAAAGTACTCGATTTGTACGGTAAAGAGCGAATTTATACCGGTGATTTTATTCCCGACTACGAAGTTGGTAAAGCTACTGATATTTTGTATGGTTTAAAATCGGTGGGAATAAATCCATTAACTGGTTTGCCTGTATTTATAAATAGTAAAGGCGAAGAGGCTGATGCTTATACCAGTTTTAAAAGAGAAGATTATGTGGATTTGGGGCATAAAACACCTCCTGTAAATGGAAGTTTATCGTATCATTTAGGATATAAAAATTTCAGTCTTGATATGTATTTTTATTACAGTTTTGGAGGTAAAAGAGCTTACTCTTACGAGTATATTCGTGGTACAGATGATGTGATATATAATGCAGCAAAAAATCAGTTGACTGATATGTGGTTTAATGTGGGTGATGAAAATAAAATTTATCCTACACCATTTTATACATCTACCGTAAAATACAACTTGTTTAGTGTAGCAAATTCAAGAACTGTTCTTAAATCAGATTTTATTCGATTGAGTTCCGTGAATATGAACTACAGAATTAATACTGCCGATTTAGGACGATTGGGGAAATTTATTCGTTATGCTACAGTCGGAGTAAGCGCATCTAATTTACTTACCATTACCTCCTATAAAGATTCTGATCCCGAGGTGGGATCTATTTTCGGGGCAAACGCTCCTGTAGTTACGATGAATGTGAAGTTAACTTTTTAAAGACTAAAAGTTAAAGGCTAAAACAAAAAAAACAGATCGATGAAACAAATAATATATCTATTTATACTGATATTGGTGATGGCAGGTTGTTCATTAGATATTCCATTGGAGGATCAGGTGAGTGACCCCGATGCTGTAACTACCGTTGTGGCTGCCGAAAAATTATTGGCAAGTGCCTATAAATCGTACGTGAATTACGAAAACACGGTAGATTTTACGCTGATGTCTGATGATTTTCAGCCAACCCAGTTGTTAAAACAAGATGTTAACCTAAAGTGGATATATAACTGGAGTGAAAATGGAATTGTTCCTTTGGCTGAAGCAGAATGGGACAATAATTATACAACCATAATGAATTGCAATGCTTTGTTGGCTCGTTTGCCCAATATTACTCCGGTTTCTGAAGAGGAGGAGGCTCAATTACAGCAGATAAAAAATAGAGCGATACGGCTAAAAGCAATCTGTTTTTTCCGATTGCTGCAAATTTTTGCTCCGGCAGTAAAAGGCAATGGTGATGCATTGGGGATTATTATTAAAGATAAAGTAGAAAAAACCGAAACAGGGCGGGTAACCATAAATGAATCTATCGCTTATATCGAAAATCTGTTGCAGCAAACAGCTCCTTCTGATTTTAAGAATAGCAGTAGTGCGTGGATGTCGGCTGATGCCGAAGAATATTTAAAAGCAGAGTTGGCAATGTGGAAAGGTGATTATGAAAAAGTAATTGCCACTGCAAAACCGCTTTATGAACAGCTAAAACAGGAAGCTTTTTCGCCGATGCAATTTTCTAATCTTTGGAATAACATGGCATCCGAAGCTCGAGTTTTTTATCGCGATATAAGTGATAAAACGGGTACCTATTTTTATTTATCCATAAGCTCGAATAATGAAAAATATGATTATGCTGTAGTTAACGAAAAAATTAAATATCATAAAGACGATATCCGTAAAGGAATTTATAGCGATTCGACAACAATGTTTGTTAATAATTTTGAGCCGAATAAACATATTTGGCGTTTTGGAAAATATTATCGTTTGGATAGAGCCAAAATTGCCCCTAAATATTTTGAAAAATATCGTGTAGCGGGCTTGGTCTTTCTTTTGGCTGAGGCTTATGCGCAACAGGGGAGTACGACAGAGGCTTTGGCTGTGCTCAATCATTTTCTGATGGCTCGAAAAGCAACAGCTGTATCAGGTAATTTAACGCAACAACAGTTGATTCGTATTATTTTACACGAGAAACAAAAAGAATTTATTGGCGAAGGTGTTCGTTTCTTTGATTTAAAGAGAAACCCTCAAATACTACAACGATATTCCATGTTCAATAAAAAATCGAAACAGATAAAACCGGATGATTATCGTTGGGTATTTCCTATTCCGGTTAATGAGATTAGGCATAATCCCGCTTGTAAACAAAATAGTGGATGGGAACATATAAAATAAAAATTTTTAATTTAATAATCTAAAAAAAATAAAGATGAAAAATGTAAAAAATGTGCTTCTAAGCACACTGGTAATGTTAAGTTTATTTGTTGTTGGTTGTTCCGACGACGATAACGATTATGTAGGTTCTAATAAGGTGTTAATGTCTGCCGAAGGAAGTACCGAGCTTACTGTTGGAGAAAAGAATCAAGAGGTGGTAGTAAAGGTTACTTTTACCAAAAAGGCAGATAAAGATACCCCTTTAAATGTGGTGATAGCCAACAAAACCGATGCAAATAATAACGATATTGTAAGCGTTGAAGGTACTCCTACATTAAAAGTAAACACTCGTGAAGTAGACTTTAAGGTAAAATTAAACAAGGGTGTTACGGTGTTTAAGGATAATATTATTGAATTATCGCTTAAATTTACCGATACGCAATTTGCAGCAGTAACTCCTTTAAATATTACTGTAAAACCTGCTATTGCAGTAGCCGAATTAACACCGGAACAAATCGCTTTGTTGGAAGGCTATAAAGCAGAAGGAATGGATATTTCACCTTTTATTGGTAAAATAGATGTAGTTGCAACCGTACATAGTGCCAAAGACGGTTATCTAAAAGATTACGTTAAAGAGTGGACAAAAGAGTTTGAAGGCGTAACTGTAATTACATTAAGCGAAAAAGCTACAGCCGATAAGCCAATTTTGAAAATGGTAAGCAATGCGATGGGAGCTAATGAGTTTTTCCATAAAGTGATGCGTGATGAAACAATTGATAACGATGAATACTGGTATGGCGAATATGCCGGACCACTTTATGCAAAAGTGATGGAATTAATCAATTGGAATAAAACCAGTGAAGAAACTTTCTCTACTTTATTGGATGGTATTGTTATTGAGAAGAGAGAGGGCGATAAAAGTGAATTGAGCTATATTGGCAAAGTAGAAGATTCTTATGGCGATAAAATTGATGTTGTTCCTTTTGAATTCAAATATACCGCTTGGGATAGATTAAAGAAATTAATTGATGAGGGAAATGCCGATGCTGTAGAATGTAACGAAGGTGGTGCAACGTCTAATCCTAATTTTTTCTTAAATAACACCGGTATTTTAGAAGATGAATACGAGTCGGGAGCTTTTAGAGCAACCACTGGCGAGCTTAATTATAAAATAGGAGTAATGAAATTTAGTTTTATTACCTCGCATACCAATGGCGGCGATTATGTCCAAATAGAAGCTGTATATACAAAATAATTAGGGAGGGATGGGATGTAATCAAATGTAATTGATTGCCATAGATATATTGGTTTTAATAAGAATGGTTACATCTGTTGAAGTGGAAAAAAAGGAATAACCGGAATGCCTGAAGTATTCTGGTTATTCTTTGTTGTAATTAAACCCGAATTATGTACTAGATTTTCTAATGTATATTTCGGGTTAAACCTAAACGATATGCAATTACGCTTATTTTTTATACTATTGCTGCTATTTTCTGTAGAATTGTCAGCACAAATAAACGATACCATTGTTTACCCCAAGGGTACAGTACAAGGAACATTAAAAAATGGATTTAGATATATACTGCAACGAAATGCCAGTCCTGCAGATAAAATAAGTGTGCGATTATTGGTGAAAGTCGGGTCTCTTAACGAAATGGAAATGCAAAAGGGAATAGCTCATTATATCGAGCATCTGGCTTTTAACGGTTCAAAAAAATATCCTCGTCGCACAGCTGTAAAATATTGGGAGAGTTTGGGGGCTAAGTTTGGGGTAACCATCAATGCCTATACGGGATATGACAGAACGGTTTATTATTTATCGATTCCTTCGGATAAAACCCATAAAAACATACAAAAGACATTAGATATATATGCCGATTGGCTGGTGAATTTAAGTTGCTCGCCCAAGAGTATTGAAAAGGAACGTGGCATTATATTGCAAGAACGTGCCAATTTTCAAGAGTCCGATGTTTTTGCTAATGCGAAGAAAGGCAATATTCCTCAATTGGTTCGTGTACCTATAGCTTCGTCCGAATCGATCAAACAAATAAAACGAAAAGATATTCTGCAATTTTATCGTACATGGTATGCTCCTCAAAACGCAACTTTAATAGTGGCAGGTGATATTGAGCCCGGTAAACTGGAGAAACAAGTACACCGGTTGTTTGGAAAATTGAAAAAACATGGTAAAACTTATACGCCATTAACACCCGTAGACTATTGTAAGAAAATAGCATTAAAAAAACAGTTAGATACAACTGTACGAGAATTATCAATGCAGGTAATATTCCCCAAAGAATATATCAATTCAAAAACAATACACGAACAAGCCCAAAAAGAAAAGGAGCGTTTTGTGTTACAATTATTACAACAGCGATTATCCAAACAGAAAATTGCTGCACATCTATCCAGATATTGGTATTTGTTAAAAACTGATTTTTTAACCATTGAAACCGAAGGAAAAACCCCCGAAGAGCTTTACGATAATTATCAAAAAACACAAGCAATTGTAGAGAGCGTTAAAAAAAACGGATTTTTTAGTGATGAGGTGAAAGATAACTTATCGAAGTTTACCGCTAAATTAAAAAATCGAAATTTTGAGGAGCATTCTGACGATGTGTGTGATAATTTTATTGATATGGAACTGTTCAAAGAGCGACATATTAGCACGCAGAAGCAGAATAATAGAATTGTTGAATCGTTAGAAGATACCACGTTAGAACAGTGGCGACAAGTTGCAATAGATCTGTTTACTTATAAAAATAGAATAATATTATATACCTGTAACGCTGAAAAGTATAAATATTTTTCCTCTGAATTGTTATTGCAGGCGGAAGAAAAAGCAAAACTGCATGTAGATACATTATTTCGATATGAACCGAAGATGCAAGAAGAAAAAATGCATATCCCTGATATTTTAACTAAGCCTATTAGGTTTTCCTCCCGAATGATAAAAAGCGAACATTATTATCCAAATTTAAAATTGACCGAAGTTATTTTGCAGAACGGAGCAAGACTTTTGTTTCGTAAAATTGATTCAGAACACAAAAAAGTAAACATTAGCATTGTTGTAAACGGGGGCTTATCTTTGATAAATCCCAGAGAATATTGGAAGTATGAAGATGTTTCAAGTTATATGGATTTAGGAGGGTTTAAGGGGGCTGAAGGAGATGTATATAGCGATTTGTTGTGTCAGGAAGGGGTAACATATGTAAATACCATCGAAAATTATTTTCATGGTTGTATGCTTTCCGGAAGTGTTGATAAAAGTGAAGTTGTTTGTAATTTGCTGTATCATAAATTTGTATATCCTGAACTGTGTTATCCCGATTTTGAGGAGATTAAGCAAGACGAGATAAAGGCTCTTAGTACGTCAAAAAGAGAGGGAATATGGACTAAGAATCAATTGATAAAAATGGATAAGGCGGTAGAGCAATTTACCGGTAATGTGTTTCCTTATGCTGAACAAAACAGAACAAAAGAGCAAATAGCAAATTTAAATTTAGATAGTATTTATCGGTTTTATCAAAAGCATTTTCCCGTGGCAACGAATTTAAATTGTATTGTGTTGGGGAATTTCAACGATAAATTAAAGCAAAACTTAATTGGTACAATTAATCGGTTACAGCCGGTAAATAATTTTAAACAATACTATGCTGATGTGTTTGCTTTTCCCAATAAAACACAGAGTAATCACATAGGTAATAAGCACGATAAACGTTTGTATTTCCGAGATGTTTTTTATGGTGATTTTAAACCTGATTTACGAACCGAATTACAGTTGAAATTGATGCGTGATATTTTACGAAATAGGCTTATCGAGCAGTTACGAGAGGCTACATCTCTAATTTATTCTCCTTATATTACACTAAAATACAGAACAAAACCAAAACCTCTCTTTTATTTCAGTATTGATGGAACAACAAATTCCGCCAATAGCAAAAAGGTAAGAGCAATTATTAAAAATATTATAAGGGAACTCCAAAATAACAAGGTGTCTGCTGAGGAGTTGGAGGGTATTAAGCGATCGTTCCTGATTACCAAAAAAGAATATCTTGGTGGTGATAATCTTGAAAGTTGGAAAGATTATTTGATAACAGCTGTTAAAAACAATATTCGAATGGACGATATTGAAAATTATGATGTTATTTTAAAAAAGATTACTGCAGAAGATATTAGGAAAGCATTTAAAGAAATGGTATCATTGCAAAATGAAGGCTATTTTTACGTTGGAACAGAAGAAAATAGAATTGAAAATTAAAACCAGTCAAATTATGAAAAAAACATTGTTTACGCTGTGTATTATGGTAGCTGTTGTGTTAAGCCTATCGGCACAAGAAAAGCCAATCTATAAAATTTACAACAAAAAAGGCAAAGAGGTATCTTACGATAAAATGATAAAAAAAACAGCCAAAGCCGATATCGTATTTTTCGGAGAAATGCATAACTGTCCTGTTACGCATTGGTTAGAACTGCAGGTTGCAAAAGACCTTTACGCCGAACATAAAGATGAATTTATTCTTGGAGCAGAGATGTTTGAATGCGATAATCAATTGATAATGGATGAATATATGCAAGGTTTGATTTCCAATGAGCGTTTCGAGAAAGAGATTCGTTTGTGGGGAAATTACAGTACCGATTATAGTCCGTTGGTCGATTTTGCCAAAGAGAACCATTTAAGTTTTGTGGCAACCAATATTCCCCGTAGATACGCACGCCGGGTAAAAGAGCATGGACTGGAAAGTTTAAATGATTTATCGGCGGAAGCCAAACGATATATTGCTCCTTTGCCAATCTATTTTGAGGTAGATTCTTCGCAAATTAAACTATTTAAAATGATGGGAAGTATGCGGAAGCATAGCAAAATAAACCCTCTGTGGATGTCGCAGGCTCAAACCATAAAAGATGCAACCATGGCTTGGTTTATTAGTCAGAATATCAATAATAAAAAGATGCTGCATTTTAACGGAAGTTTTCATACCGATAAATATAGCGGAATTATCCCTTATTTAAAGCGTTATAATAAAAAACTAAAATTTGCCACCATTAGCTCTGCCCGCCAAGAAGATATTAACCATTTGGGTGAAGAAAGTTTAGGGCGTGCCGATTATATTATTGTGGTGCGACAGGATATGAATACATCGTATTAAATGTTGTATTGTCTTTTTTAGATTATGAAACGTATCTTGTATTTTTTCGGACTCTTTATTCTTCAATTTTTGATTTATTTCTATTTTGTTGAAATAAAATTTTGGAGTTGTGTAATTATGGCTGGTGTACTTACGGGAACTTTTTGGTTTGCAGATAAATCCTATCGAAATAGAAAGAAATAAAATCGTATTAAGAGCAGGACTGTTCGATGTTTTTGCGTAGAAAAGAGAGTTGCAAAAGCAGGTAAATGAAGACCTCCGGGGTTTCAAAAAAACTGTTAGGTTTGAAAAATGGTATAAATATTGTAAGGCTTTAGCTTCTATTCTACCTATTGAAAATTTGAAGGGATATCTTCTTTTTTATAAAAAAATATGTATAAGTTATGATAAGAAATTTAATCTTGCTTTACTTCTTTTTACTGCCTTTTTTTACCATAGCCCAAACCGATTACACCGGTGTTGTTGTCGATAAAAACGAAAACTATCCCATTTATGGCGTACATATATCAGTTAATAATATTCCTACCACATCAACAGATTTTGATGGTTATTTCAATCTAAAA
>PDWI01009606.1_pt1 | contig 11056 bp, 10 predicted proteins | sample 1430891 | NCBI WGS metagenome assembly PDWI01 (sample SAMN01162508, study PRJNA174530) | Oral metagenome, whole genome shotgun sequencing project. | biome: Marine environment; feature: Marine mammal; material: Swab sample of the gingival sulcus; isolation source: swab sample of gingival sulcus... | reverse complement strand
TCCTGCCCTCCTCAATGTGGCTCTGCCACGGTTGTGTTTTCAACTCCCATGGTAACCCACGAGCGTTGAGGTAGGGCAGGTCAAATCATTATGTCTAGGCGGCGTATCAATCGTTGGCGGTGATTTCATCAGGCAGACCGATAAGTGCCAGCGGTGTGCCGCCATCGGCGGACAAAGCCAGTGGCGAGGTGAGCTCCTTACTCGCCAGTGTGCACAGTAGTTGGCACTGTCCGCCTTTCATGGCGCTGTTGACAACGCTGCCGACAGCTTGAGTTTTGCCCGGTGTGAAGATTTTAGCGCCGGGTTTCGGCGGTGAATCGGTAAAGCACTCCAAACGCTGTAAGCGCTGCTTGGGCGTACCGCGGTAGTGCAGTCTCGCGACCACTTCCTGGCCGGTGTAACAACCCTTTTTGAAGTTGACATGGCCGCTTATGTCGAAGTTGAGCATTTGCGGCAGCAATGCGCCGCTGGTGGCCGCGCAGAGTCTGGCGCGGCCTGCTTTGACGGCGCGTAATTGCCAGTCATTGGGCGTGGCGTTGACCTCAGTGATCCCGTGCCAACAGTCATCGACTGCGTGGCTTAGATAGATTTCAAAGGCGGTTGCTTCGGGGTTGGCCTGCACCGCAGTCACGCCGCCGCGAGTCACGCATTCGAGATGGCCATTGGGCAGGGCGTCGATGGCCGCCAGTTTCTGCGCTGCACCTTCACCCCATAGCGCCGCCACCTGGCACTGATTGTCGCCAGGCTTCAGGGTGGCTTTTGAAAATATAATGTATTTGCCAAGGTGTGCGGCGGCGATGTCTACCAGGTCACGCGCCATGCGCAAAGCGTATTTTTCACTGCCGTATTGAAACAGGTAAAAATCAAACACCATGCGCCCCTTGGGGTCGCAGCATGCGCCGTTTACGCCCTGGGTTTCACTCACCGCGGCGGTATTACAGGTGCTTTGCCCCTGTAAAAATTTCATCGCCTCAGGGCCTTCCAGTAATAGCAGACCCTCATCCGGCAGGGTTGTGTAGAAGCAATTCATCGCTGTACTCCGCTGGGTTCTCCTGCATGATAAAGAGCTTTGTGGCGCCTGTCAGCATTTGCTGTAGGTGCGGCGCTTCGCTTTCGTTATACTTAGCGCTTTCGTGCTTTATTTACAAGGATTGATTATGGACCAAACAGCCGAATTAAGCCGCATGAAATGGGCCGCCAGACGGGGTATGTTGGAGCTGGATCTGGTGCTGGAGCCTTTCGTCACCGAGCAGTACCTGAGTTTGCCTGAACGTGAAAAACAGCAGTTTCAGGAATTGATGCTCTGTGAAGATCAGGAACTGTTTGGCTGGTTTTTGCGTCGCGAGCAGCCCGAGCGCGAGGATTTGCGGGCGATCGTGGCGAAAATTCTCGACTATGCACAGCGTCCCCGTTGAGTTTGTCGCCTCCTTCTGGCGGCGCTGTCTGGTGTTATGCATCGGCGCGGCGCTGCTGCTGAGTTTGGGGTTGTTATGGGGGCATGATTATTTGCTGATTCCCGCCCTGTGCCTGGCGTTGTGGGCGGGTGTCAGGGTATGGCGCGATGAGGCTGCGGGGTGTGCAGTGCTGTGCCAGCGGGGGCAGTGGTGGTTGTATCGGGAGCAGCAATGGCAGCCGGTTACACTTGATCGCGCCAGCTTTCATTCACCGCGCCTGGTTTATCTAAAACTGCGCTTTCCCTCAGACCAGGTAGCCTGTGCGCTGCTGTTGTTTAATGACCACGTTCCAGGTGCCGATGCCAGGCGCCTGCGGCGTTGGGTGACTGTGGGCTGGGGGGCTAACTGTTAAAAACCCGACAGCGCGGCGCGCCTGTCCGCGCGAGCCCCTGTTGCCTATAACTGCCAGATCACACTGTAGATGGTGTCAATACGGTATCCTGGGGTACGGGGTGGGTATTCGGGTAGTCCAGGGTGTAGTGCAGGCCGCGGCTTTCCTTGCGGTTCATGGCGCTGTTAATCATCAGTTCGGCGACCACGGCGAGGTTGCGAAGCTCCAGTAAATCGTTGCTGACTTTATAGTTGGAATAGTATTCGTCGATTTCGGTTTGCAACAGGCGAATGCGGTTGCGCGCGCGTTGCAGGCGTTTGTTGGTGCGCACGATGCCGACGTAATCCCACATAAAACGGCGCAGTTCGTCCCAGTTGTGTGAGATAACCACGTCCTCGTCGGAATCGGTCACGCGACTGGCATCCCAGTCTTTGGCGGATTTGGGTTTGGGAAAATCATTGAAGTGCTTGTCGATATGGCGAGCGGCCGAGCGGGCGTAGACGATGCATTCCAGCAGCGAGTTACTGGCCATACGGTTGGCACCGTGCAAGCCGGTGCAGGATGTTTCGCCGATAGCGTACAGCCCGGGAATATCAGAACGACCCTGGGTATCGACCACCACGCCGCCGCAGGTGTAGTGTGCGGCGGGGACGATGGGGATGGGGTCGCGGCTGATGTCGATACCGTATTTTTCGCAGCGCTTCATCACGGTGGGAAAATGGCTGGCGAGAAAGTCTGTACTTTTGTGGGAGATGTCCAGGTACAGGCAGTCAGCACCCAGGCGTTTCATTTCATAGTCTATGGCGCGTGCGACAATGTCGCGCGGCGCCAGTTCGGCGCGCTTGTCAAAGCGATCCATAAAGCGTTCACCGTTTGGCAGCAGCAGCAGGCCGCCCTCACCGCGCACGGCTTCGGTGATCAGATAGGTTCTGGCATGTGGGTGGTACAGGCAAGTGGGGTGAAACTGGTTGAATTCCATATTGGCAACGCGACACCCCGCGCGCCAGGCCATGGCGATGCCATCGCCGCTGGCACCGTCAGAATTGCTGGTGTAGAGATAGGCTTTACTGGCGCCTCCGGTGGCGAGCACCACCGCTGGGGCGGAAAATACGTCTACCTGATCTGTTTTGCGATCATACACGTAGGCGCCCTGGCAGTGTCCGCGTTTTTTAATCAAATCCACCGCGATATGGCTGGTGAAAATAGTGACATTTTTGGCTTTTTTGACCTGCTTGATCAGCGCTTTGGCGATGACCCTGCCGGTGGCGTCTGCGGCGTGAAGAATGCGTCGGTGACTGTGGCCGCCCTCGCGGGTAAGGTGGTAGTCTGGCGAAGAGGTATCTTCCTCACCGACACGGGTAAATTTCACTCCCTGGTCGATCAGCCAGGTCACCGCATCGCCGCTGTGACTGACCGTGAACTCTACTGCCTCGGCGCGACACAGGCCGGCGCCGGCGTTCAAGGTATCTGCGACGTGGGAGTCGATAGAGTCCTCACTGTCGATGACCGCCGCCATACCGCCTTGAGCGCGGTAGGTAGAGCCCTGTTTCAAGTCGCCTTTTGACAAAATGGCAACCCGATAGCGCTTGGGTAAATTCAGTGCCAGGGTCAATCCGGCAGCGCCTGCGCCAATAATGACAACGTCGTAATGATAGTGATTTGACATGGTTTTTCATGGAAATAATTTGCGTTCGCAACTTATACCAGCTATTGCGGTATGAGGCCAGTATTAGGTTTGCCGCTTTGTGAGCATTACTCAAACACGCCTTGCAAATACCAGCGCCGTTGCCGTCGTTCATAAAATACCCAGTAATGCAGTCCCTGATTGCAGCGGGCTGTGTAGTAATCGCGGCTGGTGGCTGCTTGCCACCAGTGATCTTCAATACGCTCGGCCTGAGAGACACAGCGCAGGTGCTTTCTGCTCGGATGATGGTACAAACCTTCCGTTTTAACGCTGAGCGGCTGGGGCGTGGTCAGCAGCCAAAAGGGACGATTGTTGCCTTCGGCGCGCACGGCTTTGCTCAACTGGCGGTGTGGATGTACGGCCTGGGCGAACTCGGGCAGGTGTTCGTTGCGCCAACTGAGCCAGGAGATCGCGTCTTTGCCAAGGCGGCTGCCCAGTCTGTCCAACAGGTGTGCTGCGCTTTCACTGCCCTGTGCGGCTTGAAACAAGTCCTCACTGTCGGTATGCAGGCTGTGCATTTCATCACAGGACAGCTGGATACTGTCAATTCCATCGGCTGTTTGCAGGGAATCAAGCTGTAAACAGCTTAACTGATACCAGTGACTGTACTGACTGTGGGGCTTGTGACTGCGCACTTCGAGGTGGCTGTTTGGTTTGCCGTTGCTGCGCAATTGCCAGAGGATGACCGCGGTGTACTGCTGGGTCTGCCTGAGAAAACGGCAAAACCGTTTTAACAGTTGATCCATGGCCCAGCGCAGGGGGGTATGGCTTTTGACCTCGTAATCGAAGTTCACGGTTTCACTGAAATGACTGGGCGGGCGGTATAACTCGCCCGGTGGCATTGGGTTTTTCAGAACTTCCTGCAAGTAGTTGCTAAAATCTATGCCGCAGCGCTCTGCCAGTGCGCTGGTGGGTAGCTTGAGCAGTGCCCCGAAATGATGGAACCCCGCCCTGGCCAGTGCATCGACAGGGCGGGCAAACAGCGGTGATAGCAGCGTAAGCGGCAGGGGAGCGAGGCGTTTGCGCAAGGGCTGGCTGATATTGAGCCCCGTTTCGCTGTGGGATAACAGCCAGGCCGCTTTGGGGGTTTGTGCAAGCCCCCAGCACGCCGGGTAGGAGTCATCGTCACAACTGTGGCGCAGGCTGTCAAGCAGAGGGGTGAGCCCACCGGCCAGGCGCAGGCAACTGCCAATTTCGATGAGCAGGCTGTCGTGTTGATAGCGGCACAGGGTAGGGCTTAAACGGTAGGCGCGCGCCTGTAATATTTGCAAATAGTGATTTTCTCGTGCGATGTCTCGCTCAAGCGCGGTGATGTGTGCGCTTAAGGTGCGCGCGCTGGCAAGGCGCATCAAGGGTGTGATACCCAGCATTTTCGCCGCATCGTTGTAAGCGCAGACTCGCTGCTGTGCAAGCACAATGCAGGCCTGCCCGGCATTGTGGGGCAGGGCGAGCAGCGGCAGTTTGTCAAAGCGCAGGCACAACCAGAGGCTTGACGGTGTTTTATAAATACTGTACATATATACAGTATTTAGTGTTTTGCGGTGAATGTCCACTGCTTTGCGCTCATCGACGGAACGGGCTGTTAAAAATATGCGAAAATAGCCGCGTGACAAACAATGCTCGCATGGCGTCTGGGTGCCTGTTGCGGTAATAAATGATGACAATGAGATATAGGAAATACTATGAAACAACTGTTGAAACGCGTCACTGGACTGGCCGCTGCAGCGCTGCTGTTTAGCGCCTGTGCCAACCAGCAAGTGCCTGAAATGGCCGAGGCAGACACCGGCGCGGCATTTCGCGAATTTCTCGCTGCCAATTACGCTGAAGATTTACAGCGTTCGCCCACGACGTCCAGCTATATGGGCATTAAAACCCGTCAGGGCGAGTGGGACGATGGTACGGAAGCCTTTTATAAGGAGGGCGAGCGCATCGAAAAACAGCGCCTGCAAGCCCTGTATGAATTTGACCCCAAGACACTCAGCGAGGCCGACCGCCTGTCATGGCGTTTGTATGAGGCCAGTTTGCAGCGCTCTATTGAAGCGGATAAATACCGACACCACCGCTGGGCACTTCATCAGTACGGCGGTGCGCATTCGGGTATGCCGTCTTTTCTGATTAACATTCACCGTATCGGCGATGTGGCCGATGCCAAAGCCTATATCTCGCGCCTGAACGGCGTGGGCAAAGCCTTTGATGAGCTGATTGAGCAGATGCGCATCCGCGAGAAAAAAGGCTTTTTCCTGGCGCGTTGGCAATACCCGCAGATGATCACCGCCTCCCAAAACGTGCTGTTGGGTGCGCCCTATGATAACAGCGGCAAGGATTCTGCCTTGCTGGCCGATTTCAAAGCCAAGGTCGCCAAACTGGATATTTCCACCAGCGCGCAAAAAGCGCTGGTAAAACAGGCCAGAACCGCACTGGTGGACGTGGTGCGCCCCGCTTACCTGCGTTTGATAAAAGAAATGCAGCATCAATACAGTCTCGCCAGTGATGATGATGGTGTCTGGAAACTTAAAGATGGCGATGACTTTTACAATGAGCGCCTGCGCTGGTTCACCACCACCGATATGACGGCCGATGAGATTCATCAGCTCGGCCTCAAAGAGGTCGCCCGCATCCACGAAGAGATGAAAGCCATTATGCGCCAGGTGGGTTTTAAGGGATCGTTGCAGGCGTTTTTCGTGTTTATGCGCGAAGACCAGCAATTTTACTATCCCAACACCGAGGCAGGTCGCGCTGCTTATTTAGCCGAGGCCACGCGGGTGATCGCCGATATGCGTGAGCGTTTGCCGGAAATATTCGGTATTTTGCCCAAGGCTGATATCACGGTGAAGCGGGTAGAAGCTTTCCGCGAGCGCGCAGCGGGCAAGGCGTTTTATCAAAGTCCAGCGCCGGATGGCTCGCGCCCCGGCGTGTACTACGCCAACCTTTACGACATGGCCGATATGCCCAAATATCAATTGCAGGCATTGGCCTACCACGAGGGCGTTCCCGGTCATCATATGCAGCTATCCATTGCTACCGAACTTGAGGATGTGCCGGAGTTTCAGAAGTATTCAAGGTTCACCGCCTATACGGAAGGTTGGGGCTTGTACAGCGAGTGGTTGGCCTATGATATGGGTTTATACACCGATCCCTACGCAAACTTTGGCCGTCTGGCGATGGAGTTGTGGCGAGCCGCACGTCTGGTGGTGGACACCGGTATTCACGCCAAACGCTGGACACGTCAGCAGGCGATTGATTATCTGGTGAACAACACCCCTAATTCTGTGGGTGATTGCACCAAAGCGATCGAGCGTTATATCGCCATGCCGGGTCAGGCTACGGCCTATATGATCGGTAAGATCAAAATCATGGAATTGCGTGAAAAAGCTCAACGGGCTTTGGGCGATGATTTCGATGTGCGTGAATTTCACGATACCATCTTAAAAGACGGTCCCGTACCGCTGTGGATTTTAGAAGAGAAAATCGACGCCATGATCGCCGCTAAACAGGCGCTGTGAGATACAGCACTCGCCGCGCTCCTGAAACTGTTGGTGCGCGGCGCTGGTTGTTCTGTTAAAACAATGCAATGCAAAAAAGTGCATGTCGCCTTTTAAGCAACGACGATGCGCGCTTCCAAATGCACGGGCGCTTTAAGGGAGTTAGTAATTAAGCAGACGTGCTCCGATTTTTCCAGTAGCTTTTGGGCTTTTTCCTGATCCGCATCACTGGCAACGGCAAGCTCCGCTTTTATCGTAAAGGCGGTAAACTGCGTGGCTTTTTCGATGCGGTCCAAGGTGCCATCCACGGTGCAGGACAGGCTTTGCCAGTCAAATTTTGAGGCTCGACTGACGGCTTTGAAGGTTAAAATAAAGCAATCGGCCAGAGCGGCCACCAGCAGGTCTTCCGGCGACCAGTGATCCCCTGGACCGCCAAATTGCACGGGCGGTGCGCTTTCAATCGGCGCGATACCCTCTGTGCTTAGGGTGACATAGCTCTCCGGGTTTGCATTGGCGGTGACGCTGTATAAATGGGGTAGGCTTTGCATACTGTGCTCCTAAAACTCGGTTAAACGATTCAGGCCGTTAAGTGCCGCGATGCGGTAGGCTTCGGCCATAGTAGGGTAATTAAACGTGGTGGTGACAAAATAACGCAGGGTGTTACCTGCGCCTTCTTGTTTCATGATGGCCTGACCGATGTGGATAATCTCGGTGGCTTCTGCGCCAAAGCAGTGCACGCCCAAAATTTCCAAGGTGTCCGGGTTAAACAGAATCTTCAACATGCCAACGTCTTCACCAGAGATTTGCCCGCGAGCAGTGTCTTTGAAAAAGGCGCGACCCACTTCAAAGGGAATGCAGGCGTCGGTCAGTTCTTTTTCCGTGCGCCCCACCGAGCTGATTTCGGGAATCGTGTAAATGCCGGTGGGCACGTCATCGACATAGCGCACTCGCTCCTTACCGCGTGACACCGCAGCCGCCGAGCGACCCTGATCGTAGGCCGCGCTGGCGAGGCTGGGCCAGCCGATGACATCACCCACCGCGTAGATATTGGGGACTTCTGTTTGATATTGCTGGTTGACTTTAAGTTGGCCGCGACGATCCGGGGTAATGCCGACGCATTCCAAATTCAAGTCCGACGTATTGCCACTGCGGCCGTTACACCATAGCAGTGCATCGCCGTGCAGACGTTTGCCGGATTTTAAGTATAAGGTAACGCTTTTATCGGTGGCCTCTACATGGTCATAGACCTCGCGGTGGCGCACCATGACGCCCATGTCGCGCAGGTGATAGTTAAGGGCGATAGAAATCTCGTCATCCAGAAATGCCAGCAGATAATCGTAGTTGTTAATCAGCTCCACTTTGATCGACAGCCCGGAAAAAATCGACGCGTATTCACAACCGATGACACCGGCGCCGTAGATAAGAATTTTTCGGGGCGTGTGCTTTAAATCCAAGATGGTGTCACTGTCGTAGATGCGCGGGTGGCTGAAATCTATATCCGCTGGGCGGTAGGGGCTGGAGCCCGTGGCGATGACAATGTCTGCTGCGCTTAAGTGGCTTATACCACCCTCTTCTTCGAGGATTTGCAGGGTGTGATCGTCCACGAATGAGGCTTTGCCACGATAAATATTGATAGCGTTGCGCATGTAGTATTTGCTGCGCATTTCAACCTGGTGTTCGATAACGCTGCTGGCGACCGATAGCGCCTTGGGGTAGGGAATCTGCCTGCGATGACCGATTTCACGAAACAGTTTGCCCGTATTAAAACGCATAAGCTGTTTCACAGATTGACGCAGTGCTTTGGAGGGAATAGTGCCCCTGTGGGTACAGGCACCACCCACCATGCCGCTTTCTTCAACAACAGCCACCCGTTTATCGTGTTTCGAGGCATTGAGTGCGGCGCTTTCCCCGGCTGGGCCGCTGCCGATGACGATCACATCATAATCGTAGCTGGGCATAAGCTGTTCCTTTTGCTGACAATAGAAATGCCGCCTATTGTATGCGCTCAGACTACGCGTGGAAATAGCGGCGAGGTAATCCTTTGGCTCAGATAATCCATTAATAAATGAAATATCCGGGTTAGTGTGGGGCTTGCATGTTGATAGCCGAACATAGATGATGTGGCGCTTTCTCCTATGGATACCTGACAATGCCCCAGGGATGGATTGGATTAGCTGCTACCCTTGCGGTTTTTGTCGCAGGCCTTCGACGGTGATGCATAGTCATAATACGCAGGCGTATCACCGAGGTCTGGGGCTGGCCTTGCTGGCCCAATTGATCTGGGGGGTAGCGGCGCTGTATTGGGCGCAGACCAGGCCGGTCGAGGCAACGGACTTACTGTCTCATCGCGTACTATGGTCGCTGCCAGTGTTAGCCATCTGTGTCACCATACTCAAGCAGTGGCCGCAGTGGTTTGCGGTGTTTCGCTCCTTGCGCAGTTTGGGGGTGATGGGTTTGTGCGCGGGTTTGGCGGGTCTTAACTGGGGCATATTCCTGTGGGCGGTAACACACGGTCAGGCCGCTCAGGCCAGTATGGGTTACTTTCTGTTGCCGCTGATTAACATTGCGATCGGGCTGTTGTTTTTTCGGGAAACTCTGGATGCAAGACAGAAAGTAGCGGTTGCCTGTGCTGTGGCCGCAGTGATGATAATGGTGCAGGGGGGGCAGGGCATTCCCTATGTGGCGCTGGGGGTGTCGCTGAGTTTCGGTATTTACAGTGCCATTCGCAAAGGGGTGAATGTGGGCGGTGTCGTGGGTTTGCTGGTGGAAATCCAGTTGCTGGCGCCCATTGCACTGTGGTGGTTTGTCACCCGGGATGGTGCCGGGCTGGGTCGTTACGGGCTCAGTGTCGACGGCTTTTTATTGGGTTCAGGCCTGCTCACCGCCGTACCCCTGATGGCCTATGTCTCGGCGACCCGTTTAATGCCCTTGTCAGCGATGGGACTGTTGAGCTATCTGGCGCCAACGACGCAGTTGATCGTGGCGATTACCCTGCTTGGAGAGAGCATCACTCAGCTCCAGATCATTGCCTTTGCACTGGTGTGGCTGGGGCTTGCTGTGGCACATGCGTCGCAGTTGAAAAATGTTTTGCTCTTAGGGCGTCGCGAAAAGTAGTAAAGCAGTCTTTGTATTGGTTTTTTGATAGGAGATATTGACCAGTATCAATAATTTCAAAGCGAGAGCACACTATTATAGCGTTCATCGGCAGGGTACATTCTGGTGCCTGCGAAGTTCCATAGGAGAGTATTGATGAAAAAGACACTTATTGCTGCTGCGGTTTTGGCGACATTGACCACCCCTTTGACTGCTTTTGCCCTCGATACGGGCGATCTTGTGGTTCGCGCCGGTTTGGCCACCGTTGCCCCTAATGAGGACAGTGACGCCATTCCAGGTCTGCCGATTAACCTGCCAAACGGCGTAAAGGTAGAAAATGATACGCAGTTGGGTCTTACCGTGACGTATATGTTCGCCCAGAAATGGGGTCTGGGTCTGCTTGCCTCCACACCTTTTTCACACGATATCAAGTTGGCTGACGCGAACGTGCGGGTAGGCGACACCAAGCACCTGCCACCTACCTTGACAGTGCAGTACTTCCCTCTGGGTGGACGTGAGACCGTTCAGCCGTACTTTGGTTTGGGTTTGAACTACACCACGTTCTTCAGTGAGTCCACCACGTCGGAATTTGAAAACACCCTGGGCACCATTTTTGGCACCGGTGGCCCTGTGCGCGCCGATTTGAAACTGAAAGATTCCTGGGGCGTCGCCCTGGAAGCGGGTGTTGACGTGCCCATTGACGAGCACTGGATGTTCAATGCTGCCGTTTACTGGATCGATATTAACACCGAAGCGACAGTGGATCTGCCAGGTCTTGGTGCAAGCACCAGCTTCGACGTGGAACTTGATCCTTGGGTATTTAATGTAGGCGTGTCTTACCGCTTCTAAAAATCTATTTCCTGGCAGAGCGCTCACCCAGCTCTGCCAACGCCTAAAGCCCCGCTCCTGCGGGGTTTTTTTTGTGGTGCGCCGGGCATGGCGCGAAGCGCCATTACGGCGCTGATAACTCGGGAGCGAAAGCGAACGAGGAAGTGACTTGGAGGTGAGAGTC
>PDWI01009604.1_pt1 | contig 11057 bp, 12 predicted proteins | sample 1430891 | NCBI WGS metagenome assembly PDWI01 (sample SAMN01162508, study PRJNA174530) | Oral metagenome, whole genome shotgun sequencing project. | biome: Marine environment; feature: Marine mammal; material: Swab sample of the gingival sulcus; isolation source: swab sample of gingival sulcus... | reverse complement strand
AGCGGCTTTTAAGGTACGCATTTCCGTGCCTTCGGGAAGCACGATACGTTGAGGATTTTTTTTGGCATTTGCCATTAAATTATCTAATAACTTCATAGTATTAATTTGTTTACAAAAATTATTGTTTTCTGCTTATAATGAAAGAACAACAAAAATAGTCATTATTTGTTTGATAGAAATTAAAAAATATAAAAAATATCTATTTTTTATTGGGGGAGGTGAGGCGTGGGGGGCGTGAGAAATGTAAAAACAGATAAAAATAAGAAGTTTGACTTACCGAAGTCCTCTTTTACTCTTTTTTACTCCACCTTTTCACTTTTGAAGTACAAAGCCGAACTTATTAACTCCACAATTGGCATACTATACTTCAAATTTGGGATTATCATACCCAAAAATGGGGCAAAGGATGCCATTTTTGACCCTTTCTGCCCCAAATTTTCTCTATTAGAACCCATTATTACTCTCTTTTACTTCAAATTTCCACCTACAAAGCCCAAATTTGGGCTTATTAACCCCAAAATTGGCGTACTATACCCCAAATTTGGGGTTATTATACCCAAAAATGGGGCAATCGGTGTCATTTTTGACCTCTTGTGCCCCAAATTTTGTTTATTAAACTTCGTTTTTATTCTTTTTTAATCTACTAATTTATTTTTTTATAAGTTTTATATCGTTTTCTACTTCGTGCGATTAAAAAATTGCGATAAATCTTGAGCAATACTTGTTGTTCCTGGTACATTTTCTTTGCTTAGAAAGCGAATATTGCGATAAAAAGTTAAAGCATTGCTGTAATTGTCGTTATCCAATAGGATTTTGGTGTCCGATAGCTGTTCGGTAATGCCTTCAAGGCGAATTAAACGACTTTCAATGACTTTTCTTGCCTCATAATCGCGGTCAAATTCAACTTTGTCTAAAAACGAAGGTACGTGCTGTGGGTATTCTTCCATATAATCTTTGGCTTTATTAACAAATAACTTGTTTTGTTCGGCAATACGTCCAAATTGCTTACGCTCTTCTTGCGAAAGATTACTTGTTTTGCCCGAAATGATTTGTTCTATCTGTTGGATAGCACTGTCTAACTGTTGTAACTCTTCACTTGTAAAAGTGATACTGATTAAATTTCCTGCAATTCCCATAATATTTGAAGTTTTATGTCCTTATTTGTCTTTTAGAAAGAAAAAAAAGAACTGGTTTATAATAAAATTGATAAATTGTTCATTGTTTTAGGTTGTAAAAGTAACTCTTTTTTTTAATATCACAAATAAAATAGAAGAAAATTATGCTTTAACCTATAAAATTTTAATAAAAAAGGTCAAAGTTTTATTATTTTATTTAAAACTTTGACCTTTTTGCTTCAATGATTGACTTAACAAAGTGCATCGTTGCACTTTGTTATCCTAACAAAGGAGTTACCTTTTTAAAAATAGGTGTAATTCGTTCCAATCTTTGATTTATTTATCTCTTCTAATTAATACTTCTTCAATCTCTTCGAGCTGGGTATTTTTTGATTTTAGCAAAACAAGAAGATGATAAAGTAAATCGGCTGTTTCGTTCTTAAATAGTTCCATATTATTGTCTTTGGCTTCAATAATTAGTTCAACAGCTTCTTCGCCTACTTTTTGAGCCACTTTATTAATGCCTTTTTGATAGAGATAGTTGGTGTAAGAATGGGGGTTGTTCTCTTCTATTCTTTGGCTTATCTTTTCTTCCAATTCATATAAGAAACCCTTACGCTCTTTTTGCCCAAAACAACTAAAACTGCCTGTATGACAAACAACGTTGGTAGGTACAACTTTGATTAACAGCGTATCGTTATCACAATCTTTTGTGATGCTTCTTACGTTTAGAAAATTACCACTCTTTTCGCCCTTTGTCCAGAGCCTATTTTTGGTACGACTAAAAAAAGTAACGATACCTTCTGCTTGCGTTTTTTTTAATGCTTCTTGGTTCATATAGCCCAACATCAACACTTGCAATGTTCTATCATCTTGCACGATAACAGGCACTAAACCATTTCCTTTTTCAAAATCAATGTTCATTGTTTTATCTGTTTTTCAAATTCTAATCTTAATGTTTTTCTGTTGCAAATCTCTTTTTAGCTCAGGAATAGAGACTTTGTTAAAATGAAAAATCCCCGCCGCCAATGCTCCTGTAACGTCTGTTTGATTAAAAACCGCTTCAAAATCCGCAGCACTCCCTGCACCGCCAGAAGCAATGACAGGGATATTGACCGCTTTGGAAACTTCTTGGGTTATCTTTATGTCAAACCCTTTTCTAACGCCATCGGTATTCATTGAGGTTAATAATATCTCTCCTGCCCCTAACTTCTCAACTTGTTTTACCCAATCCATCGTTTTTATCTCTGTTGCCTCACTTCCTCCTTTAATATGTACAATGTCATCTTTGTTTACTCGCTTGGTATCAATGGCTACAACGACACATTGACTACCAAATTGGTTGGATATTTCCTTAATTAATCGTGGGTTTTTGACTGCCGATGAGTTAATGCTGATTTTGTCCGCTCCCGAACGGAGCAACACCCTTACATCATCAATATTGGACACTCCACCACCCACTGTAAAGGGAATGCTTAGCACTTTGGAAATCTCTTTGACCAAACTCACAAATGTTTTTCGTCCTTCCAGCGTGGCGGTAATATCTAAAAAAACCAACTCATCAGCACCGTCTTGTTCGTACTTTTGGGCTAATTCAAGTGGATTGCCAGCATCTTTTAATCCTTGAAAATGAACGCCCTTCACTGTTCTTCCATTCTTAATATCCAAACAAGCAATAATCCTTTTTTTTAACATTTTTCTAAAAATTGATTGTTTATTGTTCTTGTGTAGAGAAATGAACCAGCTCTTTTAAGCTGATTTTTTCTTCGTAAATGGCTTTTCCTACAATGGTACCTGTGCAACCGATTTGTTGCATCAAATGCAAATCATCAATAGAGGCAATGCCTCCGCTTGCTATTAAATGGACTTCTGTTTTTTTTATAATTTCACCATAAAGTTCATCGGAAGCCCCATTGAGCATTCCATCTTTGGAAATATCGGTACAAATAACCTGTTTTATTCCTTTTGATTGGTATTTTTGAATAAAATCAATCACATCAATATCGCTCTGTTCCAGCCAACCAGAAGTTTTGATTTTTCTATCCAAACAATCAGCCCCCAAAATAATCTTTTCTGTTCCCAATTCTTCCATCAGTTGGTAGCAAAGAGCAGGATTTTGAACAGCAATACTGCCCAGCGTAATTTGATTTGCCCCAGCATTCAAAGCCAAAGTGGCATCGTCTTTGGATTTAATACCGCCTCCAAAATCAATTTTCAAATTAGTGTGAGAGGCAATCTTTTCCAATACAGAATGATTGACAACGTGCTGTTGTTTTGCACCGTCCAAATCAACCAGATGCAAATATTTGATACCATAATCTTCAAATTCTTTGGCTACTTCCAATGGGTTTTCATTGTATAGTTTTTGGGTGGCAAAATCACCCTTTGAAAGTCTAACGCACTTTCCATCTATTATATCTATGGCAGGAATAATTCTCATAATTGTAAAAAGTTTTCTAAAATTTGAGCACCTATCTTCCCTGACTTTTCAGGGTGAAATTGTGTTGCGTAAAAATTGTCTTTTTCTAATCCAGCACTAAAAGGCAAGATGTATTCACAGACGGAAGAAGTCGGCTCAAAGACTTCACAATAATAACTGTGGACAAAATAGACATCTTGATGGTCTGAAATATTGTGAAACAAAGCCCCCTTGTTGGAATGAATAGAGTTCCAGCCCATATGTGGCACTAAATCCAATTTAGGAAAGGCTTTTACATCTACATCAAAAATGCCCAACCCCTCAACATTGCCTTCTGCAAGGTGCTTGCACATTAATTGTTGCCCCAAGCAGATGCCCAAAACAGGCTGTTGCAAACGAGGAATGAGTTGGTGCAATCCTTTTTGTTGTAAAAAGTGCATCGCCGATGAGCCTTGCCCAACGCCAGGAAAAATCACTTTGTCCGCTTTCTCAATCAAGTTCAAATCTTCCGTAACAATGGTTCCCACGCCCAGCCGATTAAAGGCATTTTGGACAGAACGTACATTTCCAGCATTGTATTTTATTATTGCTATCATAAAACTCCTTTTGTTGAGGGTAAATTAAAGTTATTATCCGATTGATGAACTGCCATTTTAATCGCTTTTGCCAATGCTTTGAAGATACTTTCTATTTTGTGATGCTCGTTGTCGCCTTCGCACCGTATATGAAGGTTAGATTTTGAAGCATCTGAGAATGATTTAAAGAAATGATAAAACATTTCAGTGGGACAATCGCCTATTTTTTCTCGCTTAAATTCAACGTCCCAAACCAGCCACGCTCTTCCTCCAAAATCAATGGCAACTTGTGCCAACGAATCGTCCATTGGCAATAAAAAACCATAGCGTTCAATACCTTTTTTGCTTCCTAAGGCTTGTAATAACGTTTCCCCCAGAACAATGGCAGTATCCTCAATGGTGTGGTGCTCATCAACTTGCAAGTCGCCTTTTACCATTATCTCTAAATCCAAATTTCCGTGCTTGGCAATCTGTTCTAACATATGGTCAAAGAAGTGCAAACCCGTTGCAATGTTGGCTGTTCCGCTTCCGTCTAAATTGATACTGATTTTTACTTCCGTCTCTTTCGTTTTTCTGAATGTGGTGGCTCTGCGAGGGATTTGTTTAAGATATTGGTAAATATCCGCCCAGCTTTGAGTAATAAATGTGGCTTTCTTGTCTTTTTTATCGGAAATGCAAATGGATTTACAACCTAAATTTTCGGCAAGTTGCACATCTGTTTTTCTATCTCCAATCACAAAAGAGTGCTTCAAATCATAATCTCCATATTGATATTTTGTTAATAAGCCTGTTCTTGGCTTTCTGTTGGGTGAATTTTCGTGTTCAAAACTTCTATCAATCAAAATGTCGTTAAAAACAATGCCTTCATTCTCAAATGCCTTTAACATTTTGTTCTGAACCAGCCAAAAGTCATCTTCTGGAAAACTATCTGTTCCTAATCCGTCCTGATTAGTAACCATTACAAGTTCGTAGTCCAGCTCTTTGACTATTTTTGAAAGGTTTTGAAAAACAGCAGGATAGAACTCCAACTTTTTCAACGTATCAACTTGAAAATCAATAGGCGGTTCTACTATCAAAGTTCCATCTCTATCTATAAACAATACTTTTTTCATATCCTATTTTTTAATGCTGTAATCAATTTTTGATTTTCTTCTGGTGTTCCAATGGTAATTCGTAAACAGTTCTCAACAATACGATGTCTGTTTCTAACGATAATTTGCGATTGTATTAGTTGGTTATAAATGGCATCGGCATTGGCAAACTCAACCAAGATAAAGTTGGCATCAGAAGGGTATATTTTTTTCACAATCTTCATTTTGCTTAATTCGAATTGTAGTTTTTCTTTTTCTTTTAGGGTTTGTTTTAGCTGTTGTTGATATATTTGTTGGTTTTCTATCTTCTCAATGACTTTTTTCTGGTTTAACAAACTGATATTGTAAGGTGGTTTTACCTTATTCATATAAGAGATAATGTCTGAATGAGCAAATCCCATTCCAACTCTTACTGATGCCATTCCCCAAAATTTGCTAAATGTCTGCAAAACAATTAAACGATTGTACTTCTTGATTTTAGTAATCCAAGATTCTGTTTTTGCAAAGTCAATATAAGCCTCGTCAATAACAACAATTCCTTTGAAAGTGGTTAGTATCTCTTCAATAGCTGTTCTTTCTATTAAATTACCTGTTGGATTGTTGGGCGAACAGATAAAAATGATTTTAAGATTGCGATTATTCAGTTGTTTGCTCCATTCTTTTGAATTTTCTATTTGAAAATCTTTGTTCAAAGGGATTGAATGTAATCGCACTGCATTGATATTTGCTGAAACCTCGTACATACCGTAAGTGGGTGTAAATATCAGTGCTTCATCTTGATAAGGCTCTGCAAAAATCCGAAAAATAATATCAATCACTTCGTCGCTTCCATTTCCTAAAAAGATATTTTCGGTGGGTATTTGTTTCAGTTTTGATATTTTCTTTTTCAGTACGGTTTGATAAGGGGCAGGATAGCGATTCAGTACCCCATAAGGGCTTTCATTGGCATCTAAAAAGATACCGTTACTATCCGAAAATTCATCTCTGGCACTCGAATAGGGTGTTAAAGTTCTAATATTCTTTCTAATTAGTTGATGGATATTGCTCATTCTTCTCTCTGCTTTAATCTGATAGTTACGGCATTCTTATGTGCTTCCAAGCCCTCTTCTTTTGCCATTGTCTCAATGATAGAAGCTATGTTTTTAAGCCCCTCTTGGGTTAGTTTTTGAAATGTTACTTTTTTAACAAAGCTATCCAATGAAACACCACTGTAATTTTTAGCATAGCCATTGGTCGGCAATGTATGGTTTGTTCCGCTTGCATAATCGCCAGCACTTTCGCAAGAATAATTTCCTAAAAAAACAGACCCTGTATTCTTTACCTTTTGTGCATAGGTTTCTGCCTCTTTTAACGCCAAAATCAGATGTTCAGGGGCGTATAAATTGCTAAAATCAATACACTCTTGTAGCGTATTAAAGAGTATAAAACGACTGTTGGCGATTGATTTTTGAATAAACTCTTTGCGTGGTAATTGCTTTAATTGCTTTTCTAACGCTTCTAATGTTTTGTCAAAAACTTTCTGGTGGGTAGAAAGAAAAATAATTTGACTATCTACGCCGTGTTCCGCTTGTGAGAGTAAATCCGAAGCACAGAATTGAGGTATAGCATATTCGTCAGCGATAAGAAGCACTTCGCTCGGACCTGCCGGCATATCAATAGCCACGCCCAATTCGGTGGCATACTGTTTTGCAGAGGTTACATATTGATTTCCGGGTCCAAAAATTTTATACGTTTTGGGAATACTTTCTGTACCAAGTGTTAATCCAGCAATCGCCTGTGCTCCACCAACTTTTATTATTTTGGTAACACCACAAAGTTGAGCTGTATATAAGATTGCCGAGTGAATAGTACCACTTTTATCGGGAGGTGTACACAAAATAATCTCTTGGCAACCTGCTATTTGAGCTGGAACAACCAACATTAAAACTGTTGAAAAAAGCGGAGCTGTACCCCCTGGCACATAAACTCCTATTTTTTCTATGGCTCTGCTCTCTTGCCAACAAACAACGCCACGAGTTGTTTCTATTTTTTGCGGTAATATCGTTTGTGAGCGATGAAATTTCTCAATATTCTCTTTCGCCGATTGGATTGCCAACTTCAAAGAAGGGTCTAAATCCTCAACTGCAAAAGCAATTTCTTCTTCTGTTATAACAAGGTTCTCTAAATCAATATCATCAAACTTTTTTGTAAACATTTTCAGTGCCTTATCGCCCTCTTTTTCTACTTTACAAAAAATTTCTGACATCAACTGATTAAGGTTTTTCTTGTCTAAAACAGGTCTTTGTGTCAGCTCTTTCCAAACTTCTCTTTTAGGATATGAATAGATATTCATTGATATATTTTCTCTGAAATTAATTTACCATTTTGTCAATAGGAACAATTAAAATGTCTTTTGCACCTGCATTTTTTAGTTGATTGATAACTTCCCAAAAACGTTTTTCTTCAATAACAGAATGAATACTGCACCATTTCTTATCTAACAGAGGCAACACCGTTGGGCTTTTGAGAACAGGCAAAATTTTGGTAATTTCTTCCACTTTGTCTATGGGTGCATTGAGCAAAATGTATTTGGTATTTTTGGCTTTCAGTACAGATTTTACACGAAATAAAAAATCATCTAAAATCGTTTCTTGTTCGTTGGATAGATTAACATTTTTTGCAATAACAGCCTGAGAAGTAAATATTTTGTACACCTCTTTTAAGCCATTTTTAAATAAAGTGCTTCCCGAACTAACAATATCACAAATACAATCTGCCAAACCAATATTGGGAGCAATTTCAACAGAGCCTGATATTTTATGAATTTCAGCATTGATATTTTGCTCTTTTAAGAATTGTGCTACTGTATTGGTGTATGAAGTCGCAATCTTCTTGTTTTCAAGCCAATGTAAACCGTCAAAATCCACTCCCTTTGGTACAGCCAAAGAAACACGACATTTTGAAAATCCAAGATACTCTACAATTTCTGTTTTTTTCTGTTGTTCTACCAGCAAATTTTCCCCAACAATAGCTATATCAACAACTCCATCTTCTAAGTACTGCGGAATATCACTATTTCTTAATAAGAAAATCTCCATTGGAAAATTTTCTGCCACCACTTTTAGCCTATCTCGTCCATCGTTGTAATAAATTCCACAAGATTTAAGTAATTTAATGGAATGGTCAAATAGTCTTCCACTTTTCTGAATTGCAATTTTTAGATTACTCATAATTTTTTATATAAAAAAACCGTCAATAATAGACGGTTTGAATTTTGTACATACAACCTCCTTTTCCGTCTTATTTATTGATAACAAAAATGAAAATTGTGATGTCTATTGAATTGAATATCTTTCATCTTTTATTGTTTTGATTTTGCAAAAATATAAATTCTTTTCAAATAAATTGATATTATTTTCTAATTTTTTATTTGAAATGTGTATTTTCTTCTCTTTTTTTATATAAAAAATGTTTCTGCTTGTTATTTATTTTTTATTGACAAGCTCAATAATTTGTTTTATCAGCTCTTTGTCAGTTCCTTGTACTTTGTAGTTGGCTTGGTTGTAAAATATTTCTCGTTCGGAAAGTGTTTTTTTTATATACTCCAATAACTCTTCTTTTGAAAATAGAGTAATTAGTGGGCGTGTCTTTTTATTGGTCAGTTCCAACCTTTCCGCAAGTGATTTTTCGTTAAAATAGAGATAGAAAGTAGTGCCTGTATTGTTCATCGTTTTTATATTATTGAACTGACAAGGCGTTCCACCACCTGTTGCAATCACAACATTTTCAAAGGCTGAAATTTCTTCTAAACACTTTTTTTCTATCTCTCTAAATGTTTTTTCTCCTTTTTCTTTAAATATATCTGAAATAGATTTTAAGTACCGTTTTTCAATAAAAAAATCCAAATCAATAAATCCTAAGTCCAGCTTCTCTGCCAACAATTTTCCGATTGTTGTTTTTCCCGAACCCATAAAACCGATAAGATATATTCTTTTCATAAAAGGAAATTCAAAACAATCTCAATAACATCAAAGAAAACAACTATTCTTCTGTACGAATAATTTCAATATCACCCACTTTATAAAAGGCATTTTTCTCTATTTTTGTCTCTTTGGGGATATATACGCGTTCTAATTTTTGACAATTTTCCACAGCATATGCCCCTATGTTTTTTGTACCTTTGGCAAAAACAATCTCAACAACGTTATCGTGATTATAAATTGTGTTTTTTCCAATATTTTCTATCGGTAAAAGTTCTATTCTTTTTAATTGAGCAGGAATGTAATAAGGTAGGTTTGTATCATCGTTTTTATACAAAATTTTCTTAACCGACTTAAACTTTTTATTTTTAGGTGCAACATAAATTCCCTCTATATTTTGACCTTTAAAATTTAAGCCTAAATTATTGTCTTGTCCCAATGAAACGATATTTTCACCTAAATAAATGTTTTTAATTTGACTGGGGAGTTCAGCTGTTGGATTAAATTCCGTAACCCTAAAACCAGCAACACTAACAGGTAGAACAATATTTTCATCTTTTGTGTTTTTTACTTTTATTACTGTTAAATGATGGTTGTAAAAAGTATAATCAAAATTCTTATCGCTAAATAAAGTAATGTCAATCATCAATGGTCTTAGATGTCGGTATTTGGTAAAATCTTGTATTCTAAATGCTACCTTGTTGGTTGCATCAACCACGATCCATTTATTCTTATTAAGATACATATAATTCCAAGCGTGTCCTATCCCGCTATAAGTGCCATTGGCTATAAAAGCAGGAATTTTTTGTGTTAATAGCATTATCTTCAATAGATTAGAGTACCCTTGACAAACACCAACTCTGTTCTTAAATACAGCATAAGCGTGATTATTTCCATTGCCATATCTGATATTAGAAGTAACCCATTTATTAATAATCTTGTATTTTTCGGTGTTATCTTTTGCATCTTTTACCAATTGGTCGGTAAATTCTTTTATCTCTTGTAGTTGTTCATCATTGATTTCCACCCGTCCTTTGCTCAATGCAGTAGCAACAGGGTCTGTTTGGGATAAAAGTTGAGCTAAGTTTTCATTTGCTTTTCTGTCGTCAAAAACGATAGAGTTGTCCATAGGTGGAAATGTAGGAGTAAGCACACTATCTTTTTCGTTGTTTGGTCTTTTATTGTCTTTTTCAATTTTATCTCTTTCGCACGAACTTAAAAAGAATAAAGACAAGAAAACTCCAAAAGTTATTGCATAAATTATTTTTTTCATAGTCATTGTTTTTTTAGATTTTTATTTTTTTAAAGAAAATTTACATTGCAAAGATAATAAATCTTTGTTAAATTTCATCAACTTTTGGAGGTTACTTATATTTTATACTTGAAAGACAGTTCGTTATTTTTTAGAATGTTGTATCCAAATGAAATTCTTTCTTATCGTTAAAGAAGAAATTATAAAAACTTTTTTGTGTGTAAAAAACTTTTTTGTACCTTTGCCGTCCAAATTCGTTTAAGGTTAAAAGAAAGTAGCTCTGAACCAAAGGAAGTTTATCTCACCTTGCGAATAAAATTGAAAATTATTATATTAAATGTACGCAATTGTAGAAATCCAAGGACAACAATTCAAAGTTGAACAAGGTAAGAAAGTATTTGTTCATCGCATGAACAAAGAGGAAATTGGGTCAAATGTAGAATTTGACAAAGTATTGTTGGTAGATAACGAAGGTGCTGTATCAGTAGGAACTCCTATGGTAGAAGGTGCAAAAATTGTTGGTGAAGTGGTGGCTCACGTAAGGGGTGACAAAGTTTTAGTATTTCACAAAAAACGCCGTAAAGGATACAGAAAATTAAATGGACATCGTCAAGACTTTACAGAATTGATGATTAAAGAAATTATT
>PDWI01012570.1_pt1 | contig 11058 bp, 12 predicted proteins | sample 1430891 | NCBI WGS metagenome assembly PDWI01 (sample SAMN01162508, study PRJNA174530) | Oral metagenome, whole genome shotgun sequencing project. | biome: Marine environment; feature: Marine mammal; material: Swab sample of the gingival sulcus; isolation source: swab sample of gingival sulcus... | reverse complement strand
CACCACCGATTATAACTGGACGGCAACCTGTCGTTTTTCCGATATTGTTTTGCCGGCCTGTACCACTTTTGAACGCGATGATTTTGATGTTTACGGCTCATACAGCAACAGCGGTATTATTGCCATGCAAAAGCTGGTTGATCCGTTATACCATACAGCAACAGCGGTATTATTGCCATGCAAAAACTGGTTGATCCGTTATACCATTCCCGCACCGACTTTGATATTTGGCACGATTTTTGTCGCCGTATGAATCGTGAAATGGAATATTCGCGCGGCATGACCTCGCAGCAATGGTTAGAACATCTGTATAACGAATGCCGGGCGGCCAACTTGAAAAATGATTTCTTTATGCCGACGTTTGACGAGTTTTGGAAAAGCGGCTTTGTCCGTTTCAAGCCTGGCAAGCCGTGGGTTCGGCATGCAGCTTTTCGCGAAGACCCGGAAGTCAACGCCTTGGGAACTCCATCGGGCTTTATTGAAATTTACAGCCGCAAACTGGAACGCTACGGTTACAAGGATTGTCTCGGCCACCCGGTTTGGCTGGAAAAAGCCGAACGCTCGCACGGTGGGCCGAAATCGGAAACTTTCCCGTTGTGGCTGCAGTCGGTTCACCCCGATACGCGCCTGCACTCACAAACCTGTGAATCGGAAGCGCGCCGCGCCACTTATACCATTCAAGGCCGAGAACCAATGTATATCGGCCCCGAAGAGGCTGGAAAACGCGGTATTAAACACGGTGATTTGGTACGGGTTTTCAACGACCGCGGTCAGTTAATTGCCGGCGCCCATATTTCAGATAATTTCCCACCGGGTGTTATCCGTATTCAGGAAGGTGCTTGGTACGGGCCAACAGGACCGGAAATGAAAAATTTATTGGCGAAGCACCTGCGGTCACTGCCTTCGGCGGTCCGACACAAGTGGATATTGACGGTAAACCGGTAAAAGAGAGCTAGTGAATGACGACGGATTCGCAAGCGTGGGCCCTTTCTTCTGAGAAACGGGCCTCTGAGAGGTTGGCCTCCGAAAGACGGGCAGTGGTTTATCAGTGGCTGTCGGGGCTTTTTGCCCAGGAACTCAGCGACGAGCAATTCAATTTCTACCAAGCCGGAAAAGCAGACGAGTGGTTATCGGGTTTGGCACGCATTGGACTGGAGCGAGAAGTTAAACAAGTCAAGGTCGCCATTGCCCAATGGTTGCTTCAGGGTATTGACCCAATGGATTTGCGCGCCGATTTTGCCGGGTTGTTTTTATTGGACGGCAAAGTGGCAGCGCCGCCTTATGCTTCGGTTTATCTTGACAAAGACGGGCAGATGTTTGGCGAAATGGAATCACAAATGCGCTATTTTCTATCGCAAAATCAATTGCAATTACAAGCTGATTTCAAAGAGCCCGCCGACCATTTGGCAGTGTATTTAGCACTGATGCAACAATGGATTATAAACACGTCGCTGGCCGACGCGGACGGCGACAGTGTCGACTGGCAAAACGCAGCTAGCGAACAGCATAAGTTCTTGCAGCAAGCACTAATGACTTGGTTACCGATGTTTGTCAAACGCTGTCACCGCGTTAACGTGATAAATGGTTTTTATCCCGCTGTGGCGGATTTGTTGTTAGCTTTTGTCAAAGCAGATGGGGAGTATTTACAGTCAACACCTTTACGACGATGACAAAAGCAAAACAAATTATCGCTTGGTTACTCGCAATCCCTGTCATCACAGGGGTTGTTTTTATTGCCTTAAACCATATTTTTCACCAGGAACCTGCCGATGAATTTTTACAAACTGGCAACGTCCCCAAACTGTTACAATCCGTTAAACAACTGGAAAAAACGCTGGCACATAATCCCCAACAAAGTGACAAACAACTGGAGTTAGCGCATTGCTACGAAGTCATGGGGCGCTATCCTGAAGCGATTACACTCTACGGCAAAGCGTGGGCGCGTGTGCAGCAATCACCTGATGAATTAACCCGTTTTGCCGATGTGTTAGCACGTAACAAAGGTAACAGTTACGCTGGCAAGCCTATGGAATTATTGACACAAGCGCTACAGTTGGACAATCGGCATATTGACGCGTTGATTGCCTACGCCACGGCCTTGATTGCGGAAAATCAAGATGCCCAAGCGACTGAGTATTTGCAACGGGCTTATGATTTATTGGATAGCGATGATTTACGTCGCAGCGAATTAGCCGATGTAATTGAAAAAATACGGGACAAATTGAAATAAGCTCAGATATTGCAATCAAAATTATGGTATTTTAGTTCCTGCAGAAAAATCAGCCGGTGGATTTGAGAAGGACGCATGCCCCACCCGTTGCAGTGAATAAAAAATAACAGACAAATGGAACACCTGCGAAGGATGGATAGTGCTTGTATGCTCTCCATCCTACAGTTCCAACTAGGGTTTTTAAATTAAAAACATGAAAAAAAAGCTAAGTCGCTGGTGGCATAAGCTCTCCTCACCACATTATTTTGAAAAACTTGCTATGCGTTTTGCGCCGTGGTGCAATGGTATCGCTTTTGTTTTGTTGGCTATCGGTTGTATGTGGGGACTGTTTTTGGCGCCCGCCGACTATCAACAAAGCGACGCCTTTCGCATTATCTACTTTCACGTTCCCGTTGCCGCGATGTCGATGAGCATTTACGTGTCAATGGCTGTTGCTAGCGTGCTGTTTTTTGTTTGGAATATCAAACTGGCGGCGTATTATTGCCGCGCCATTGCAGTATTGGGCGCGACATTTACCGCCTTGGCACTGTTTACGGGCGCGGTCTGGGGCAAACCCATGTGGGGAACCTATTGGACATGGGGCGATGCGCGCTTGTTATCGGAGTTGATTTTGCTGTTTCTCTATTTGGGCTATATGGGATTAGTCGCCTCGATTGAGCAAGAATCACTGGCCGATAAAATCGGTGCTATCATGCTTATTGTCGGGGTAATTAATATTCCCGTGATTCACTATAGCGTCGTGTGGTGGAACTCTCTGCACCAAGGCGCGACCATTATGAAAATGGGCAAGCCTTCGATGGATAGCGCAATGCTCATTCCTTTGTTGATTAATTTTCTCGGAATCAGTTTTTACGTTGCCGGCTACGCCTTTACCGCTACACGCACACACATTGTGGAGCAGCGCAATCAGCGCCAACTGCTGAAAAATTTAGGAATCTTTGATGAATAACCTCGTCGAAAAATTCGCCATGAGCGGCTATGGCGCCTATGTGTGGTCAAGCGTTATCGCAGTGTTAGGCGCATTAATTGTGCTCTATTTTATCTCGCGTTGGCGATTGAAAAAGGCACTTGAGAAACAAACACAGTTGCAAGCGCAGTCGGGAAAATAATCACTACCTACCAAGGCACAAAAATGACCCCCAAAAGAAAAAGACGTTTAAAAATTGTTGCGTTTATCCTTTTCACCGTCGCAGGCGCGGTGGCGCTACTGTTTATGGCTTTGGGTAATAACATGAACCACTATTACGAACTATCGGCTATTCAAAAAGATAACACGCTGATCGGCAAAACCATTCGCGTCGGCGGCATGGTCGAAAAAGGCTCTATCCAGCGTCAAGAGAACTCGCTCAAAGTCACCTTTTCCCTTACCAATTTTAAAGAAAGAATTAGTGTGCAATACGAAGGCATTCTCCCCGATTTGTTTAGAGAGGGGCAAGGCGTGCTCGCCAGGGGTAAGCTCATCGATAGGCAACATTTTATTGCCGAAGAAATCCTCGCCAAACACGATGAAAACTATATGCCCAAAGAGGTGAAGGCCGAACTGGAAAAAAGTGGTTATTATAAGCACGCCGAAGATGATAAAAAACCATGATTGACACCGTTGAAATCGGGCATTACGCCTTAGTCCTCGCCCTCGGCGTATCGCTGGCGCAAATCGCTGTCGGCACGTGGGGCGTGGTACAGAAAGATATGCGCAGCATCGCCCTGTCTGTGCGCGTGACAAAAATGAGCTTTTATTTAGTGAGCATTGCTTTTGTTGCCTTGATTATCGCCTTTTTAAACAATGATTTTAGCGTAAAATACGTGGCGCAGAATTCTAACACGCGGCTGGCGTGGTATTACAAAATTTCGGCAACCTGGGCGGGGCACGAGGGTTCGCTACTCTTGTGGGTGTGGACGCTGACGCTATGGAGCTATTTAGTCGCCCTTAAAACCACGGCGCTACCGCCACATTTTCGCGGTAAGGTATTGGCAATTCTCGGGGTAATTGCTGCGGGCTTTTTGTCTTTTGTCATTTTGACCTCTAACCCTTTTATGCGTCTGTTGCCGACCAACGACCTCGGCTTCCCGGTGGAGGGCAAAGACCTAAACCCCATGCTCCAAGACGTCGGGCTAATTTTGCACCCACCACTGTTATACATGGGCTATGTCGGTTTTGCCGTGTCGTTTACCTTTATCGTTGCGGCCTTGATTGAGGGGCGCTTAGATACGCGTTGGGCGCGCTGGTGTCGCCCCTGGACGATAATGGCGTGGGCGTTTTTGACGGTTGGCATCGCCTTGGGTAGCTGGTGGGCGTATTATGAGCTTGGCTGGGGCGGCTGGTGGTTTTGGGATCCGGTGGAAAACGCCTCGTTTATGCCGTGGTTGGCAGGAACGGCGCTGCTGCACTCGCTATCGGCGACCGAAAAGCGCGACGTGTTTAAAATTTGGACGACATTTTTAGCGATTACTACGTTTTCGCTGTCGTTGATCGGTACGTTTTTAGTGCGTTCCGGGGTGTTGACTTCCGTTCACGCCTTTGCCAACGATCCAACCCGCGGTGTTTATATTTTGTTATTGTTGGCATTGATTTCGGGCAGTGCTTTTTTTCTGCTTATTATCCGCGCCCACAAACTGCACAGCACCGGGCAATTTGAATGGGTTTCCCGCGAGATCGGCTTGTTAATCAATAATGTTTTGCTAAGCGCAGGCTGTTTAATTGTCTTTATCGGGACGCTGACGCCGTTGTTCTACGAAGTCATGGGCTGGCAACGCATTTCTATCGGTGCGCCGTACTTTAATGCCAAGATGCTGTGGGTGCTGTTGCTGACCTTGATTTTTCTGACGTTTGCACCTTATTTGCGCTGGAAGCGCGACCGCCTCAAACGCATCGTGCCAACCGTGATTGTGGCGTTGGTGTTGGCGCTTGGCGCGACTTATGCACTGTTGCGCCCCTTTGCACGCATCGATTGGCAGGCTTTTATTTTACTGACACTGACGACCACGGCAATTTTTACCACGCTATTTGACGGCTTTATCCACGCGAAAAAACAGCGCAGTTTGCCTAGCCCCGGCTATTTGGCGATGTTTGTCGGACACTTGGGCTTTTTAGTCTGTTGCGTGGGGATTGTTATCACCTCAGGCTATTCCATTGAAAAAGATCTGTTTGTTAAAAACCATGACACTATCACGTTGGACGATCTAACCTTTGAGGCAAAAAATATCACTCTTGAAAAAAATGACCAATACGAAGCCACGCGCATCGATTTTCTTGTGCGCGATAAAGACGGCAAAGTCATGACCTTGCTCAGGCCCGAAAAGCGCCACTATCGCATTACGCAAATGCCAATGACGGAGTCGGATTTACTGCCTAGCCTGACCCGCGATGTCTATATCGCTCTCGGTGAGCCAAGAGGCAAAGACCCGGAAAATAGCGGCTGGTCGGTGCGCGTACAGATTAAGCCGTATATCCGCTGGGTTTGGTTGGGCGGCTTAATTATGGCGTTGGCGAGTCTGTTGGTATTGCGAGATAAGCGTTATCGCATTCGCGCAAAGGGAAGTCGCCGATGAAGCAACAGATAAAAAAACAAACCGTTTTCGGGCTATTGTTCGCCCTAGTTTTCGCCGGATTAATAGGGCTATTTGCGCTAGGGTTAAACAATAATCCCAACGAACTCGACTTAGTTACAAAAGATAGCCAAATTCCCGATTTTACCTTGCCGTCACTACTCGATAACCAAAAAACCTTAAGCAAGGCCGATTTAACCACCGATAAACCCTATTATCTGATTAACTTTTGGGGAAGTTGGTGCCCGTCTTGTTATCAAGAGCACGCCTATTTATTGCAATTATCGCAACAGGAAACGCTTTACGGCGTCAATTGGAAAGACGATTACACCGTAAGCCGCGCCTTTATCCGCGAAGCCGGCAATCCGTTTAAAGCCATTGTCATCGACGATAACAGCGTGTTAGCCATTGGTATGGGCGTTTACGGTGCGCCTGAGACCTTTTTGATTAAAGCCGATGGCACGATTTTGCACCGTTACGCCGGGCCGATGAATGCCGGCGTTTGGCGGCGCGAGTTTTTGCCAAAAATTGAGAAGATTAAAAACGCTAAGGCATTGAGAGGAAAATAATGGAATTTTTAAATTGTTTAAAAAGTACAATAAGTTCTCTCTCCCCCATCAAAAAGGGAAAAATATCCGTAGGTTTATTGGCCCTTTGTCTGACATTTACTGCCAATGCCGCTTTTAACGTCTATGAATTTAACGACGGCCAAAAAGAGGCGCGTTTTCAACAGTTGATTGGAGAATTGCGTTGCCCCAAATGTCAAAACAACAACTTGGCAGACTCAAACGCGCCACTGGCAACCGATATTAAAAACTATGTTTATCAATCGGTAAAAACGGGCAAAAGCGATGATGAAATCACCGAGTTTCTCGTCTCGCGCTATGGGTTGTTTATTATCTACGACCCCAAAGTTATTTGGATTTGGCTGATACCGTTATTGGTCGTTTTGAGCGGTTTGTTTTGGGCATTAAAACGCATTAAAGCGAGACAAAAAACCGCGACAACGCCGAAAGACTTGCCGAGCATGGCAAGCCTTATCGCCGAATACGAAGGCCAGCAAAAAAACGCCCACAATACCCAGGAGGAAAGCCAGTGATGACCGCTTCATTATTCGCCTGTTTATTATTAAGCGTTGTGGTGCTTGCCATTTTGCTTTACCCGATTCGCCAGCGCCCTATTGATTTTGATGAAAAAGGCGAAGCCATTAAAGTTTATCGCCAAGAAGTCAGCCACATCGAGCAACAGCATCGAAAGGGTCTGTTAGACGATAATGAAAAAGACTTATTACTCAGTGAGCTGGATAGAAAATCGGCGATGGCCATGCTGGCCATTGAGCAAAGGACATTTGCCTATCGCCGCAGCGCGATACCTGCGATGTTACTCACGGCCGGCTTGTGTTTTGGCGGCTTGTTATATGCCAAACTTAATCAAGAACAAGGCGTTCACCAATGGCACCTCAGCCAAGAAAAATACCAGGCCGATATTATTGAAGGGCTGTTTGACCGCGATGTCGTCTTGAAAAATCTTATGCAAAGCGGTGAAAATTCGCGCAACTATTGCTTTTTGCTACAGAAAAAAATGCTCAGTGGCTATCCCGATAACCCCGATGCGCTGATGAATGTCGCGGAATGTCACTTGCAGTTGGGCCTTGCCGATCTCGCACAACCGGCGATTGAACACGCCCTGCGTGTCAATCCCGAACATTTGCGTGCCAATTACGTTGTGGCACAATTGCAGTTTTTGCAACATCAGCAGCTAGATAAGAAAAACCAAGCCAAATTGCGACAACTCGCTCAAACCAACCCAAATGCCGTGGATATTTTGTATCTGCTCGCCGTCAATAGCTTTTCGAATGGGCAGTTTGACGAGGCGCGCGGCTATCTCGCTAAATTGCGCCCTCACGCGGACAATGACCCGACGCTTAAGCAAGCCCTAGCCGAAATGCAGGGACTGATTGACCATCACAGCGCCGGTAAAATGTCTAGCTCAAACACGGTGGACAATCCGCATGCGCCAATTGCCCCACAGTCTCAACTGGCTGATAGTGCTGACAACAGTGCATCCAAGGCACAGTTAACTCCGCCAAAGTCTTCAAACACTGCGTCCACGCTTGCCCCCGCGGCTACACCAATGATTAATGCGGAGGATCATTCAGCCACCCAAAGCGATACTAAAACCTCATTTAGCGCAACGATTGTGATCGCGCCGGAGTTACGCCAAGGCCTGCGTCTACCGAAAACGCTATTTGTCATCGTCAAATCCCCACAAGGACAATTGCTCACGGCTGGCAAATACACGCTCACTGATGCCGATAAACCGCTCAATGTAACCTTGACCGATGGACAAGCAGGGCTGATGCAAATGCTACCGATGGCAGGTTTTCAGCAACTACAAGTCACTGCGCGTATCAGTCAAACAGGTGCGACAAGCGCCAGCGCCGGTGATTTAACCACCGCGCCGACACTGATTACCTTGCCACAGTCGCAGGCGACAACGCTCACCATTAATCAAACAGTGCAATAATCAGGGTGACGACGATGGCTACTCCGTTGACAACAAATCCATTAACAACGCAGTCGTTAAGTCCGTTGATTGAAGTAAATGACCTCGCCCTTATTCGCGGCAATCGTCGCTTGTTTAAAGGCCTGAGTTTTTCCCTTCACCCCGGGCAAGCCGTACACCTGCGCGGAAAAAACGGCAGCGGTAAAACCAGTTTATTTAAAGTGCTCACGGGAACACTCGCGCCAACGGCAGGCGAACTCAAACTGTTTGACAACTACTTGAAAGAATTTGAGTTTAGCGATTATCACAAGCTATTATACTTAGGACATCAAAGCGCGATTAAGCACAATTTAACGGTGGCGGAAAATCTCGTCTTTAATGCTAAATTGTTTGATGGTTTAGCGGTGGATAAGGCGCAATTGCAATACGCTTTATCGGCAGTGGGTTTGTGGGCATTTCGCTCACAGCCGGCACGACAATTGTCAGCGGGACAACAGCGACGCATTATGCTGGCGCGCTTGTGGGTGGCGTTGGCTCAGGGCAAGTCAAAAAAGGCGTTGTGGTTACTCGATGAGCCGTTGACTGCCTTAGATGCAGATTTTATCAAGGTCTTACAAGTGCATATTGCCGAGCATTTGACGCTGGGAGGCGGGGTAATGTTTACCTCGCACCAAGCGCTTACCTTGGGGCGCGAAATCCAAACGCTGGATTTGGGGAATTTTGCATGAATGTCTTAACTACCCTACTGAAAAAAGAGTGGCTGCTTGCCATTCGTCAGTTCCATGACCTATTGCAGCCGCTATTTTTTGTGTTGATTTTGGTGACGCTATTTCCGCTGGCTATCGGTGTTGATGAGGCATTACTCAAGCGCATGGCAGCCAGCATTATTTGGATTGCGGTGTTGTTGTCGATATTGTTAACCAGCGAAAAATGCTATAAAAGCGATTTTGAGGACGGCAGTTTAACGCAATGGTTTTTATCGGGGCATAGCCCGTTGTTGTTGGTTGGGGCAAAAGCGCTTATTCAATGGGTAGTGCAAATTTTGCCACTACTGATGGTGCTGCCGTTGTTTGGAGCGTTTTACGGACTGTCGTGGCAGGTGGCGTTACAACTGGCGTTAACGCTAGTTATCGGCAGTCCCTCGCTGTTGCTGTTAGGCATGTTGGGCTCGGCGCTAACGCTATCGGTTACGCGCGGTGGTATGTTGTTGATTGTTATAATTTTACCGTTGTACATTCCGACGTTGATTTTTGCACTGTCGGCGGTGTCGTCTTACGCTGACGGTTTTTCTAATAGTGGGCAATTGCGCATTTTGGGTGCAATCTTTCTGCTGACGTTAGCCGTTGTACCCTTATCAATTGTGGCGGCTATTCGGGTTTCGTTGGAGGAGAGGTAAATGCTTTACTATTATCTCCAATGATACAAGCTGTTAGCAACGCGAAATATCTAGCACGCATTCCACCAATGCTGACCCAACTGCTGACATATTGAATTTATAATATAGGTCACGGTTAGCGACAAACGACAGTAATAGTCACCTTAATTTTATGGCAAAAACTTTAATTTATTATTCCCATAAAGCATAAACTTGACTTACAATGGCGTCTTATATCCACCTTCTCGATGACTTTCAATCTACAGGTAATATTATGGAAATTATTGATAGCATTATTGGTTTTTTAAATAAAATTTTTTGGGGTTATATTCTTATTTACGGCTTGCTGGCCGTCGGTATTTTTTTTACCCTGCGTCTAAAATTCTTACAGTTCTTACATTTTAAGGAGCTGTTTGTCTCCGTTTTTGACAAGGGGGAAACCGATCAATCGGGTATTACTCCGGTTCAAGCGCTGACCATCTCGCTGGCCTCGCGCGTTGGCACCGGTAATTTAACCGGTGTTGCCGTGGCCCTGTATTTGGGTGGTGCCGGTGCCATTTTCTGGATGTGGATGGTAGCCTTGGTCGGCATGGCAACCGCCTATTCGGAAAGCACGCTGGCACAACTTTATAAAATCAAAGACGAATCGGGCACTTACCGAGGCGGCCCGGCCTTTTATATCGCCCAGGGATTAAATTCCCGCTTTTTTGCCGCACTGTTTGCCGTAGCCTTAATTATCTCTTTTGGACTGGTCTTTAATGCTGTGCAGGCAAATTCGATTTCTTCTGCACTAAGTAATGCCTACGGTATTGAAAAAATGTATGTCGGTATCGGTATCGCTGTCATTACTGCCCTAGTGGTTTTTGGAGGCATTCGTAATATTGCCCGGGTGGCCGAGGTTGTCGTACCAATCATGGCGATTCTGTATCTATTGTTGGCGATTGTCATACTGATGATGAACATTACCGCCGTGCCCCACGTTTTGGCATTAATTATTAAAAGTGCCTTTGGCCTTCAAGAAGCCGCAGGCGGCATCACCGGTGGTGTTGTCGCGGCGATGCTCAATGGCGTCAAGCGCGGCTTGTTTTCCAACGAAGCCGGTATGGGTTCTGCCCCCAATATTGCCGCCGTTGCCACGCCAGTGCCGCACCATCCGTCATCACAAGGGTTTGTGCAGGCACTAGGAGTTTTCATCGATACGCTGCTGATCTGTACGGCAACGGCGCTGATGATTTTGTTATCCGGTTTGTTGGAACCCGGCTCGGGCTTAACCGGTATTGAGTTAACGCAACAAGCATTGTCGACCCATATTGGTTCGGCGGGTATGCACTTTATCGCCATCGCCATTTTCTTTTTTGCCTTTACTTCAATTATCGGCAACTATTCGTATGCAGAAAATGCG
>PDWI01009603.1_pt1 | contig 11059 bp, 6 predicted proteins | sample 1430891 | NCBI WGS metagenome assembly PDWI01 (sample SAMN01162508, study PRJNA174530) | Oral metagenome, whole genome shotgun sequencing project. | biome: Marine environment; feature: Marine mammal; material: Swab sample of the gingival sulcus; isolation source: swab sample of gingival sulcus... | reverse complement strand
CTATGGCAAATGCAAAAAGTTTTATTATTTTATTTTTCGTTTTCAAAACAATCCTCCAATCATTCTATTGTTTTTTTCTGTTATAGATAAACAATCCACCTAGTAATAATAGTATTATTGGGATTGCAACCAAAGGAGCTACGACTATTGGCTCTATCTGCATCGCATCTGCAGCTACTCTAATATTTCTAGCGTCTGGTCTATTTTCTATTCTATGTCCTCTAACTAACAAACGGTGTGAATTTACGCCGTATGGTGTGCACGTTACAAGTGTGCACAGGTCTCTTCCTTTTTCTAATTTTAGGCTGTCTATTTCTTCAGGCTCTACAATCAATATACTTTCAACCTCATAGGTTAACACTTCGTTTAGTACCCTTATAATAAATATGTCGTTTTCTTCTACTTTGTCTAGGTCTGTTAAAAGCTTGGCGCTGGGTAGTCCTCTATGCCCCGACACAACTGTGTGATTCCCAAGTTCACCTGTTGGTAGGGATGTCCACGGTAGGTGCCCTATCGCAACCTGTAAAACAGATTCATCCACCCCATGATATATCGGCAAAGTACAATTTATCTTTGGTATTTCTATATACGCCATTACGCCAATACCACTAACATTTAATAGCTTATTATATTCTTCTTCCTGTTCATCTGATATCGCATATTGGCTATTGCCTTCTCTTAGTTTTTTATTATATTCTTTGGCTTCGTTTAATAATCGTTCATATTCTTCTTTATCCATCACCGCTATTTTTTCAGAATATTCTGAGATAGCTTGCGATTGGTGAAACGAATTCCAGTAATCACTAATCGTTGGATACAACAGTAAGGAGATGCCACCAATAAAAATTAAAATTAAAATTGTATTAGTTATCTTGCTTTTCATACTGAAAGAATCTCCTTACTGCTGTATGATGTGGGGGAAGCCCCCCAATCATCAGCAGTGAATTAAATTAAATGTTTAATATTGTACTATTTATTTGATACTACTTTTCTAGTAACTAATACCACAGCAGCACCAATCGCTAGTAGTGAACCTAAAACGTATAGGATAGTTGTACCCATACCACCAGTTTCTGGTAGTACTACGCCTATTTTGTTTTCGATTTCAACAGTTATCTGACCGTTACCTGTTGTACCTTCAACAGCTTTACCGTCTTTTTTAGTAAATGTAACTGTACCTAAAGCTGGATCATCACTTGTCCATGGGTGTTCAGCTGTTATTGTAAATTCAATAGGTTCTATTGTGTTATATCCATCTGGCGTAGCTGATTCTTCAAGGATATACTTACCATCGTCAAGACCTACAAAATCAAATGTTGTTTTATCACTTGGCTCATACTTTTTGATTTCTTTTTTAGTACCATCATTCATTATTTTGTAAAGTGTGAAACCAGCTTTTGGTAGTGCTTTACCATCTTGGTCTACTTTGTTAACAATGTACTTATAAGTAAATACTCTTACAGTATCCCACTCAGTTTCAGTAGTACCACCTTGCTCATCAGTTGGGTTGTTTGAATATTCTAATTTAGCTTTGTTTAAGTTATCAGTTGTTGCACCAATTTTAGCATTTTCATTTAGTGTAGCTGATAAGAACACGTGTACTAAATCGCCGCCTTTAGCGCCAATATCTTTAATATCGTTAATTGTTATTGTGAAAGCTTTTGCACCATCTATTACTGTTTCATCAACTACGTATCCACTTGTAACTTCAGCATCATTTACTTTAACAACAACTGCAAGTTTTCCTTGAGCATCAAGAATTGGCGTAAGTTCTGGTGATAATTGGTCTTTAAATACTAATTTATATGGTGCTTTATAATCATCAGCATCAGCAGCTACTTGAGCAGTCAGTTTAAAAGGTACTGTATCACCAATATCATAGTCGGCACTATCTTGCCATTTAGGGTCAACTGGATTTAAAGTATCAGCATCTGTTAAAGGAGCGTCTGTGCTATCATTTACGTCCATAATCTTTTTGCTAAAGTCAGGTTTTTTAGTTTTAGGTTTTATGTTTGTATCTCTTGCAACTGCAACAACATAACTTGTACCAACTTGACCAGCAGGAACGTTGGCTTCTCTAATTAGGTAATAACCAGTAGGTACAGTTGTGCTAAATGATGGACCTACTAAGTCATATTTAACAGTGCTTAGTTTTTCACCAAATTTTTTGCTCCAAGCTTTTGCGTCATCAGCTGTTTTTAGAGTTTTTAAAACTTCATCAACCTTACCAAAACTTGCTTCTGCATCTACAAGACCAGTACCCCATTCTAGGTTACCAAGTTCGCCACTGTCCTCTTTTTTAGTACCTTTAAAAATTTGGTACGCTTCGTAAGTGTGTCCAGCAACACCTTCAATTTTTAGTGTTACAGTGTCATCTGCATATACAGCAACCGGTGCTATAAATCCTGCTAATAGTGCAAAAGCTAGTAATAATGCACTTAATTTTTTTAAATTTTTCATGTTGTTCTCCTTTTAACATAAATTCTTTTCGCCTCTATAAAATACTGTTATGGTATTTTACTGTTTTACTTTCGATAATTGCCAATTACTTTTGTTTTACGCCCTCCTTTTTCTTTTCTTCTTAATTAGTATAATTCCTGTTGATGTGATCATCAATATAATTCCTAACAAGGTGTGTAACCCTGTTCCTATGCCACCTGTTTCTGGTAATGTATAACCAGACTTATCATTTTTTACATATAGATGTGTTGAACCGTCGTTGTATATTCCGTATGCAAAAATTTCTATGTTACCAATTGCTTCAGATGAAAGAGCTACGTGTATAAATTTATCCGTAGGGTATTTACTTTCATCAAGTGTTACAAACTTTCCTTTGCTATCTAATTTGAAGACAATTACCTTAGAAAGTTTGATGTGGTTTTCAGGTGCCTTTGTTTCTTTAAGGAAGTACACCTGGTTTGGTACTAAATCATTTAGTATAATTTGTCCATCTTCGTTTGTAATAAGTTCTGACACAATACTACCAGTAAACCCGTCTGTAACAGTTGTTGTTGAATCTTTTGCTTCTTTGTATAGTGTGAACTCTGCACCTTCTAAAGCTATTGCTCCTTCTGTTTTGTTATCTACCTTGTGTATTTGTAAAGCAAGTTTGTTCGTTTTTTTAGTGTTTGTTATAGTGAATTCTTTATCTATAAACTTACGAAGTTTTAGACCTGTTGCTGTTCCATTATAAGTAGCTGGTACATAGTAGCCTTTTTGAAGACTATAAGATTTTTTAGCTAAGCTTTTGTATTGATTCATATTGGCATAGTACCAATAACCACCATAATCAGCTCGTAAGAAACCGTGTTTTTTAGTTTCATCATATACAAAATCAAAGTTTGTAGATTCTGCTTCATTACTTGTTCCGTAGAATCCAGTTGGCCAGTATCCGCCATAATCAAATCCTAATTGTTTTCCAGTACCTGCATTTGTCAAATGGTAAGTGTTACCACTTAATTCAGCAAACCACATCATACTATTTTCTACATTTGTTAAGTCCATTTTTGCAAAATAGATATTCCAGTCTTTATTTAAACCGTCGATTTGTTTTTGATTTTTCAGTCCATATCCACCAAAGTCAAATATGTAGTTAAAACCATTTTCAAACTTTTTCACTTCTTTAGTAACATTACTCTTTGATTCTATTGTTACGTCATAACCGTCTAGTTCAAGTTCTTTTACGGTGTAATTTGCTGCAGGTAGATTAGACCATTCATAATGCCAGTCATTATCTTTGTTTAGTTTTACTGAGTCATAATCTTTACCGTTTTTAAGCAATATCACTGTTATTTCTGGTAAAGTATCTTCTTCCGAAACATTTTCCCATTTTTTAGTAACAGCTACCGCCATTTTTTTGTCACCAGTTTCTTCTGTTGGTTCACCAATGGTTGTGATACCGTTACAAGCGATACCACCACCTAAATTTCCTTTGTTACCTTTAATAATGACATCAAATGAATGATTTAGATTATTAAATTGTTCTGGAGTAACACGGGAGCCTGCTTTATAAAGGAAATTATCACTACTTGTAACACCTTCTAGTTTGAACCCACCGATCATTGTAGGATCTATATGATACGTATTAGTATTCGGTTTTTTAATTCCTAAATCTTTGTAGTCGCCATATGCACTATACGCATTATTTTTATAGAATAATGCACCTCTAAATGAATATATATATGTTTTTGATGTTTCACAACCAGCGTAGCCACCACCAAAACCATCAGATGTATTTTCTGTTATTAAAACATTATTAACATATAGGTGGCCATCTTTGCCATCTTCATTAGAGTCTACATATATGCCGCCACCAGAAAATGTTGTATCGTTTACATGTTTATCTTTTCCATTAGCTGTGTTTCCTGTAATGTTAGCACTTTTTATTGTTAACTCTGTATTAGAACTTACATTTATACCACCACCACACATAGTAGCAGTATTTCCTGTAAAATCGCCACCAAATACGCTAAGGGTTGTTGTTACGCTATTTCCTAGACCTTGGCTTGTTCTGTAAATTTCTCTTAAAGAAACACCACCACCATTTCTATTGGATGTATTATTGGTAATTGAACCACCTGAAATTGTTGCACTTACGTTATCTCCTAAGTAGATACCGCCACCAGCACATTTATATTTTCTAATATCAATATATCGACCTTTTCCAACCCAAGATGCTGTTTCGTAGTGTTGAGCACTGTTGCCACTAATATCTCCATAGTTCATTGTAAAGTTGATGTGTCCATCATTGCCTTCTGTGTAGATACCTCCACCAGATTGAGCCTTATTGTTGTTAATCAAAGCACCGTTCACGTTAAGATCGCCGTTACTCCATACTGCACCACCTTCAGCTCTATATGGAAATTCTGTATTTCTTGCTGTTAAAGGACCTTGGTTGTTATTGTTTGTAAGTACAGCACCATCATTTAAGTTTAAGGTACCCTTTTTGTTAACGATTAGTGGTGCGAATGCGTTAACATTTGAATCGTTACCATCTATTATTATGTTTTCTACATTAAGCGTTGCATTTTCTACTCTAAATAATTCTTTTGTAAAACCAGCTTTTCTGATGATTCGAATTTGGCTAGTTAATGTGTAGTTCTTATCAATTTTAACAGTGTTTGCTAGTTCAATTGATGTTTTCCCCTCAGTCATTGCATCGGCAAGTAACTGGTCAAAAGTAGCTACATCAATCTCTTTGCCGTCTTCAATCACAAGTCCATTTTGATTTTTTAGATTTGATTTGAATAAAGCATAGTCTGAGAAATGAGTAGTTTCAAAAGTTAATTTACCATCTACTACTTCAACAATATTCATTTTGTTTTTCAGTAACACTTCAGAATTTTCTACATAATATACCTGATAGTAGTCTTTATCTGCTACTTTAATATCTTCGTTTTCGATTACGACTTTAACTTTCATTACAGATGCGCCATCAGGATTGATGTCATAAACTGCACCGTTTTTTAATGGGTATAGGTCATAAGCAAAGATTTTATCTAATGTTTCGTCTTTTTCTATAACTGCACCATTTTCATTTACTTTACGTTTTAATTCGTATTGGTTTTTAACTGAATCCGTTGTTTTTACGTTTAATTCTACACCGTTTAATCTTTGTGCTTCTTCAGCACTTAAATTTTCTTTTAATAGATAAACCGTAACACCTTCCACAGTATCTACTATTACATCAGTTTTTCCTTTGTAAAATACATAGTCACCTAATTTAGCGTCATTAAAACTAATTTTCACAAATTCTTCATTGTTTTCAGCTATTAGGTCAGTATCTTCAATTTCAAAAGCTATTTGTTCAGAATCGTTCATACTTTCATAGTAATATAGGCTGTATTTGTTTTTATCTGCAGTTTTTAATCTAGTATCAAAAATTTCAAAATCAACTTTTGCATCATTGATATAAACAAATTCTTCATTTGTAAACTCTTCACCAGATTTTTTTTCAAGTTTTACTTTATAGCCAAAAACTCTAGTTTTTTCAGCTAATTCATAAATATCCTTAGGTAATTTTGTAATGATAACTTTAAAATCACCACCATTGTAGCCTACTGGTAAGGTAACTTTAGCTTTCACTTTTCCACTTGTAACATTGCCTAAGTTTTTGCTAGCAGATCTTGCACTAAACGTCTGAACTGCAACAGGTTCGTTAAGTTCAAATTCAAAATCGACTTCAGCTTCAACAAATCGGATTTCTTCTAGTTTTGCTAGTTCTTCTGCTGTTAACTTTGTAATTTCATTTTCACTTAATGGTTTGAAATTTTCTTCTTTTATTGGCTCTTCAGTTTTTGGATCTTCAAGAGGAACTTCGCCCTCAACAATTTCCTCACCTTCAACTAGTTCTTCTTTGTTTTCAGCATCTTCATCTTTAGCGTCTTCTGCAAGCTCAGGTTTTTCTTCATCATTCTTAGCTAATTCTACTTTTTCGTTGTCGTCTTTAGAATCTTCTTGTGTTTCATTTAAACCTGAATTTTCTTCTACATCTGAATTTTCTTTTGAATCTTCATTCTGCTTATTATCTTTATCTTCAAGTGTATTGTCTTCATTTTCAATATCATCAGTATTTTCATCAGCCACGTCAATATCATCACTGTCAGAATCAACTGCATCATCAGCTGTGTTATCCTCTTCAGTATCTAAATCATTTTCATCATCTTTGCTTTCATCTGATTCTTCATTTGTATCAGTAGCTTCTGCATCCATATCTTCATCTGCATCATCATTGACAGGTTCTGAATTTTCGTCTGAAGTATCTTCAGAATCAAGGTCTGAATTTTCACTAATATTATTTAATTCAGAAATTTCAACTTCAACTGTATCTTTTGCTACATTCAAATCTTCTTTTTCAGCTGTGATAGCTGGCAGAATTAAAACATATACAGTTACAAACACCATAACAGAAGCTATACCAAGCATAATGTTTTTAATTATCTTGTTTCGCCTTTTAGTTTTGGTGAATTTTTCCAGTTTTTTCCTAAGATTACTTTTCATTTCAATCTTCCTTTTCATCTCATAAACTATGTTTATATTGTATAATTGCTTATTTGTTACTTACGTTCTTTGTTATAATTTATTATTTATTTTATTCTACGCTACCGATTCTGCTAAATGGCCATACTCTGAATACTATTTTTCCTACTATCTGTTCATTTGACGGGCAACCTAGTATAGTGTTTCTTGAATCTATTGATACTTTTCTGTTGTCTCCTAGCACAAAGTACTTTTCGTCTGGTACTTGATATGGAAGAACAATATTGGTGTCACCAAAGCCTTTTTCTTTTACATAAGGCTCTTCTACTAAAACATCATCTACATATACATTTCCTTCTTTATCTATATTTACCCACTGAGATGGTCCGGCAATATATCTTTTTACTAATAATTTGTTACCGTAGTAAAATGCTACCATATCTCCCTTTTCAAAATCGTTACTTTTAATTGATATTAACATATCACCTTCTTCTAGGTTTGGCGACATTGAATTACCATATATTTGTAAAACCGGCATCCACAATGTTACTATCAACACTGAAATTGCTGCAACTACTACCAAAGTATTGATAGTCGCTCTTAAAGTTCTATTATATACTTTTTTAAATTTTTCTCTTTTAAATTCATTTTCTAGCAAGGCTAAATCTGGAATTATAATTTTTTCTGTTTGTTCTTCGTCTTCTTTTATTTTATTTTCTTTGTTATCAATTTCTTCTACCGAACTTTTATGCTCTTCTATTTTGTCAGGTTCTATTATTTTGTCTGTGTTTTTCTCTTTCATAATAAATTCCCTTGTTCTGCCATAAGTTCTAAAACTTCCTTAAATTCTGGGTAGCTTTCAGAATACATTTCCAAATTTCTTTTAAAAGCTGCCAACGAAATTGTTAAATTTTGCTTTTCTTTTACTAATTCAGCGGTGATACTTTTTTGTTTTTCTAGTTCTTTTTCTAATTTATAATACTGTGACGACATGTTTTTTAGTATGTCTTCATATTTACCCTGAAACTTATCCAAATATTCATCAGCACTTTCAAAACTTTGGTTGAAATCACTTATGCTTTCACTTATAAGCTCAGGATTTTCTATACTAATTACTTTTTGGGTGTTTTTTTCTGTTTTAAGTCTTGCTATTTCTTCATCTGCTTTTTTTATTTCTTGCTTTAGTTTTTCTACTCTTGCGCCGCATCTTGCTAATTCATCTAAGGTGTTTTGTAATTTTTCAGAGCCTTTATTATCTGAATGTTTAAGTTCTTGCTTCAGTTTTTCTACTCTTGCACCACATCTATCTAGTTCTTCACGAGTAATTTGTAGTTTTTCTTCACTTAACTTTGCTTCTTCAATAGCTTTTTCGGCATCTGCTTTTAAAATTTCGTTTTCTTTGCCTTGTTCTATTAACATTTGAAGTAGGTCAAGTCGGCTAAGCTTCTTCATATCTTGTTCTGTCATAAAAGCTCCTTATTTATTATGTTGTGTTACGTTACTAAAAAAGGGATAAAAAAATGCAATCCCCACCAATATACACTAGTGGTGTATAAATGGTTTGTAGATTGCAACTCGACTTTCGTACCTATAACATATATAGGGTTAGAATCGTGGTTTTGCGTCCCTAAATTTCTTTAGGTTTGCCAAACGTATTTAATTTTTTATGAATATGATTTTATAATAGCTTCTGATTCTCTTTTTAGCTTACTATCATTATAGCCTATATTCTGTAAAAAAAAAAGTCCTATTTTTACTGTATTTCAAGGTTTTTTGTATAGGACTTTTTGATTAAAAAACAAATTTATATAAGTATAATTTATAGTTATACATAGGTATTTTTATTTATATAATCTCTATACCTTAGTGATGAACAAATTCTTATTGACTTTAGTTCTATATGGTACTAATATATATGAAGAAATAAATTGTATAATATAATTTATTTCTAAATGACGAAAATAAGGTATTAAAAGCAAAAAAATAAAAAAAATAAATTGTAGTATATCTGTAATATTTAATTGAAAATGATTTTGAATGGAGGTTAAGATGAATTTAGAATATGCAAAAGATGTGATTGATTTTATTGATGAGTCACCAAGCCAGTTTCATGCGGTGTTAAAGGCGGAAGAAAGATTGTTGAAAGCAGGGTTTCTAAAGTTAGATAAGACAGATAAATGGCAACTAAAAAAAGGTGGAAAGTATTTCATAACGAACAATTCAAGTTCTTTTATAGCCTTTGAACTAGGCACAGGTGACATTATAAAAGAAGGTTTTAGACTGATTGGTTCACACACAGATTCGCCAACATTCAAAGTGAAACCTCATCCGGAAATATCAGTGGAGAATAGCTATATTAAACTAAATACCGAAATGTATGGTGGCGCCATTGCAAGTACTTGGTTTGACAGGGAACTTTCGTTAGCCGGTAGAGTTAGTATAAAAACGGATAATCCGTTAAAGCCAGAAGAAAAACTTGTTAATATTGATAAAGACCTACTTACGATACCTAGTCTTTGTATTCACATGAATAGGGGCATCAACGAAAAATCATCAATCAATAAGCAAAAAGATGTCTTGCCTATACTTGCGACAATAAATGATGAACTGGAAAAAGATAATTTATTGTTAAGTATCTTGGCAGATGAGTTAAAAGTAGATATTCAAGATATTCTAGACTTTGAGTTATACTTATATAATAGAGAAAAGGGTAAAATTATTGGCTTAAATGATGAGTTTATATCTGTTGGTAAGCTTGATAATTTAGCTATGGTGCATGCTAGTTTGGTGGCTTTAATGGAATCGAAACCGTCTAAGGCAACAAAGGTAATTATAGCGAACGACAATGAAGAGGTTGGAAGCATGACGAAGCAGGGGGCAAATAGTCCTATGCTAAAAAACTTACTAGAAAGAATCATTTTTGCTATGGGCTTTGACAAGGAAGACTACCATAGAGCGATTAGTAATTCCTTTATTATCAGTGCTGATATGGCTCATGCCGTTCATCCGAATTATTCTGATAAGTCAGACCCAACCAATAGACCGATCATCAATAAGGGGGTAGTTATCAAACTTGCTGCTAGTCAAGCATATACATCAGATGCTATGAGCGTAGGAGTGTATAGAGGAATTTGTCAAAAGGCAGGCATTCCTGTCCAAACATTTGTTAATCGTTCTGATATGCGTGGTGGATCAACCATAGGGCCTATCACTAGTCAACAATTGGATATTTCTTCTATTGACATTGGGAATGCACTTCTAGCGATGCATTCTGTAAGGGAACTTGGTGGGGTGGAAGACCACAATTATATGATTGCAAGTTTTAAAACGTATTTTGAATGTTAATCGTATTATAACATCAATTGGAAAAGTTAATTTAGCAGATAGCGAGAATTAAAAAATGACAAAGGAAAAGAAGAATATTATCCAAGGCATACTGTTAGTGTGTGGAACTTATATATTATGGGGAGTTTACCCATTATTTTGGGTGCTATTAGACCACGTAAATCCTATGGAAATCATATTGCATAGAATTTTTTGGAGCTTTATTTCTACTGGTATAATATTATTTCTTTTTATGGATTTTAAAGAATTCTGGAAAAAGTTAAAGTTAATGTGGCAAGGACGAACTCAATTTTTGATTGCAATAGCAAGTAGCTTTTTAATTGCAAGCAATTGGGGGGTCTATATTTGGGCAGTGGTTAATAATAAGGTTATAGATGCTGCTATTGGTTATTATATAAATCCAATAGTTACCATTGCGATGGGCGCTCTTATTTTAAGAGAAAAATTAAGTAAGACGCAAAAATTGTCAGTTTTGATTTCTGCACTGGGTGTTTTGGTTATTATTGTGTATAACGGTTCGCTTCCGTGGGTTTCACTTTTATTACCACTATCTTTCTCGCTGTATAGTTTAACTAAAAAAAAGATTGCTTTAAAACCGCTGGAATCCTTGTTTTTAGAATGTATTATTGTTTTACCAATAGTTATTCCAGCCTTGGCTTATTTTCAGTTTACTGGAACGAGTGCTTTTGCTTTCGACAAAACAGGACTGTTACTTATTATTGCTGGACCCGTAACA
>PDWI01009601.1_pt1 | contig 11061 bp, 10 predicted proteins | sample 1430891 | NCBI WGS metagenome assembly PDWI01 (sample SAMN01162508, study PRJNA174530) | Oral metagenome, whole genome shotgun sequencing project. | biome: Marine environment; feature: Marine mammal; material: Swab sample of the gingival sulcus; isolation source: swab sample of gingival sulcus... | reverse complement strand
AGCTAAACTTATGAAGCGACGTGTAGCTTTTGTCTCTCGGATTGAGCGAGTTTTGGCAATGCTTTTTCTACTGCTTGCCTTTGCTCTATTATTTTTCTTGTTTTTCTCACCCAAGGCACAGGCTACACTTCACGAAGAATCAGCTAATGAGCGAGGAGCTTTGAGTATCGTTGATACGATTTTCAAGGCAAAGAATTATGTTGGGCCACCCGAACATCTGAGGCATGCTCGCGTTAAGAAGTTCCGAAAGCTCCAAGTCTTGGATCTAAATGCAGTTGATTCCTTAACACTCCTTCGTGTCCCAGGTATTGGTCGCTCCTTTGCTCATCGTATTCTTTCGCTAAGGCAACTCTTAGGTGGTTACTACACCGTCCTCCAGTTGCAGGAGGTTTACGGTATGGATGAGGATAAATTCCTCGCTCTAAAGCCATGGTTTAAGGTGAAGACTCCCCCTAAGTCCTACAAGCTTAAGAGTCTAAAAGCTGGAGAAATCCCTCGTCATCCTTATCTTCATTGGTTGCATGTGCGTGAACTGAACCGCATGATTAACCATTCTAATGGTTTAATTTCGTGGAAAGACTTAATGAAGAATAAGGCTTTTTCCCAAGACGATAGCATTCGTTTGAGTCCATACTTCAGGGATTAGCTTCAAAGAAAATAATTATTACATATCATATAAGACAATGTCAGATCTAGATTTAGAAGCTGTACGACGAGAGTACAGCTCTCATTCGCTAAGTCGTAAGGATTTACCCTCAGAACCAATTGAACTTCTTAGTCAATGGGTAGAAGAAGCCCTACACCTTAAGGTGAATGAGCCTACAGCCATGCTAGTTGCCTCAGCAACTAAGGAGGGAAAACCTAGCATGCGTACCGTCCTACTCAAAGAAATTAAAGAGGGTAAGCTCATCTTTTATAGTAATTATGAAAGTCGTAAGGGAATGCAAATTGCTGAGAATCCAAATATTGCGATTACTTTTCTGTGGCATGAGTTCGAGCGACAGGTTCATTTAGAAGGACGGGTTGAGCGTCTCAGTGCTGAGGAAAGTGATGCATACTTTGATGTGCGACCTTATAAGAGTAGAGTAGGGGCAAGGGTCTCTCCACAGAGTCGTCCTATCCCTTCGAGGGAATGGATTATGATGAAGTTTGCCGCGGAGAGCTTGCTCTACGTTGGTCGTAAAGTGCCACGACCTGAATCTTGGGGAGGTTGGGCTTTTACACCTACTCGAGTAGAGTTCTGGCAGGGTAGGGATAGTCGCTTGCATGATAGGTTTCTTTTCACGGAGGACGAAGTAGGAGCTTGGACGATTGAACGCTTAGCTCCGTAAACTCTTCTCATCGGAAAAGAGGAGGCTTCTTTGATGTTAGATTTAGCTTCGGTTTAACTTTTTTAGAAGTTGAGCCGAAGTGTTTTTTTGTATGGGAGAGAGTGAAAAAATCCTTGGGAAGAAATTTTTGAATCGTTGGGAAGACTTTTTTAGTTCTTTCCAACGATTTTTGGAAAAGATACCTATACTTTTTTTAGAACTTAGTTGGCATCTTTTCTTCTTCATTTATAGGAAATTATATATCTTTGCGGAAAATTAGAAAAATAGAGTGCTTAAGGCTCTGGTCTCAATTTAAAAAATCAATAATGAAGAAGGTTTTTCAGCCTAAATTATTTACTCTTTTTAGAGAAGGTTTCACTAAGGAACAAATTATAGCAGACTGTCTTTCGGGGCTTGTCGTGGGAGTGCTAGCTCTACCTTTAGCTATTGCTTTTGCAGTGGCTTCAGGTGTTTCGCCTGAAAAAGGACTCATAACAGCTATTGTTGCAGGATTCTTAATCTCATTTTTTGGGGGAAGCCGAGTTCAGATTGGCGGACCAACGGGAGCATTTATTGTTATTGTTTATAGTATTATTGAGCAATACGGTTTAGATGGCTTGCTCATCTCCACTATTTTGGCAGGCTTTATCCTGATTGCTTTTGGCTTAATGCGTCTGGGGAATCTGCTTAAGTATTTCCCTTATCCCCTGATTGTTGGTTTTACGAGTGGGATTGCTCTGGTGATTTTTTCGACACAAATCAAAGATGCTTTGGGGCTAAGTATTGCGAAAGTCCCATCGGACTTTTTTGGTAAATGGGTTTGTTACTTCGAGCATATCGCTACAGTTAATTATACAGCTCTGATTATTACGGGTTTGTGTATCTTGATTACAATCTATTTTAGGAAGATTACAGATAAAATTCCAGGGGCATTTGTTGCGATTATCCTTGCAAGTGTAGCTGTTCAGCTCTTTAATTTGGACGTGGCAACCATTGAGACATTTTTTGGCAACATACCAAATAAAATAGAGTTTGCTCTACCGAATATTAACTTTGGAGAGCTTCATCAATACATTGTCCCTGCTATTACGATTGCTCTCCTAGGAGGGATTGAGTCCTTACTTTCTGCTATTGTTTCTGATGGTATGATTGGGGCAAAGCATCGCTCAAACACCGAACTTATTGCTCAAGGGATTGCTAATATTGTTACACCATTTTTTGGAGGTATTCCTGCCACTGGAGCGATTGCTCGTACGGCAACGAATGTCAAGAACGGAGGGCGTACGCCGATTGCAGGACTGGTTCATGCTCTAGTCCTACTGGCTACGATGCTTTTTCTTGGAGCTTGGGCGAAGTTAATCCCAATGTCTGCACTTGCTGGAGTGTTGATTGTCGTATCTTATAACATGAGTGAATGGCGTTCTTTTGTGAGTGTTTTGAAAGGTGGCAACTTTGATCGAATTATTCTCCTAACAACCTTTATTTTAACGGTCATTGTGGATCTAACCATTGCCATACAAGTGGGCGTTGTTCTGTCTGCTTTATTATTTATGAAGCGAATGGCGGATCTATCGGAGAAGAAGATGGATTCTCGTATTGACCAAGATTTGATAGAAGACTACTCATTAATCCCAGAGGGCATCTCAATTTATGAGATTAGTGGACCATTATTTTTTGCTTCTGCTCGCAGATACTCCGAATTGATTGAGCTAATAGGTAGCGAAAATAAGATCCTAATCCTTAGGATGCGACACGTTCCATTTATTGATTTGACGGGTATTAGAAACTTAAAGGAAGCTATCCTTCGTCTAAAAGATGACGAAATCTGTGTTCTTCTCTCTGGTGTGCAAGATGATGTTTTGAAAGAGTTTGAAAAGTATAATCTTGATGAATTGATCGGGTGCGAGCATATTTTCTCTACTTTTGAACAAGCTCTTAGTCAGGCGAAGGCTCTTCTCTAAATAAATGTGCTAATATTTGATTATCTTTGTCCATCTAGGAGCTTGGAAATTGGAGATAAGGTTTAGGGTTTCCATTCAAAGATACTTATACTATTAAAATGAAAAAGTTTGCTCAAAGCATATTGAATTTATTTGGCTGGAAGGTTCTACCTAGTCCTCAGAATCGACCTCGAAAATCAATTGTTTGCGTTGCTCCACATACGAGCAACTATGAGTTTTTTATTGGCAAACTCTATCATTGGGCCATTGGTGAACGATCAAAATTTTTGATGAAGGCGGAGTGGTTTGTCTTCCCTTTCTCCATAATTCTTAATGCGATGGGTGGTATACCTGTAAACCGTGGAAAGAAAGGGGACAAGGTTAAGGCTCTTGCCAAAGATATTGAAGCTTACGAAGAGATTCACATAGCTATTGCTCCTGAAGGTACGAGGAAATTTATCGATCATTGGCACAAGGGCTTTTATTTCATTGCTCTACAGGCGAATATCCCAATAGAACTTGCTCGCGTTGATTACTCATGCAAGGAAGTCGGTATCTTTGAAGTCTTTCATCCTACAGGAGATGTTGATAAAGACCTAGCCTATATCCAATCTCGCTATAGCAGTAAGCAAGCTCGATTCCCTCAAAACTATCATGACCCCAAAGCCTAGGCTTAAAGTAGCTCTTGCTCAGTGCGAACTGATTGCAAATGATGTTCAAGCGAACCTTGAGCATATCCGTAATTACGTTCGAGCTTTAGACAAGGACGTTGATTTGCTTGTCTTCCCTGAGACATGTACGACAGGCTTTTCGGTCGAAGCATATTCGTTTTCCCAGCCATGGGTCGAGACAGGCGAGACCTACCAATTCCTCCAAAATCTAGCCCAAGAGCATCAGCTCGCTATTGCAGGAAGTATGCTTGTCTTTGATGATAAGTGGGAGGCTTATAATAGATTTTTTCTTTTTTCTTCGGATGGGGAGGTGCAGTATCAGGATAAAAGGCATCTCTTTCATTTTGGCTGTGAGGACGCTCGTCTCAAGCCAGCGAAGGAACGCAAGGTACTTACGCTCAAGGGCTGGCGTATCCTTCCTTTGGTTTGCTATGACTTACGTTTTCCTGTCTGGGCGAGATGTGTGGAGTGCGACTATGATTTGATCATATGTGTAGCTAACTGGCCAGATAGTCGTCAGCATGTGTGGTCTACACTCTTGCAGGCTCGTGCCATGGAGAACCAATGTTATGTATTAGGAGTCAATAGGGTAGGGATCGATTCCAACGGACTAAATTACGCAGGCGGTTCGTGTATTGTTTCGCCTCGTGGAGAAAAGCTTCTCTCTTGTAAGGATTACAAGGCAGAATGTAGCTATGGCGTCTTATCTTTGGATGAGGTAAATGCCTTTAGGAGTAAGTTCCCTGCCTTGAGAGATGCAGATAAATTCAAATTAGATAACGAAAAATAAAAATAAGATGACAGATTACGTTAGCCAGATTAAGGCGATTGTAGCACCACGTTCGGCGGTATATGACAAGCTTAGTAAACTTAGCAATCTAGCAGGTATAGGGGACAAGTTAAAAGGTTCAGAGCTAGAAAAAGTTGATATTGAAGCTATTGATGACGACACTTGTGCCTTTAATATCCCGAAAGCTGGGCGATTGGTCTTGCGCATCGTAGAACGAGAAGAGAATAAGACTATTAAGTTTGAAGCCGAAGCATCGCCTATTCCGTTAACGATGTGGGTACAATTGCTTGAGCCTAATCCTAACGACACACGACTACGACTAACGCTTCGCACAGACTTGAACTTCATGATGCGTAAGATGTTGGGTAATAAGTTAGAAGAAGGTGTCAATCGTTTAGCAGACATGATGGCAATGCTTCCTTACCACTAGGGCAGGCAAATTCAATTCATACCTGAGCATCAAAAGGATAGAGCCTAAACATGAGAAATTCTATATTTAGGTGTAAATTTCTAGGAGCTAGCTTCGTTATGAAGCTTTGCTCCTTCTTTTTTGCCTCATACCTAATTATCATTTGCCTAATAGCTTGCCAGAAGCGAAGCCCTGTCATCACTCCCAATCTACCTGTCTATATCGAAATAAACTTAGAGCTAAATGCTTATAAGGCCTTACGTATCCCAGGTGGAATCCTAATTATTGATCAGCAAACTACAACTGGAGAAACACTAGGTTATGGGGGACTAGTGGTTGTCCGCTCGCTAATGGAAGATAAGTTTTATGCTTTTGATGCTTCCTGTCCTTACGAAAATAGTTCAGCCGTCAGCCTACAGATCCAAGACCTCCAACTCAAATGTCCAGACTGCCTATCTACATTCGAAGTGCTTTATGGTAACGGAAATCCAATCAAAGGCGAAGCTCGTAATCCTTTAAGACGATATACCTGCATCTATGAACCTGAGAATCACAAACTCCTTGTTATGAATTAATAGTTATTAGTTAAAGCTAAGTCGCTTTATGTTTTTGTTGGCGAAACAATAAGCTTAGTCCCGAAAAGGTCTAAGCTTTTTTATTCTTGTTAGACCCTGCTTTTCGCTAGTCCATAGGCTGGATTTCACTACCCCTGTAGGGTGTGTTTTTCTACCCTCAAGGGTAACCTCTGCTACCCTTAAGGGTAAATTTCGCTACCCTCTAGGGTAATTTTTGCTAGGCTATAGGGTATTTTTGCTAGGCTCTAGGGTATTTTTTGCTAGGCTATAGGGTAATAATTGACCTGCTGTAGAGATTGATCTTTTTACTCCTAAAGAGCAAAGTAAAAGGTCATGCCAATTGGCACGACCTTTTACTTGAAAATTGCCTCACTTAAGGCTAACAAACGCTAAGTTTACAGGCGACGAGAGCCATCAGAGATAACGACGTCGTAGAACTTAGGTTCGCGACCATATTTCTCAGTATAACGTTTCTTCGCTTCGGCAGTGAACTTATCGTAAAGTTCGTCCTTAACAAGGTTTATTGTGCAACCTCCGAAGCCACCGCCCATAACACGCGAACCAGTAACTCCTAGTTCCTTAGCCAAATCATTGAGGAAGTCTAGCTCTTCGCAACTTACTTCGTAGAGTTTGCTCATACCATGGTGCGTTTCGTACATTTTCTGTCCGACAGTTTCGTAGTCCTCTCGTCCAAGAGCTTCGCAGACGTCCAAGACGCGTTGCACTTCTCCGATTACATATTCACTGCGCATGTAATCTTCTTCCGTAATCTCATCTTTGACCTCGTCTAACCAAGCCATCGGTGCATCACGTAGGAACTTAACCTCAGGGTGACGCTTAGCAATCGCTTCCACCGTACGTTCGCAACTTTCTCTACGCTTGTTGTAAGCCGATGATGCTAGCTCGTGCTTAACAACTGTATCTACAAGCACTAATTTGTAGCCCTTAGGATCGAATGGGAAGTACTCGTACTCCATGCTCTTACAATCTAAACGCATCAAATGTCCTGCTTTGCCGAAGACAGAAGCAAACTGATCCATGATACCGCACTTAACGCCGACGTAATTGTGTTCAGTTGCTTGACCAATTTTCGCAAGTTCGAACTTGTCAATATTGAGTTTGCACAGCTCGTTCAAGGCGAAAGCAAAGGTGCTCTCTAATGCCGCCGAAGAAGACATACCTGCTCCAAGAGGCACATCGCCTGAGAAAACAGTGTCGAATCCGCAGATTTCATATCCACGCTTCTGGATTTCGCGACAAACCCCAAAGATATATTTTGCCCAAGATTGCTCAGGGCAGTCGGCTTCATCCTTATAACCGAATTCTGCACTTTCGTTTAGGTCGAGGGCAAAAGCACGTATGACGTCCTTGCCATTAGGACGGATCTCAGCAACCATACCCTTGTCCACAGCTCCTGGGAAGACAAATGCTCCGTTATAGTCTGTGTGTTCGCCGATAAGATTGATGCGACCTGGAGAAGCGAATAAGTCTCCTGCTTGCCCGTATAGTTCTGTGAATTTGCTACGAATTTGTTCTGTATTCATAATAATTATGTATTTAGTTTGGTAAACTTAAAAAAGAAGAAGACTGACATGATGCCAGTCTTCTTAATGGATATAAATGTTCTAAGGAAGTTGCTTAACCTTGTAACCTATAAGTGCATAGAATAATAGGTAGGCTTCACCAAGGATTACGATAATCCAAGTCCATTGCCAGCCCATAAAGTCTGCAGCTAAGCCTTGAATCAATGGAAGAATAGCTCCTCCGACAACACCCATCATCAAAGCTCCTGTACCTGCTGAGGTGTATTTGCCCAATTTATCGATAGCTAGAGAGAATATTGCAGGCCACATGATTGAATGGAAGAGACCAACACCTATAAGAATGGCAGGATTATTCGTGAACATACCAAGCGTAACGAGGATTCCTGCTCCTACAGAACTAACGACAAGCTGAGCATTAGCACTAACCTTGCTAAGTGTACTACCAAAGAGTCGTCCAATAAGCATTCCGCCCCAGTAGAAAGATGCTAGTTTTGCCGCTGCACCCAAAGAGAAGCCTTCGGACATGGCAAAAAGGTTAATGTTTGAACCCACAGCAACCTCGACACCAACGTAAACGAAGATGGCTACAACACCAAGAGACAAGTGTGAGAATGACCAGACACTTTTCTCAAGTTTCTCGCCTTCTTGCTTCTCAGCTGATGCGATGTTTGGTAGCTCGATACTCTTTAATGTGAAGACGATAATTGCTACGAGCAAGATAAGAATGAAGATTGGCACATACAATGAACTGATGTTAATATCCAATCCTGCAGCTCCTCCAAAGATGAATGAAGCAACCAAGATAGGACCTAGAGTAGTCATTGAAGAATTCCCAGCACCTGCAATGCTTTGGCGTTGCACGGCTGACGTACCTTCTACATCACAGGCAACTAGATATGGATTTACTACAGCCTGAAGATAAGTCAATGCAGTCCCCGCTACAAAGGCCGCAAGCAAGAAAACATAGTAAGCAATAGGAATGTTTGAGAAGGTAAACGCTCCAATATATTTAAGTCTTTGGAATTCGCCTGTCTTTTCTACGACTTCAACACTGAAGTTTCCTGTTTGACTTGCTAGAGCCTTCATTTCGGCTACTTTTTCAGCAACCAAAGATGCATCAGGCTTTGAGCCTCCAGTGAATAATTCGATAATGCTCTGCCAAATAGATTGTAGCCAACCGAAGAATCCTAGATCTTGAGTAGCTGTTTCTGTAGCACCTCCAAGATTATAGATTGCTGTAATCTGCTTTGCTTCTTCAATTGAAGAGCTAAAGTTCACCTTGTCAAAAGCTTCGAAGACCCAAGCTGATAGTTCATAGAGACCAAAAGCTGCAATCAGCGTAATTAAGCCAAAAACAAGTGATTTCTTGTAACCATTTTTATCGATGTAGCGATTAGTTACAGGTCCCATTACTAAGTATGCAAGGAAGAATGAGAAGACCAACATCGTTGTTAGGACGTTTGTCGCTCCTCCAGCCTTAATCAGATAGGCTGCTTGCATCGGTGCTTGGAACTGTTGGTTAAGACTGGTGATTAGTCCGATGAGGGACATTAAAACCACCATAATAATGAATGGCATTAGGTAACTCTGTGCCTGTTTTTGTTGATTCATTGTAATTAATTTATTTGATGATTAGTTATACTTTATCTGATTAATCTTCAAGCTTGAAGGTAAAAGCTGTTTTTGAATAGAACGTTTCGTCAGGATTAAGACGTGTCGTTGGATAAGTTGTCTCATTAGGGCTATTAGGATAGTGCTGTGTCTCTAGGCATAGAGCCGAACGAGCTGGGTATTTTGCATCATGTTTCCCTCGCATGTTTCCTGTCATCCAATTTCCTGTATAGAGCTGTACGCCTGGTTGATCTGTATAAACCTCCAAGACAATGCCTGTCTTTGGAGAAGAGCAACGTGCGGCGAGGTCATACGCTCCTAGAGGCTTATCCAAAATGAAGGTATGGTCATAACCTCTAGCCCATTTGAGTTGATCAATATCTTCATCAATCTGAAGACCTACTGCTTTGGCTTTTATGAAGTCAAAGGCTGTACCTGCTACAGCTTCAGGCTTACCATAAGGGATTGCTGTCTCATCTGTTGGCAAATATTCTTTTGCCATAATTTCTAATATATGGTCATGTACAGATTGATCTCCGTTACCAGATAGGTTAAAGTAGCTATGATTTGTTATATTTAAGACTGTAGCTTTGTCTGTTGTTGCAAAGTATTCAATCTCTAATGAGTTCATATTTGTTAGCGTATAGACAACCTTTAGATTAAGATTTCCAGGGTAGCCTTCTTCTCCGTCAGGAGAGGTATAGCTAAAGCAAACTTGATTTTCGGCTCTTTTTTCTGCTGTCCAAATTATTGAATTAAACCCTTTTATTCCACCATGCAGAGCGTTTGGTCCATTGTTAATAGCAAGTGTATATTCTGTTCCGTCGATCGAAAACTTCCCTTGAGCAATACGATTGGCATAGCGACCACAAATTGCACCAAAATAAGCTTCCTCGCTATCCAAATATTCCTGAGCTGAATCATGTCCTAGGACAACGTCCACCCAAGCATCTCGACTAGGTACGACAAGAGAGACTAATTTTGCCCCTTGGTTAATGAAGTGTGCTTCTGCTCCTTGTTCATTTCTGATAGAGTAGAGCTGAATTAAGCCCTCCTTTGTCTCAAGCATGAAAGCTTTGCTATCTAGCTTTGCTTTATTTTCATTCATAATAATATCTTATTTCTACTTAGTTTATAACTTAGAAATCCTTTAATCAGTCTTCAAATATACAAATTTCTTGGGCTATTATGAAATATTCTTAATAAATATTCGCTCAGAGAAATAGCTTTTTATTGAATAAGGAGATAAATGTTCTTCTGGGAAGAATGGAACTATTTGAATAGATTTAATGTAAATAAGGCTCAGTTTAGAGAAACTGAGCCTTATTTAAGAAAATTCTTTGGGAAGATATTTCCGAAACGTTGGGAAGAGTTTTATGTTTCTTCCCAACGTTTTTTTTAAATGTTCCCTAACTTTTTAAGCTTTAATCTTGATTGATCGAGAACCTACTCGTAAGATATAGATTGATCCTTGGTTAACAGTGAATTGTACTTCGCCTGAAGGACTAACCTTTCCTTGGCTTACTTTCGATCCGACAAGGCTATAGACAGTGAAAGCTTGCCCTGCTTCTAGTCCGCTAACAAGGACTCTATCGCCAAGGACTTGGATTGTGATACGGCTAGCGTCCAATGTTTCGATAGCTGTTACAACTTCTTTTTTGTAAATGTGTTGTACGTTACCAGTCTTTTCGTCCTTAATCGTTTCTACAAATTCGTAACCTTCGATTTCTCCCGCTTCAACGATTTCTTTAGCGGTAATCTTATCTTTAAGACTTTTTCCATCTTGATCTAACCATTCAATGCTGATGAGCTTCTTATAGATATGCTGTACATTTCCAGTTTTTTCGTCTGTTTTTGTTTCAAGAAGGATGTAACCTTCAATAACTTCAACTTCAGCAGGAGTTTCAGCTTCTACACTTTCTTTAAGTTTATTACCAGCTTCATCTAAATATTCCGTTGTAATGTACTTAATTTTCTTGATTGTGATGTATTCTGTCTTAAAGCCTGATTTCCATGCTGCGAAATTTGGTAAAGAGTTGTACCCAGCGTTGTTAAGGAAGCAACGCATTTTTAATTCCTCTTTCCCTTCTAGTACTTCTTCTTTGAAAGTAAAGACCCCATCTTTTTCAGTATACATGCTCTTATCAACAGTCTTATACTTTTTTGTAGCCGAGTCATAAGTTTTCCATGTGTAGCTTGTTAGATTATAAG
>PDWI01009600.1_pt1 | contig 11062 bp, 11 predicted proteins | sample 1430891 | NCBI WGS metagenome assembly PDWI01 (sample SAMN01162508, study PRJNA174530) | Oral metagenome, whole genome shotgun sequencing project. | biome: Marine environment; feature: Marine mammal; material: Swab sample of the gingival sulcus; isolation source: swab sample of gingival sulcus... | reverse complement strand
TTTTTATAATATAAAAATGTTTTTGTACCATCTCCGCTTACAGTAACACTAAAAGGTACGCTAAAAATAGATTTAGGTAAAATTATATGTCCATTTTTAGTTTTAAATTTCATAAATTCAAACTCTCCAAGATTTCCTACTTTGAATTTTAACTGCTCATACTTTTCATACATATCAAATAAATGTACATATTTTTTGTAATCTATCCATTTATTATAAAAATTTTTTTCATTTATTTTATTTTGATTTTTAATAGACTTCATAAGCCTATCTATTATTACGGCAGCTTCTGCTCTAGTAGCATTTTTGTTAGGTTTAAAAGTGTCATCATTGTATCCCTCTAATAAACCTAAAGATATAAGATACTGTATTTTATAATATCCCCAAAAACTATTTTCAAGGTCTTTAAACTTATGATTAACTATTGAAGTAGGTAATTCAAGTAGATTAGCTCCAACTAAAATAGAACATATTTCCGCTCTAGTTATATTATTATCTGGCTTAAAAGCCCCATCTGGATAACCACCTACAACACCTATCTGTTTAGCAAGCATTATATTTTTATTTGCCCAATGACTACTTATATCTGAAAACTTTGAACTTTCAACTATTTCAATATTTTTAAGTTTATTTTCACTGTACATAGTTCTAAGTAACATAGTTAAAAATTCTGCTCTAGTTATATTTTTATTTGGAAATATATAATATTTCTCATCTATTTTTTGACCTTTAATTATACCTTTATCTATAAGTTCTTTTATATTTTTATTTGCCCAATGACCTTTTATATCTACAAAATTAATGTTTTCTTTAGCATATAAATTAGGTAAATAAAATGTATTTAAAATTAACAAACAGGTCAGTAAAGTCGATAAAAACTTATTTAACACTTTCATAAATTAAATCCCCTTATAAAAAAAAAGTTAGCAAGTTTAAATTAAGTAATCTTGCTAACTACATACTAAGTTTCTCACTATTTTTTAATAAATGTTTTATATTGCCATCTAAAAGAAGACTCATTCTATCTATTACTAAATCTATATCTCTTTTCATTCCATCGCTTATCCATTCTATAAGCATACCCGTGAGTGCCATCTGAAAAAATTTAACTATTAAAGCCTTATCAAAATCATCGACTTTAATGTCTGCTGACTCATCATCTACAAACTTTTTTAATATCCTTTCAGAAAAATCATATAAAAATCTTTCTAATTCTTCTCTTTGAAGTGAATGATATACATGAAAAACAGCTACTTTATTTTCTCTTGCGAAACATGTTAATTGCAAAAGTGTATCATTCCAAGTTTTACCATCGTAATAACCACTAGTAATTTTTGAAAGTTCATCTTCAAATACTTCTGATAAAACTTCAAATAAATCGCTGTAATGATAATAAAAAGTATTCCTATTAAGCTGACAATTTTCTACAATCTCAGTAATAGTTATTTTATTAAAACTTTTTTCATTAAGTAGTCTTATAAACTCTTCCCTTATCAAAACCTTTGAATACTTCTTTGCCAATTTAAACTCTTTTCATTTCAATATTAGTTGTTAATCCTTATTAATTATTTTTATTTTTTATTATATCATAAATCCACAAACCTAGTACAGTTACAACTATTATAATAGTCAGTAAAAAGTCTTTCATAGCAAATAATACACCTGCTATACCAAAAAGTCCAGCTATAAAATACATAGTAAGAACAGTTTTTTTATGACCTATACCTTTATCTACTAATCTATGATGAAGATGTCCTCTATCTGGTGTAGCTATAGATTGCTTATTTGCTACACGTCTTACTATTGCAAAAGATGTATCAAATATAGGTAGTGCAAAAACTACTACTCCTATCAAAAACGTAACAAATGTAAAACCTTTAGTAAGACCATTTATAGATATTACAGCTAACATAAAACCTAAAAAAGTAGAACCTGTATCTCCCATAAATATTTTGGCAGGATTAAAGTTCATAGGCAAAAATCCCATACAAGCACCTGCTAAAGCAGCAGCAAGTAGAGCACTTATTGGTGAACCAAAAATAATAGATATAAACATGAAACTAAAAGACGCTATTCCAGCTACTCCTGTAGCAAGTCCATCTAGTCCATCTATTAAATTCATAGCATTTGTAAGACCTACTATCCATATTACGGTAATTACATTTCCAAGTGTTCCAAGTAATAAAAGCCCTGTATCAGAAAAAATCCAAGTAAACCAATCTATAGTAGTACCTGTAAATATTACGATAAGTGCCGCAAGTATTTGAACTACTATTCTTAACTTTGCACTAAGCTGATAAACATCATCTAAAAATCCCACTACCGCTATAAGCAGTCCACCTATTAATATACCTAAAAATTGTTTCTTTTCATAACCTGCTGCATAAGGTAAAAATAAACTAGCAGTAATGACAAAACCAATTATTATAGCTATTCCACCAGCTAAAGGTTTAGGCTCTTTATGAACTCCTCTAGCTTTTGGGTGATCTAATATATTGTATTTTTTAGCAAACCTAACTACAAAAGGTGTCATAAACATTGAAATAACTAATGCAAGTATAAAAACTATAACGTATACTAAGTATGTATTTTTAAATAAATTCTCTAATAATATTTCCATAATTCCCCAAACCAGCTAATAAAAGCTGTGCTGTAAAGAAAATATTTTAAATAAAATATTTTCTTTACAAACCTCTGTACAAAAATCTAAATCATTTATATATAAATGTAAAAATATATTATTTAGTTCCAAATAAACGGTCGCCAGCATCACCAAGACCTGGTACTATATAAGCATGGTCGTTTAACTTCTCATCTAAAGATGCTATGTAAATGTCGACATCTGGGTGTGCTTTGCTTAACGCCTCTACACCTTCTGGTGCTGCTATAAGACACAAAAATTTAATTCTCTCTACGCCTTTAGCTTTAATAAAATCTATAGCAGCTATAGCTGAACCACCAGTAGCAAGCATAGGATCGAGTACAAATATATCTCTATCCGCAGCATCATAAGGAAGTTTACAATAATACTCTACTGGCTGCAAACTATCAGGGTCTCTATAAAGACCTACATGTCCAACTTTTGCGGTAGGAACCATATTTAGCATTCCATCAACCATTCCAAGACCAGCTCTAAGTATAGGAACTATACCTAAAGTTTTTCCTGCTATTTTCTTAACTGTAGTTTCACATATCGGTGTCTGTATTTTTTCATCACGAAGTGGTAATTCTCTAGTAGCTTCATAGCACATAAACATAGCTATTTCATTCGCCAACTCTCTAAACTGTTTAGAACCCGTTTCTGACTTTCTTAAAACTCCTATTTTGTGCTGAATTAATGGATGATCCATTACGTTAATCTTACCCATTGATGCTCCTTTCTTCTATATCTGAAATTTTACCAATTCTTCTAGCATGTCTTTCATCACCAGAAAAATCAGTATTTAAAAATGTTTCCACTATTTCACTAGCTAATCCACCAGCTACTACACGTCCACCCATACATAATATGTTAGCATCATTGTGAAGTCTAGTAGCTTTAGCCGAAAATACGTCATGACAAAGAGCAGCCCTAATACCTTTTACTTTATTAGCTGCAATAGATATTCCAATTCCAGTACCACATATTAGTATTCCTCTATCCAATTTACCACCTATAACATCTTGTGCTAAAGGCTTTGCCACATCTGTATAGTCTATAGAATTTTCATCATAACAACCATAATCTTTATAATCGTGTCCATTATTTTTTAAGTAATTTATTACTTCTTGTTTTAAAGCAAATCCACCGTGGTCTGAGCCAATACCTATCATAATTTCTCCTTTATCAAACCGTTTTCAAATTGTATGCCGCAGCTTTTAAAAGCCTATTCATAGTAGCTTTTCCTATATGTTCACTTTTTAACATAGGTATAAAGGCAACTTCAATATCATCATCATCTAACTGCCTAAGAATGGAAAAAAGATTTTTTGCAACAGCGTGTTCATCATCATAACAACCTATATCGTAAACGTTTCCGTATACAATAGATGATTTATACTCACTCTCTATTATAACACCAACTTTTATTCCTTTAAAGCTATAGTTATGCACATCTGTATTAATTTGTTTCAAAACATCTTCTCTTTTACCATCATAAATCGTAATTTTGGCTTTAGGTGAATAATGAGCATATTTCATTCCTGGTGCTTTTGGAACTTCACTTTTACTAGCATTTTCCATTACGCTATCTACTTTTACAAACCGCTCTATCATCTCTTTAGTTATTTTTCCAGGTCTGAGTATAGCTACTTTTTCACCGCTAACATCAACAACAGTAGACTCTACACCTACTTCGCAGCTACCACCATCTAATATTAAACTTATTTTACCATTCAAATCATCTTTTACATGGCAAGCTTTAGTAGGTGATGGCTTTCCAGAAACGTTAGCACTCGGTGCTGCTATAGGAACTCCCGCCTGCCTTATAAGAGCAAGAGCAACTTCATTTGCTGGCATTCTTATAGCTACAGTACTAAGTCCACCTGTTATTTCATCGGGTATTATACTCTTTTTTTGCAAAACTACAGTAAGCGGCCCTGGCCAAAACTCATCTATTAATTTTTCTGTAGTAGATGATATATTTTTAGCATATTTATATATATCATTTTTTCGACCTATATGTATTATTAAAGGATTATCCATAGGTCTACCTTTAGCCAAAAAAATTTTTTCTACAGCACTTTTATCAAGAGCATTAGCACCAAGTCCATATACTGTTTCGGTAGGAATTGCTACTATACCACTTTGCAAAATGATATTAGCAGCTCTCTTTATTTCATTTTGAGTCGGTTTTACAATTATCGTATCCATATTATTTATCACTCATTAATACTAAGTATATAATAATTCATAGTAAAATACTACTATTATTTATCTAAATATTTTTTTAAAGTGTTCCAAACATCTTTTTTCTCAAGTCCTAACTGCCAACTAGCTACACCTGCTAAATCATATTTCTTATATACACCCATTTTGGCTTCTATAGAATTTACATCTTCAAGCCAAACTTTATATTTAACGCCATCTTTATCGTATTCACCATAAAACTGACCTATATCTTCAAGCCACTTAAATTTAGCTCCTTCTTTAGAAAAATTATCAAATGCAACTTCCATGGAAACAGCTTTAGATTTAACTTTAGTCTCTCCATTTTCTGTAGTTTCTTTCCATATTCTAGTGTAGAAAGGAAGTCCGAGTACCACTTTTTCCTTTGGTACTTCCTTTAATGTTTTTTCTATACCATCATCAACGAAAGGCAAACTCGCCACGCTACCAGCTTTAGGAGAAGTACCCCAGTGCTCATCATAAGCCATAACCATAACGTAATCGACTATTTCTCCTACTTCTTTTCTTCCATAGTGCATAGTCCAAGGTTTAGGAACGTACATATCTACAGAAACTACTAAATCCTCTTCTTTAAGATATGGAGTAAGCTCTTTCATAAACTGAACAAAATATTCTCCATCTTTTTTACTGACATTTTCAAAATCGACATTTATACCGTCTAGTTCATATATTTTAGCATAATAAAGTAACTGTTTTATTACTTTTTTTCTTGCGGTAGTAGAACTCAAAACTTCATGTGTAAGTTTTTTATCGAATTTATTAGAAAAAAGTGCCCAAACTTGTATTCCTCTATTATGAGCTTCTCTTACATAGTCTAAATCGGCTAAATTAGAAAGAGTACCATCTTCTTTTTGAAAATGAAACCAAGTAGGTGATATTACATCAAGACCGTACACACCCTCTAACTTTTCTTTTAATTTAGTATTTGCAACAGCAGAACTAACATAATTCCAAGTGAGATTTAAGCCACCTTCAAAAGTCATTCTCCTATCGTAATCGTATGCTTCTTTTATGGACGGCTTACCTAAAACGACTTTTGTATCTATGCTATCTTTTTTTATATAACCTAAAAAACCATCATTAGTAAGTACTTTTGTCCATATTGCATCGTCATCACTTTGTATTACAAGTTCATCAGAACTACTAACTTTTTGTATAAGCGGTGAACTATCATCTCTAAGTTTGTATACACGAGAATCATCATCTTTTACTATAGCCACATTTTTATCTTCGAGCTTATTTTTTATCACTATAGTACCTATTTCTCTTTTATCAAAGTCGTAATCGGCAAACTTTTCAACTAAAGTAAGAGGTATAAAAGGTACGTTATCTATGGTTATTACAGGTATATTAAGAGGCATAGGATTGTTATTTAACTCATATGTAAGTTCATCAGTCTTCATTCTGAGCACTTTATTAAGCGTAGTAAGAGTAAGTATTTTTTCTTTAGCGTCCCAATAGAAATCGTCATTAAAATACGATTTAACAAATTCGAGTGATAAATATATATTTCCATTTATAACTTTTGGATATTTGTCTACGATAGCTCTAACGCCATCTACAATAGGAATTAATTCATCTTCTTTTACGTCCCCTAAAAGTTCTTTTTTATCTATAATTTCATCATTAACTGCTATAAATTGATAATCATCATTTATTTTATATTTTTTTATAAAGCTAATAACTACGAGTACCACTATAAAAATAGCTATCTTCCTTAAAAATTTTAACATCTTATTCTCCATATAATCCCTTTGCATATATTTTATATCTTGATTAATAATAACATATATTTTTTAAATGTTTTTTACAAAAAGATTAAGTTTAATAACTTATTGCTATGATTATAACATAAATAAGTAGATGAATGGTAAAATATTTTAAATGATATTAATTATTATTTAAAATTAATATTGTTAAAAATATTTCAATCATAATTTAGTATTAAAAATCTATAGTACTTTTAACTAATAAATTAAGTATATAGTCTATCATATTTTATAGCTTATAAAAATATTGTACTAATCATTTTAAGGCATAAAAAATCTTTGTTTTAATATAGATTTTTAATACAAAAATAATTAGTATTTTCCTTTTAAATACACTATAATATGTATGATATTAAAAAAAGGAGAGATAATATATGCGAAAAAAAATTATTTTTATGATAGTTATTTTTAATTTGATTTTTAATAATGCCTATGCTTCCACACCTTATGAAAACTACTGTGGAAATCAATTAAAAACTATAGGTATTTTAAAAGGATATAAAGACGGTTCTTTAAAATTAGATAACAACATAATAAGAAGTGAAGTGGCAACTATAGCTACTAGAATTGTAAATCCAAATGGTGATAAAGTAAAAGGTATTATTAAAAAATTTGATGACGTAAGCGGTGATTACTGGGCTTTTAACATAATTTCTGATGCTTACAATTTAAAAATAATAAAAGGTTATCCAGATAATTCATTTAAACCTAAAAATAACATATCATATGCTGAAGTAATAGCTATTATGGTAAATTGCCTAGGTGAGGCTGATAATTTAAAAGGCGAATGGCCAAACAACTATATAGACAAAGCTAAAAGTTTAGGCATTATAAGTAAAGGTGATAGAACACCACCTAATAAAATAATCACTAGAGGTGAGATGTCTAAAATAGTTTGGAAATCTATTCTAGTAAAGAAAAAATGGTAAATAAGATGTCAAATAAAAAAAATATAAGTCGTTTGACCGATGGTTATGATATAATAGTTACTAAATACATAGCTATTTCTGGTACTTTAAAAATATTACAAGCTAAACGACAAGAAATTAAAAAAATATTTCCTGGGAAATTATTTTCTAACTTAAACGATTTTAATAAACTTTTGAATAATGAAAAAGAAATAGAAATAGCTAAAGGTTTCTCCCACACTTTTATATATCCTCTAGGAGAAAAAGGGATAAATAAAACTATTTGGGATATAGCATCTACAAATCATATAGGTATTTTTATAGAAATAAATAAAATACCTATAAAATTAGAAACTGTAGAAATTACGGATTACTACAGCATAAATCCTTATGAACTAGAAAGCATTGGAGCTACTTTAATAGCTACTAAAAACAGTAGGCTTATGATGAAAAAGCTAAATGAAAATAGTATAGACTCCTGTATTATAGGCAAGACTACAAGAGAAAAAAAAGTAATGATTTATGGTGATAATGTAAAGCGTACTTTGAAACCACCAAAAAATGATTCTATTGTAAATTTAACTTAGAAAGGAATAACATGGAAAAAAAATTATTAGAGCTATTAGAGCAAAATGGTAGAATGGATATAGAAGTTCTTGCCAAACTATTATCTGTTGATAGTAAACAAGTAAATGATAAATTAAATGAGCTTCATAAAAATCACACTATAGTAGGTTTTAGTACACTTATAAACTGGGATAAAACAGATATAGAAAAAGTAACTGCAATTATAGAAGTAAAGGTTACTCCTCAAAGGGGAGAAGGTTTTGATAAAATAGCAGAAAGAATATATAGATTTAGAGAAGTTAGTGCTTGTTATTTAATGAGTGGAGGATTTGACCTTACTGTAATTATTGAAGGCTCTACTATGAAAGAAGTCGCTACGTTTGTAGCTATGAAACTTTCTACTTTGGAGTCAGTACAATCTACTGCCACTCACTTTATTTTGAAAAAATATAAAGATAAAGGCGTAATTTTCGAAAATGAAAAACGTGATGAAAGGATAAAAATTACTTTATGAGAAAAGATTTATTATCAAAAAAAGCATCTGTATTAAAACCATCTGGGATTAGAAAGTTTTTTGATATAGTTACTGAAATGGAAGATGCTATTTCGCTAGGTGTAGGAGAACCAGACTTCGATACACCTTGGAGAATTCGTGAAGAGGGAATATATGCACTTGAAAAAGGAAGAACTTTTTACACTTCTAATTCAGGTTTAAAAGAGCTTAGAATAGCTGTTTGTGATTACTATGAGAGAAGATTTAATTTAAAATATAACTATGAAGACGAAACTCTTATTACTGTAGGTGGAAGTGAAGCTATAGACGCTTTATTTAGAGCAATTATAAACGATGGTGATGAAATATTAGTGTGCGAACCATGTTTCGTATCTTATAAACCTACAGTATTTTTAGCTGGTGGTAAACCGATAAGTGTTCCACTAAAAGAAGAAAATAAGTTTAAATTAACACCAGAAGATTTAGAGGGAAAAATAAATGATAAAACGAAAGCTATTATGATTTCTTTTCCTACTAATCCTACAGGTGCTATTATGGAAAGAGATGAGTTACAAAAAATAGCAGATATAGCTATACAGCACGACTTATTAGTAATAAGTGATGAAATATATGCTGAACTTACTTATAAAGGAAATCACGTTTCTATAGCAGAGCTTGATGGAATGAAAGAAAGAACAGTAATAATAAACGGTTTCTCAAAAGCTTATGCAATGACTGGTTGGCGACTGGGATATGCATTAGGGCCAAAAGAAATAATAGCACTTATGACTAAAATACATCAATATGGAATAATGAGTTCACCTACTATAAGTCAATATGCCGCAGTAGAAGCCGCAAATAAATGCGATAAAGAAGTAGAAATGATGAGAGATGCTTACAATATGCGTAGAAACTTTATGGTGAGAAGTTTTAGAGATATGGGACTCGAATGTTTTGAACCAGAGGGTGCATTTTATTTGTTCCCATCAATAAAGAAAACTGGACTTACTTCAGAACAATTTGCTACTAAGTTACTGTTAGAACAAAAAGTTGCTGTAGTACCTGGAAATGCTTTTGGAGATAGTGGAGAGGGATTTATAAGATGCTCATATGCCTATTCACTAGATGAACTTAAAATAGCAGTTGATAGAATAGGAAAATTTGTTAAAGATTATATAAAATAATTATCTACTAAAATAGGATAAAAAGTATAACTTTTTATCCTATTTTAATACGTCCATTATCGAATTGACTTCTACTGTTTTTTCACTTTTTTTATAATCTAAAACATAGTAATTAAAAGCGTTGACACAAGTAGTATCATCAATGCTATATATTCTCTTTAACTTATAATCATAGTTTAAATGCTGATGACCATGTATGAAATAAGATGGCTTATAAGTCTGTATAATATCATTAAACACTTTAAATCCAGTATGACATAAATCTTTACTATCACATACACCATATGCTGGAGCATGAGTTAGTAAAATATCTATGCCTTTATTTTTATATATGGAAAATCTAAGTTTATTATACCTTTTTAGCATCTGCCTATCAGTATACTGATTATCACCCTTACTGTAGCGCATAGAGCCTCCTAGACCCATTATTTTTATGCCTTTTATATTAATTACTTTATCCTCTATACAAATACAACCTAAAGGTGGATTAGCCTTGTAATTTTTATCGTGATTACCTCTAACATAGTAAAGCACTTTTTTTGTAACAGTAGTTACAAATTCCATATATTTTTTATTCAAATCACCTGCTGCGAGTATAAAATCTATATCTTCAAATGCTTTACTATCAAAATAATCCCATATGTATTTAGATTCTGTATCTGCTATTAGTAAAATTTTCATTTTTCCCCTACTTATATATTAAAAAACCGTAACAAACGAAATTAAATTTTTTCACTTATTACGGTTTTTATTTAATATTATTTTTTATCCGTTTCACCTTTAATAGTATTTTTAATATTTTCTATAACTTGTTCATCTACATCGTCATTGATTACTTCTTTTATTCTAGCTATAGATGCTATACTTATATCTTCTTCAAAATCCATAATCTTTACGCCAGACGTTATTCTGCTATATCTACTAACATCATCTACTCTTATTCTTATAATAGTTCCATTAGTAGATATTATTATCATCTCATTTCCGTTATTTACGGCTTTCATACCTACTACGTTACCAGTCTTACCAGTTATTTTATAGAATTTAACACCTTTTCCACCACGTTTTTGAGTGCTAAAATGCTCAACTCTAGTACGTTTACCATATCCGTTTTCACTGATTATAAGGAGGTCAGAACCTTGTTCTACGAGTTGCATACCTATCAGTTCATCATCGCCATTTAAGTTCATACCTCTTACACCCATAGTAACTCTACCAGTAACTCTAACGTCTTTTTCATCAAATCTTATACA
>PDWI01009599.1_pt1 | contig 11063 bp, 10 predicted proteins | sample 1430891 | NCBI WGS metagenome assembly PDWI01 (sample SAMN01162508, study PRJNA174530) | Oral metagenome, whole genome shotgun sequencing project. | biome: Marine environment; feature: Marine mammal; material: Swab sample of the gingival sulcus; isolation source: swab sample of gingival sulcus... | reverse complement strand
TTAGTAAACTCATGACTTGTAACTGCTCCAATTGATGTACCGTCAACTAGAACATCGGATATTACATAATCTAAATTGGGAGTTATTGTAAAACTTTGATTTGTTCCCGTGCTTACGAGAACTGTGCCGTTTGGAGAAATAGACCCTCCGACACCGGCGGAAGCAAAAATCGTATCCTGTTGTCCGAATGCCAAAGCAAACGGAAACAATAGAATAATAAGTATCTTTAAGAAATATTTTTCTTTCATGATTTTATTCATTATTTATTTATATACAAAATATAATAAATATTAGTTAATTATTAACTGTTAAAATGAATCATCCTTTGAATAAAAAATTATTTTCTACCAAAACGTTTATCAAATTCATCAATTGGGATTTTTACTATTATTGGTCTGCCGTGTGGACAAACATAAGGCATTTCGGTAGCAAACAATTTATCTACAAGAATACTCATTTCTCTTTCCGTAAGTTTATCTCCAGCTTTTATTGCCGTTTTGCAAGAGTAAGATTTTGCAAGGTTATCACGTTGTTCTAATTTTTTTTCTCTTTCGTTATATTTGTATTCATCAAGAATTTCTTGAAAAACTTTTATTTCCGAACCTAATTTTATATCGCCGGGCACACCATCAATTATAATAACATTTTTAGAAAAAAACTTAATTGCAAATCCTAGTTTAGTTAAATAAGGTTCTAACTCTTTCGTTAATTGAAAATCTGCCGGATCCAATTCAATTGTCTGCGAAAATAATAATTGTTGTGTAAACGGCATATTTGCCGAGAACGATTTTATAGCTTTTTCATATAAAATTCTTTCGTGAGCTACATGAGCATCAATTATCATTAGTCCACTTTTAATGGGAGTTAAAATATATTTGTTATGGAGTGATACAATAAAGGTAGTATCATGTTTAAGCTCATCTTCAGAATTATGTTTAACTTCTTTAACATTATGTTTTCCTCCAAACGGATGGTTATTAAAACCATCTTTTGGTGCAGTTTTTTTTATATCGTTGTTAAGAGAACTAAACAAGAGCTCAATTTCATTTTCGGAATATGTTTTAGGTTTTACCTGAGCAGGTGATTTATTTGAAGAAAAATCAGGACGATCAGAAAAATCATTCTTGACTGAATTACTGCTGTATTTATTTTGAAATTTATTTCCGTCATCACTATCGAACTCAACTCTTGGAGTTAAATCATAACTTCCCAGACTTTTTTTAATTACTGCGAGCACAAAATTGTAAATATTTTTTTCATCGGAAAACTTAATTTCCAACTTTGCAGGATGAACATTTACATCAACTCTTTGGGGATCGAGTTTAACAAACAGAATAAAGAACGGATAATCTCCTTTTTCTAAAAGATGATCGTAAGACTTAAATACAGCATGGTTTATAGATCTATTTACGACTGCTCTTTTATTAACAAAAAGGTATTGATCGGCTCTGCTTTTACTTAGGAAAGTCGGTTTAGCAATATAACCGGTAATAGATAAATATTCGGTAATTTCTTTAACTTCAATTACTGCATCAAGAATATTATCAGCAAAAATTGCTTGCATTCTTTCTTCGATAGAACCGGATTTATAATCAAAAATCTTCTCGTCATCGTTCCAAAATTCAAAAGAAATTTCAGGATAACTTAAAGAAATTTTCTTAAAAGTATCAATTATGTGTTTTAATTCGGTTGCATTAGATTTAAGGAAATTTCTTCTTGCAGGAGTATTGTAAAATAAATTTTTTACGGCTATAGAAGTGCCCTTTGCAAAACTTCCTTTTTCTGCTTTCAATCCGTCGTTATCAATCCGTATAGATGTACCAAGTTCATCTTCTTTTGTTTCGGTTTTAAGTTCAAAAATACTAACCGAAGCAATTGAACTTAATGCTTCGCCTCTAAATCCGAGTGTACTTATATTATCAAGATCATCAATATCTTTTAATTTACTTGTTGCGTGTCTTTCTACGCAAAGGAGTGCATCTTCGTTGTTCATTCCTATACCGTCATCAATAACTTGAATAAGAACGGAACCAGCTCTTTTGACGAATACTGAGATATTTTTTGCTTTAGCATCAATAGAATTTTCTATCAGTTCTTTTACGACAGATTCAGGACGTTGCACAACTTCACCCGCCGCTATTTTATTGGCAACAAAATTTGGTAATATATTAATTTTTTTAGTCATTTTCGTTTTTTATATTTTCTATATTTTTTTCGAAATTTCTTTTCAATGAACTCTCAGAAATTTATTTTAGATTCTTAAATAATATTTTACAACAAAATCCTTAAATTGTTCTTCATTAATAATTTTCCACTTTGCTTTATTTATTTTAGGAAAGTAAATATTTCCTTGTGTATTAAAATTCATCCAAGAAATTATCATTTCTTCAGCATGTCTAACTGTGTTTCTGTAAATTCTTCCACCGCCACAAATATAAACTTTTTCGTATTTATTTTTTCTTAAATATTGATAAGCCTTACCAACGGAGGAAAATGTTAGAACATTTTTGTCGGTTATTTTTCGTGCGGAAATAACAATATTCAATCTGCCTTCCAAAACATTGTCTAATGATTGAAAAGTTTTTCTTCCCATTAAAACGGGATGACCAAAAGTTGTATTTTTAAAATGTTTAAGCTCTTCTTTAGAATGCCAAGGAATTTTATTATTGCTTCCAATTACTCCGTTAGCTGATACAGCAGAAATTATTATTCGCTTTAGCTTTTCTTTTACCAAGGTTTTTTAATATTTAACAATTCTAATTTTTCTTCAAATTCAATGCGTTCCAAACTCTTAACCAAAACATCATTTTTATATTTAAGCCATCCTAAATCTTCGGCTGTTTTTTTTGCGGAATCAAAATCATTTTTATTTATAAGACTTAAAATATTCAGTTCAGGACCCGAAAAAGATTTTGCGTTTAATCTGTAATCTTGGAAAGCTTCCCAAGCAAGCGGAACCCAATGTTTTACGATTTCATTACCGATTATTTCCGCATATTTTCTTATTTCCAACTGTGCATGTTTATCCATTCTCAATCTTAAAAAATGAAGAAGATTATGCAAATCTATTTTCCAATATGCTTCGGTATAAGTTGAAAGAGGCAGATCTTTTCTTGCTTGTTCTCTTGCAATTCCTTTTTCAATTCGTTTGTTGTAGATATTCCAAATGTTGTTGTGCAACTCTTCTTCTTCTTTTGAGAAAAATTTTCCATCTTCTTCATTTAATGAACCTTCGCTGCCCTGCTTATTAGAGGATGCTTGTAATCTCCACTCCGAAGAATCGGTCTTGACAGCTTGATCGATTGCAATTGAATATCTTGTGGAATACTCGTTTACATTGGCAGTTCTGTGTCTTATCCATTGCCTCCAAGCATCCATCGGAACTCTGACATGTAATTTTATTTCACACATTTCAAATGGAGTTGAGTGATAATGACGCATCAAATATCTTATAAGTCCTCTATCCTGACTAATTTTCTTTGTTCCTGCACCATACGAAACTCTTGCAGCTTGAACAATTGATTGATCTGACCCCATATAATCAACAACACGTACAAAACCATCATCTAAAACTTTAAATGGTTTTCCGAGAATTTCATTTAGTGCATCAACATTCACCGGTTGTAATTTTTCAAATTCTTTATTTTGAGCCATTTATTTTCCTTTAATCATTATAATTATCAACTTTTATTTTGTAAAAACTCAACATTATTTTTTTATTAAGTTCAATTTTAAATTCTTACCGTACTTCTCTATCAAGAGTTCATATTTCCTCATGTGATTACGTACTCAATTCTTAACTTAGTCTAATCATTCATTATCTTATTTCAACTTAAACTTTTCCAATTCACTGATTATTTTGTTTTTTGTATCCAATAAATCTTGAGAAATAATTTTAACTTCTCCAAGTACGGGCATAAAATTAGTATCACCGTTCCAACGAGGAACCAAGTGAAAATGTAAGTGTGTATCTATACCCGCACCTGCTGCTTTACCGATATTTGCACCAAAATTGAATCCATGCGGCTGCATAATATTGGTCAATGCTTTTATAAGATGTTTGTTTAAATCGGTTATTTCATTAAGCTCTTCGGAAGTTAATTCTGTGTAATCACATATATGTCGGAACGGAATTATCATCATGTGTCCATTGTTATAAGGATAAAGGTTCATCATAATAAAACTATTTTTACCTCTGTAAACAACAAGACTTTTATCGTCCTCTTTGAAATTTTTACTTTTGGCAGAACAAAACACGCAGGTATTATCTTTGTTTTCATTTTTAAATGAATCAATATATTTTGAACGCCAAGGTGACCACAACTTTTGCAAAATTAAATTCTCCTTAATAAAATGGTACTAACCCCACAGCAATCTGCAGGAAATTAAAAGTACAGACTTCTCATTCGTTGAAACGATACGCGAAGGAAGTTTAAACTAAGAGGCTGCCAAAAGCAACCTCTTGTAAGAAATATGAAATATATTGTTAGAAGAAAATTTTTAGCTTTCTTCTTCTTTGGCTTTATTATATTCTTCAATTACTTTAGCTTCAACATCTTTCGGTACAGGTTCGTAGTGAGAAAATTCTCTTGTATGAATTCCACGCCCTGAAGTTAAACTTCTTAGTTGAGTTGAATATTTGTATAAATCAGCCAAAGGAACTTTTGCCTTAATAATTTGGAACGGACCTTCTGCATCCATACCCGAAATTTTTCCTCTTCGGCTGGAAATATCTCCCATAACATCTCCCATAAATTCTTCAGGAACTTTTATGCTTAAATCATAAATAGGTTCAAGAAGTACAGGCTTTGCAGCAAGAAATCCTTTCTTAAAAGCTTGCGATGCAGCGATTTTGAAAGAAACTTCATCTGAATCTACATTATGGAAATTACCGTCAAACAAAGTAACTTTAATATCAACAACTTGACTTCCTGTTAAAATTCCTTTGGACATAATTTCTTTTAAGCCTTTTTCTACAGCAGGGATAAATCTACCGGGAATTACACCCCCAACAATTGCATCAACAAATTCAAATCCTGAACCTTGTTCTTGAGGTTCTAATTTTAAGAATACATGACCAAACTGTCCTCTACCGCCTGATTGTTTTTTGTGTTTGTATTCTGCACTTTCACAAATACCTCTAATAGTTTCGCGATAAGGAATTCTTGGTTCGTCCAAATCAACTTCCACTTTGTATCTATCTTTCAATAATTTTATTGCAAGTGATAATTGCAATTCTCCTTGTCCGGAAATAATTGTTTGTCCGAGTTCAGGTTCAAATTTAACAGATAAAGTCGGATCTTCTTCGTGAACAGTATGCAAACCTGTAGAAATTTTATCTTCATCACCTTTAGATCTTGGAATTACTGCTCCTCTGATAACCGCATTAGGAAATTGAATGTGCGGAAGAGTTATGCCAAGTTCTTTGGAACATAATGTATTATTTGTATGAGTATCCTTTAATTTTACAACTGCCCCAATATCTCCTGCACTAAGTTCGGAAATTTCTTTTCTGTTGTGTCCGTTCAAAATAAATAACTGCCCGAGTCTTTCGGATTTATTTCTTTCTTCATTAATTAAATCCATTCCCGCTTTTAGTGTACCAGAATAAACTTTAAATACGGAAAGCTCACCTACATGTGCTTCGGACATTGATTTAAATACGAGCAATGAAGGCTCGGCATTAGGATCGCACTTAATTTCCACTTGTGTATCGCTGCCTACTTTTTTTGCCTTTACAATTTCTCTTTCATTTGGTGCCGGTAAATATTCAACAATAAAATCTAGAAAATCAAATAACCCTGCTCCCTTTTGTGCCGAAACAGCAAATAAGGGAATAAGAGTTCTGTTAATAATTGCTTTTTTTAATCCCGCAGCAAAATCCTCATCATTAAGTGTTCCCTCTTCAAAAAATTTATTCATTAAATCTTCCGAAGATTCCGCAATTTTTTCTATAAGTTCTTCTCGTAATTTTTCAGCTTTTGCTTTATGTTCTTCAGGTATCTCAGATTCAACGGCTTTTTTATTTTTCGGATCGGATACCGTAAGCATTTTCATTTTTATTACATCAATTACAGCATTAAAGTTAACACCTTCATTAACAGGAAAACTAATTACCGCAACATCATGACTTAATCTGTCTTTAGCCATATTTACGGTATTATCAAAGTTAGAATTTTCATTATCAATTTTATTAACCATAATTGCAGCAGGCAGACCTAACTCATTAACATATTCCCAAGTTGATTCGGTTCCAACTTCGATACCTTCTGCACCTTTAATAACAGCAATTGCCGTATCAACTACATGCAGACTTGCTTTAACGGCTCCAATAAAATCGGAATATCCGGGCGTATCTAAAATGTTGATTTTTTTATTTTTCCAATTGAGGTGTAATGGTGATGCCGAAATTGATATTTGTCTTTCAATTTCATTTGGATTAAAATCCGATGTTGTATTTCCTTCAGCAATAGTTCCAATTCTATTAATTTCACCCGAAGAAAATAATAAGTATTCTGATATGGAAGTTTTACCACTTCCACCATGACCAATAAATGCAATATTCCTAATTGCATCGGGAGAGATATTACTCAAAATGCCTCCACAGTTTGTTAAATTATTCAGCTATTTGTTAATTTATTCCAAAATGCAGCAACACCCTTTGAAACAGCGCGAACATTATTTAATAAATCATGCACAGGTGTTTTTCCTGCATTACTGTTTTTTGAAACGGTAAATTTTGAAACGGTATTTTTTACATTTTGGATAGTATCGCTTATTTCCATTACTCTCTTTTCGGTCTCTGAACTTACCGAAACCGCTTTTGATGTAATTTGCTTTACATTTTCTAAAATCGGTTTCAGTTTTTCATCCATTTTGTTAAAATTTAGCATTAATACATCTACTGATTTATTCAGTTTTAGTATGAAAAAAATCAGAATAATTCCAAGTATTATACCGATGATAATAAGTATCAGAGAAAAAATTTCCAGTAATGACATAATTAAGCTTCTTTTTCAGTTTTATAAGTATCCACACCTGCTTTAATAGCATTTTTAAGTTTTTCACCTTCTTGGTTTATTTTACTTTTGCTATTATCCACGTAACCTTTTGTTTTGCTTTTTGCATCTTCCAAAATCTTTTCAGCTTCTGTCAAAAGATTATCAACTTTAACTTTTGCATCACTTATTAATTTTTCAGATTTAACTTTGCCATCATTAATAAGTGAATTTGCTTTACCTTTGGCTTGTTTTATATAATCTTCCGCTTCATCAAAGAAATCATCCGATTTTACTTTAAGATCACTTCTTAATTCACGTCCCGATTTAGGAGCATAAAGTAACCCAAGCATTGAACCTACAATTGTTCCTGTCAAAAAACCAACAATCAAACCTTTGCTAATTCCTGAATCTTCGTTCATATTTTCCTCCAATTAGTTTATTTTGTAATATAAAAATAGTTATAATTTTTATAATTTATTTTTTAGTAGAATATTTAAGTATTTTTAATATTATAAGTTATAATTTATCTCAATCAAATAATAGGATAAAATTGTTATTATCCTTTTCTTTTTAAAAATATTGACATAGATAAAATTCCGATTACTATGGGAAACCACAATGTAAATGTTCTGATAATTACGGAAACTGCAATTGAGATATCGTTATTAACTGCAAACCGATTAAGAGAATAAATTAATGTCCCTTCGGTAGCTCCTATTCCTCCGGGTAAAAACGATAACGCTCCTATTACAATTGAAGCAGAATATATAAAAAATGTTTTTAAGTAAGGAATATTTTTTTCTATTGAGTTTAACAAAATATAAAAAGCCGAAAATTCACACAGCCAAGCTAAAATACTTACAATAAAAATAATTGAATCATTTTTAACCGACAGCAATTTATTTAAGTTTATTATTGTTTCTTTAATATTCTTAGGATTTAATTTTAGATATTTCGTTTTTTCAATAATTAAAATTAAAAACTTTTTACTTATAAACTGAAATGTAAAAAGAAAGATAAAGAAAAACAGAACTAACAAAATATTTCCTGCAAAAGAATTTACTAAATAAATTGAAGCATAAAACGTTATAAAGAGAGTAATTAAAGTTGAAAACTCAATAACTCTTTCTGCCGGAATAATTGCCATTGTTTTAGTTAATTCAATATTACACTTTTCTTTAAGCAAATAAGCTTTGATAAACTCACCTAACTTACCGGGACTTATACTCATTGTTAAACCCGATAAAAAAACTAAAAGTGAATCTAAAAATTCTAATTTAACTTCTAATCTTTTAATATAAAAAAGCCATCTGTAAAATTTAAAAACAAAACTTAGAAAAATCAGAGAAAGAATTTTTAAGTGAGTCTGCGGTAAAATACTTTTGAATGCAATTTTTAGATTGTTCAAATCAGGAATAAATAATAGAAGAGCGTATAAAATAATTGCAAAGAAAATTACATAAAGACTTTTGGTTGATAAGATTTTTTTCAAAATTAAATTACTTTTTTTAGAGCGTCATAAATTTTTGAAGCGGGAAATCCCAATACATTGTAATAACAGCCGATTATTTTTTTTACAAAAACAGCTCCATAATCATCTTGGATACCATAAGCACCGGCTTTATCGAAAGGACTGCCGGTTAAAATATATTCTTCAATTTCTTTTTCCTCTAACTTTCTAAAAAAAACTTTTGTTTTTTCATAACCCGTAATTTTAATGTTTTTGGTTTTATTACAAACACAAAATGCCGTATATACAAAATGGATATTATTGCTTAAAAGTTTAAGTATTCTTTTGGCATCGTCTCGGTCTTTAGGTTTGCCGATTATTTTATTTTCAATAACAACAATAGTATCTGCTGTAATAATAATTCCCTCTTTTACTTTTTTAAGAGCAGCTTCGCATTTATCATCAGCTATTCTTTTTACATTGTAGAGAGGAGTTTTTTTTGCATAAATTTTTTCTTCTGTGGAAATACTAAGAGTTTTGTGAGTAATGCCCATAATTTTAAGCATTTCTCTTCTTCTCGGAGATTTTGAAGCAAGATAAATAGGATACCGGGAATTTAACATTAAACGGAAATTAAAATTTTTTAACGGAATAAATCTTTAATACTTCCCCAGGTTCTTTTTACAGTTGATACATCATGAGAAATAAAAGCATTCATTGGTTCTGATCTAGCTCCGTTTTTATCTACTATCACTAATCCATAAGCATAAAATGAATTGGAAACCTTATAAGCATTTTGATCAATATAAATATAGGTTGAATTATCTCCTTTAGGTTCTACCTTTGTAATTGTAACTAAATGTTCTTTATCGGAACCCCTTAAAAGTTCAAAGTATTTTACGTTTTCTTCAACTCCTGATTGCCAAATCAACTTTATCTGCTCGCCATCACTTTCGGCCGTAAAGCGTTGAATAAATGCCCCCGCAAAGAGAACTGAAAAAGTTAAAAATATAATAATTAAAGCTATTTGTATATTTTTCATATTGTTAATTTAAGTTTTTCTTCATATAGAAGCAATGCTAAAAAAAATAAAATAATTTACTATTAAAACCACATTAAAAACTATCGATTTTTTATAAAAAAATTAAAGTGTTTTACTCTATAGGAGTTGGTTTTTACTTGATACTTAGTCATTACTGACAAAGTAAATTCGGTAATTAAAAGTATTGCTGCAAAAAATAAAAGCCAAATTGGTTTAATATTGAATATTATTGTTCCTTCAGTGAAAAAAAACTAGAATAAAAAAGAAAGGAACTAAAATTACCGCGGTGATTAAATTGGCAGTTTGCATTTTATTTATTTTTATTGATATATATATAAAGCAGCTAGATTTAGTAAAAAACTAATGAGAGGTATTAGAAGAAATATACTAAACAGCCATCTCATAGAAAGTAAATGATTAAATGCCTCAATTAAATTTTGATTAAACATAAATATTAGGGTTACAATGTAAATAGCAAAAAATTATTTTTATAATTACCGAACTTAATTTTGAAAAAAAAAGATCGAATATGGAACATAAATTTTAAACTTTATATGAAAAAGGTGAGGTAATAATGCATTGGTTTTATAACACGAAGGTAAGAACAAAACTTATTATAAGCTTTGCTTTGGTTTTAACATTAGCGACTACAGTAAGTATTGTAAGCTATTCAAATTTAATTTCTGTTGTTGACCGAAGTGAAGAGATGTATGAAAATAAGCTTGCGTCAATTCAGGATTTAGGATACTCTAATGCATCATTGTTGTTAGCTAGGGGTCATATTCTTGCTTCTTTTAATACTGATGATATTGCCAAACGAAAAGATTACATAACAAGAGCTTTTGAAGAAACAAAAAAAGTTGATACTTATGGTCAAAAATATTTAAAGCATGATTTATCTGAAGAAGAAAAAGAAATATTAGATAAATTTCTGCCTCAATGGAAAATTTATAAAGGATATGTTACTGATGTTGGAAATTTAGTATTAAACAACCAAATGGATGAAGCGATAAAGATCTTTTATGGTGAATCTGGTCCAAGTCAATTAAGTTCGAGAAAATATATACGTGATCTTATTGACTATAATGTTAAAGAAGCTGAAGAATTACATATATCAAGTCATGAAAGTGCTGATTCTGCAGAATTAATAATTGTTGTTCTCACAATAGCTTCAATTTTAGTAGGAGTTTTTATCAGTCTATTTTTATCTAACTATATATCTAAAAACATAAAAGAAGTATTAGATAGAACACAAAGTTTATCGTCTTCTTGTATAAAGAATCTTTCTAATGGCACCGACCAACTTGCTGCAGGAGATTTGAATATTAATATCGAGACACCAACAAAAAATCTTGAAGTAAAATCTAAAGATGAATTTGGAGAACTTGCGGCAAATATTAATGAAGTAATTATAAATACAGAAGGAATAGTGGGATCAGTTGAAAAAGCGGTTGAAGCAATAAAAACGACAATTAACGAAATGGAATATGTTGTTGATGAATCGCTTAAAGGTAATTTACAAGCAAGAGGAAACTCTGACAAATTGGTTGGAAGTTATAAAGCCTTAGTA
>PDWI01009598.1_pt1 | contig 11064 bp, 12 predicted proteins | sample 1430891 | NCBI WGS metagenome assembly PDWI01 (sample SAMN01162508, study PRJNA174530) | Oral metagenome, whole genome shotgun sequencing project. | biome: Marine environment; feature: Marine mammal; material: Swab sample of the gingival sulcus; isolation source: swab sample of gingival sulcus... | reverse complement strand
AAAAAGCAAGAAGCAGAAAAAAATGTAAAAATAAACTTGCTATATATATGTATATATTGTGTAGTATGTCTTTTATCTTATATCTACCGTATATTCATCTACTTCTTCACTTGGAGAAGTATCCTCATGTGTATCTTCTTTTTTTTCAGTATATTCCCGTCCATGCCTTTCAAGATAGTCTGTTACGACTCCTCAGAGCGTATCCATAATCATATCAAAACGATCTGTCTCTTCTATTTGGTCTTCAGGGTGGATAAATTGTTCTAAAGTATCCGCAGCCTTATAGGGAGCATAGGCATTGTAAATGGCGAGTTCTTCCTCCCCAAATTTATGAATTACTACATCTCCTTTATTGAAAATATTATCCCAAATTCGATGTTTATCTATTTCCACTCCTTCAATATTTTCGTGATGAATACTCTCAACCTTGGTTTTTAGAAGTGACCATTCAATATCATATACGGCATCATCTGTAATGACCCATACATCATTATACCAATTAAAGAGTTCATATATTATTTTTAAAAACACACAAAACAAAAGTGATTCTACAAAGACAAAGGGAATGAGATCACGAATCCTCTCCGATTCATAGTATAAAAAAGAAGGAAGGAGTGCTCCGAAACTTAACCACAAAATAAAGCTATCCATTACTGTCAGCCAGTGTTCATGAATAATACAATGGATTGTTTGTCACTCTGGTATGTATTTTTCGTAATTCATATTTTTATACACTTATTTCAATTTCTACAGGACAATGATCACTTCCCATGATATCATCCCTTATTTTTGCCTCTATAAGATATTTTGTAAGAACTGCAGAAATCAAAAAATAATCTATTCTCCAGCCAACATTTCGAGCCCTTGCTCCAGCCCGATAACTCCACCAAGAATATTTTTCAAGGGTATCTGGATGTTTCAGGCGAAAGGTATCGATAAATCCAGCATCTATGTAGTTTGTCATCCTTTCTCGTTCTTCTTTGGTAAATCCAGCACTCATAGTGTTTTGCTTTGGACGTGCAAGATCTATTTCTGTATGTGCTACATTAAAATCCCCACATACTATGACAGGTTTTTTTGCCTCAAGCCATTTGAGATACTGAAGAAAGGCTTTATCCCAAACCTCATATCTATATGAGAGTCTTGAAAGATCATCTTTTGAGTTTGGGGTATACACGGTAACAAAGAAATAATCTTCAAATTCAAGAGTTATCACGCGTCACTCATGGTTATAAATCAGTGTCTCATCAACAAAGTCCACATCACTATGATTAAAACTTAGCTCATCAATCCCTTTCCAATCAGCAAGTGCTTTTTGTTTTGAGAGTATTGCCGTTCCTGAGTATCCCGGTCTTTGTGCGGCATTCCAATAAATCGCATATCCAGCATCTATGAGGGCTGCTTGATCTTTTTTTGTCAACTGCTCGAAACTTCACTTGGTTTCTTGTAGTGCTATAATATCAGGATCTTCTTCGCGTAAAAGTTCTAAAAAATCCTTTTTCATAATAGCGCGTATCCCATTCACATTCCATGAGAGGTATTTCATATATATATTTAAATAAGTATTTATAGTATCCTAATCCGAAGAGCGAAAAAGTAAAATTTTCTGCTTGATTCGTTTTATAAAATAGTTAAAATTTGTAGTACTCAAAATATTTTACTATAACTATACGCATATATGTCACAACACCATGATAAAGATGAAATACTAGAACAAGATATAGATATGGAAGGAGAGCAAGAAGAAGAGCTCTATGAACAGCAAGAGGATATTATAGAAGAACAACAGGAAGAGATAATAAAAGATGAATGACAAATCAAAAAACTCAAAGATTTGCTTGCACGAGTTCAGGCAGATCATGAAAACTTTAAAAAACGAACAGAACGGGATAAATCTGACACAATATTTTTTCTAAAAACGGATATTTTTAAAAAAATACTCCCACGGCTTGATGATCTAGAAAGGATTATTCAAAACACCCCAGAGGATATGCGTTCAGGAGCGCTATATGAAGGAATTATATCACTTCAAAAGTCACTGCTTAAAGATTTGCGTACCCTTGGAGTACAGAGCTTTGACTCTAAAGGAGAAGCAATAGATCCAGATAAACATGAGGTTATGACGCAAATTCCTGGGGAGAAAGACATGATACTCGATGAATTTGAAAAAGGGTATATGTTAGAGAAAAGAGTATTACGAGTAGCAAAAGTAGTGGTTGGATCTGGAGAATAAAAAAAAGCCAAATACTTATTGTGTTTGGCTTTTTTTACGGAGGAATTTCTTTTAAGACTCTATATATTTCTCATAGTCTGTGAGAAGGTCTTTTTGTATGAGAACAGCTTTCACTTCTCGTTGAGTAAGATCATCAATCATCTGTTTTTGTGTTTTAGGTCAAAAGATTCATGCTCCTATTTGATGTTTATTTGCAATAATATTTGTGTGTATTTGGTATTGTATCAAAGCTTCTTTTGTATTTTTTCAAAATATTGCAGTATCTTTGTATGAGAAAAATCAGAGGGTTTTGAGATTCTTTTGTAGTTCTCTCACTTGAGGAGAAACATTACCATAACTTGTTCCTTTGAGTTTTTGGATGTTTTTTTGAGTAGAAATATAAGTACTCGTTTTTATTTGCTTATATTGCTTTAAAAAATCTTCTTTTTTTTGTTTTTCAAGTTCATATATACGGTAGTACTTTTTAAGGGCTTTTCGTGTTTTTGGACCATAGCTTCCTGCTCACGGATCTGTTTCAGACTGCAGAACCTTTGCAAAAACTTGGAAATGAAAAATAGCAGAAATAGTAGCTGCATCATAGACTCATACAGTATAACTCTCAGCAGAAAGGTATCAGAGTTCTATAAGAATATTTTGGAGCTGTGATATTTGCTCATGATTACTTCATTTTCCAAGAGATGTATTAAAGATATTCCAGTGAGTAGAAATATTTTTTTTGAGTCATTTTGTAGCCCATATTGGAGCAGGAATATCTTCATAGTTAATATTACTTCTTTCCAATGAAGAAGTAATATTTCCTTTTACTTTTCTTTTTCCCCAATAAAGTGCTCGCTTGAGTCCTTCATCTCCATATCACATCCATACATCAATTCTATCATGTGCATATCCACGATTTCATGCCGAGACAATAGCTCCTCCTCTATCTTCTACTGATCCAACTCAAAGTCATTGTAAGTAAATTTTTGTTCCGAAAGCATAATTTTTAGGAGCTGCAAGCATTCCAGAAAATACTTTTTTTCAAGAAGCTCCTGCAATTCATTGTCCATTTAGTTTTTTTTCATCTTCATAATTTCCTGTGATATAATATTCTTGTTCAGGAAGAGGAGAATAATACGCTGTAACAATAAAGTAATCAGTATTATTAGAAAAGGTCTGCTTATGACTTAGCAATAAAAGCATACAACATACAGACAAAAAGAAAATTTTTTTCAAAATCGCGCAAGTTTTTTATATCTAAAGTAGTATGAGTATACTAACATAGAAAGTTATTTCTTTGCAAATATCAAAAAAAATATGCCAAGATAGTTTCTTGACATATTTTATATTACGATTTTTAACTATTTAAAAGTTCTTGTAAGTAAAGAAGTTTTAACTTTAGTTCTCTATCTTTTACCTGAGGAAGATATTTTTCTACCTGTATTTTCAGTTGTCGTAGTTTATATTGTGCTGATTTTCCACCTCTTTGCTCTTCTCTTTTAAACTTTTTTTGAATGAGAGTAAAAGCTTGGTATATTCTTGTTTTTTCACTTGGTTTTAGTTCTGATGGTTGTGAAACACTTGTTCTTGTATCTTTCTCACTCGGATCTGATGTTTCATAATATTTCCAAAGAGCTGTTTTAGTTTTATTTCCAAAATATCCAGCCCCCCAATCATCATCGTGTACAATCAGTTTAATTTTCTTTTGCAGAGCGAGTAAAGGTCACTCTATACTTTCATATTTCCCATCAATCTTTCCATTATATTCTTGAAGCTCTCGTAAAAGTCTTTGGAGGTTTTTGATATCTTCTGCTTCTGACTCTGGGCTTACGACAAGATCTCCGTATTCAAGAATAATTTTGTATTTTTCAGAAGCAACTCTATGATTAAATTGATGAAATAATTCAATATTTTCTCGCATTAAGATATCACTACTTCCAGGATATTTATTTCTGAGTGCTGCAATCGTTTTTTTCCCATACCAACCAGCATGTGGGTGTGAGGATGAATTGATTTCATCAATATTTTGGATCTGAAAGTGTATCAGTTCTTTACGAATACTTTCATATTTCCCGTCTATTACCCCGTTATATAGCTTTGCTTTGGTAAATATGGTTTGAAGTTTTTTCACATCTTCTTCTTTGCTATTTTCTGGATTTACCTGAAGTTTTGTGAGTACTCAAAGTGGAGATTCTGGTATTTTCAGAGTGATTTTACTACTTGGAACAACAATTTTTCATTTTATTTTTCGTTTTCCCCACCTTTTTGCTCTTTCGAGTCCTGCATCACCATATCCGAGCCAAATATCAATTCTATCATAACTATGTCCTCGTTGTCCTGCTTTGACGATGGCTCAACCTCTATCAGCTATTTCTCCGATTCCATACCCTTCAAAATATATTTTTGTTCCAAAAGGATAGTTTTTTGGTCCTGCAAGAAGTCATGGGAATACGGTTTTACCAGAAGCGGTTATTTTTCCACTTCCATTGAGGCGTATATCTCAGGCATAACTTCCAGTGATATAATGAGATTGATTTGGAAGAGGAGAGTAGTATGCAGTTGCGATAAAGTAGGTTTCTTCACTACTGGCAAAAGCAAGAAAAGGACTATATAGAAATGAAAACAATGCAAGCATGACTCCTACTAAGAGTCTCTGTCTGGGGCACATAATATATTTTTAGAGTTAAAACTTCGGAATTATATAGATAAAATATATATCGCAAGTTTATTATGCAACATTTCACATATTCTTCACATCTCTATTTGTATATTTTATGTATTTTTGATACTATATATGTATGGAAAAAATACTTAATATTTCTACACGAGCAGAACTTCTCATTCATGCTATTAACTCTATATTCTCTCTTGCAGGGATACAGGAAGATTGTTTAGAGATAAATAGATGAATTATTCAAGATGGAAAGCTGATATCTTGGCCATTTTTTGAGTGATTTCATTCTCAAAAAGAAGATGAATGAGTATCTGGGGAAAGGGTATACCACATTGTTCTTCAAAGCTGAAAAGAAATTATTGTATCATATAGAAAATTGGAATTACAAGGATACACATCTATTTCAATCTTTACACTTAAAAATATACCGGGGGTATGAGATATTTTATACCAAATTAAACAAATAGAAAATTCTATACGGTCGCAAGAGTGAATTCCAAAAACTGCTTGAGATAGGGTACATGAATTGATCTAAAATAATATCCTATCTCCATCTTTAAAGAGCTTCATGTTACGAATCTCTTTTTTAGTTTTGTTATTTTTTCCATTTAAAAACTTTAGCACTTCGGCAATATTAGACTCTGTTAGTCCGATAGTCGAATGATTGTTTGAAATATAGTAGATATGTCTGATAATTTCTTTTTGAAGAAGAGGGGAGAGATTGAGAAAATCAGAGAGAGAAAAAGAGCTTTCATCTCAGAGAAATTTTTGCACTTCACTGTCTAAATGATACTTTATCTCTTCAAAATGAGAGAGAAGATTTTGAAGATTTTTCTTGTGCTCGGGATGTACTTGCTCAAATTGAGGGAGAATTTTATTTCTTATAAAGTTTCGAGTATAGTCATTGCTCGCATTCGTTTCATCTTCAAAATATCTGAGATTATTTTTTTGTAAATAATTAAGAATTTCTGTCTTTTCTACTCAGAGTAAAGGTCTGAGAATTGCCCCCGATTGCTCTGTCATATTAATCAGTCCCGTAAGCTTTGATCCCCTGAGCATATGAAAAATATAGGTTTCTATTCTATCATCGAGATGATGTGCGAGTATAACCTTATCTGTGTTATGGATATGACATACTGCATCAAAGAATTGGTATCGTTTTTCTCTAGCAAGCTCTTCAAAGCTCTTGGAAGGATAGAGTGTTTGAATTTTTTCAAAATCACAGCTTGCAATCTCTACCTGAAAGCCTTCTTTTTCTCATAGTTTTTGTAAAAACTCTTCTTCAAGAGCGCATTGCTTGCGAGTATTATGGTTAAAATAACACACTACCAGATTATTTCTATACTCTGTCTCTAAAATCTGGTATAGCAAAAACATGCTATCAGCTCAGGCAGAACAAGCTAAGATGATTTTTTCATCTGGATGATAGTATTTTTGCAAAAATGTAGAGATATTGAGCTGCATAATAGTCATAATCCTCACCTGAACCCTCTCCTTTCGCAGGAAAGGAGGAAGCTACAAGTAATTTATTTGAGAAAAAGTATAAAGTATAGTAGTATTATTACAATAATATATTTATATATACACAAAATGTCCAAAGAAAAAGATTTTTTTAGAGAGATTATGCGAGTTTTTGTTTCGGGATCTATATATATATTGATGCTGATTGTTGCGACATATATATTTTATATGACTTTATTTTTATGTTACAAAGTAATTTCTGTAATTATTGTACATATTTCTCACCTCTGAGAAATGAGTCAAGAAGCACTTTCTCATACGGGGAAAATGAGTATTGCTCTCACAGAAGAAATTCTTTCGGTGGTTACAATTATCCTCGTACTCGTAAAATCATTCAAGATACTGGTAGAATATTCAAAACATCATCATATTCAGATAAAAGACCTCGTAGAAATAGCTATCATTGCGCTCCTCATGGAGGTTGTTTTCAACTTTGGAATTCATTCTATGCCTATAAACTGGCTCTTTGCTATATTCTGATCTATACTTTTAATTATCTACGCAGGATTTCCATATTTTCGAAGAAAGACACATAAGTAAGTTTTTATAATCTCCCAAACACATCCACACTATCATCCTCAGCAAGCTTGTTGGGGATTTTTTTGCCACATTTTTGACACTCGTGTACGACCATCCAGCCCTTGTTTTTGTGATAATCTTTTCATACAGGATGCATTAAGCCGTGACAATCGCTCGCTCTGTCTCATGGAAAAATCTTATCCAAATGTTTAGAGTGAAGGCAAAAGGGACAGTGGTTTCGAGCACTTCAAGATGGGTGTTTGCTTATTTCTTTTCCACAGTTTTCACAAGTAAACGATTCATTTCTCATGATGAAGCGTTTCTTCTTTCATAATCCAGTCTTGAATTCTGAACTCTCTCCTGAATCCTCTCCCTTTTCAAGGGAAAGGGGCTGCAAACTATCTAAATATGTTTTGATTTTATTTCAAATATTGATTCAATTTTCTAGGACTTGCTGATTAGAATATCGAATAATAGTATATCCAAGCTGTATAAGTATTGTTTCTTTATACTTATCTAGATCATATATCTCTTTTTGGTGGTGTATTTCTCAATCTATTTCAAGTATGAGTTTTTTCTCACTACAATAAAAATCAGCTATAATATACCTATCAAGTCAAGAATTTTCTGTGTATACATATATGGGAAGCTGCCTCTGAAATTTGTATCACATTTTTTGATTTCGAAGTTGTCACCATACTATAGCTTCTGCCTGTGTTTGGTGTGTTCTCAAATCTCTTGCAGCGTGTTTTATGATGTCAGGTATTTTTTTCATAATTTCAGAAATATATTATGTAGCCCTCTTCTCACACAACAACCTCTCTTAATCTGCTGTAGTATTTATTCGGCCCTCCTCTCTTGTAAAGAGAGGAGATTCAGAGGTGAGTTGCGTCTTGGGCTGAATTCAGAGGTGAGTTATGTCTTGTAGCCCTTCTCCTTTTTAAAAAGGAGAAGATTCAGATGAGGATTAGTGTTTACTTCGTAATTATATAAAATATCACTCAAACGACACTTAGTATCATACCCACAAGCCACAAACGAAAGACAACCGTTTCTTCCCCCCAACCACACGCTTCAAGGTGATGATGAAAGGGAGCAATTTTGAAGACTTTTTTCCCATTCCTGAGTTTTTTACTCGTCAACTGAATAATCACAGAAAGAGTCTCAAGGATAAATATCATACCTACTATGATAAGTATAAACACAGTATTCGTCAGAAGTGCCATAAGTCCGAGATTTGCTCATAGAGCAAGAGCCCCCACATCTCCCATAAAAAACTTTGCAGGTTTAATATTGAACCATAAAAATGCTATCAGCGCTCCACAGATAGAAACGCAGAGCGTGGAAAGGAGAAATAATCACTGGTCGTAGGTGATAAATCCATATACTCCATAGGTAAAAAGTAAGAGTCCTCCTGCGAGTCCATCGAGTCCATCAGTAAAGTTTACACTGTTTGCTGAAGCAATAATAATAAACATAAAGAGAGGGATAAATAAGAGTCAGAGCTCTATTCATGGAAGCATCGGGAGAGAGAGTAGTATTTCAGACCATCAGAGTTTATCATAAAACCACCACGCTCCGAGTCCTGAAAATAATATCAGCCAAATCATCTTAAACTTTGCAGACAGTCCTTTTGTTTTTCCAATTCCTCGTATATTCATCCAGTCATCTACTCAACCAAGAACTCATACCGTAAAGAGCGTAAAAAGACTCAGATATGTTTCTTGTTGGTTTAAAAGAGAATTATTCGTAAAACCAAGTTGTTGCAATATAATACTGACAAACACCATAAAAAATACTGATCCTAGTATGATAGCTCACCCCATCGTGGGAGTTCCTGCTTTTTTTTCATGCAATTTAAAAAATTCAAAGGCTTTCCCAATAGTTGCATTTTCACGAATTTGTTTTCAAAGTTTTGCGTATTTTAAGAGTCTTATATAGTAAGGAGTCATCAAAAATCCTACTAAAAAAGTAGCCAATCAAAAACCAAAGATTTGTATAAGATTTGAGTCCATAAATATGTTTCAAGTATCAAAATATGTTCGTAAGCATATAAAAAAGAGAGAAAAAGTAAATATTTTCCTTTACTTATATTTTGGGGGATTATAATCTCTCCATTATCTATTGAGAAAACAATATGAGCAGCATTATCACAAAATGAATTATCACAGCCCTGCAGCTTGAAGCAGAATTGATTATAGAGCGTTTTTGACTGAAGCTAAGTAAAGAACTTGGAACACTCAAAGTATTTGAGTGAGAAAGAACTTCAGACGACAATGAAACAGAAAATATAGTCCTACTAGTATGTGGAGAAGGGAAGATTCAATCTGCATTTGCAACCACCTATTTGTGTGAAAACTACAGCTTAGAAAAAATAGTAAATATAGGAATAGTGGGAAATCTCAATCATGAAGCTCTTTCTATTGGAGATGTTATTATGCCAAATACATTTATCATGCATGACTTTTATATGCCAGAAGCCATAGACTTTCACAAACATCAACGAGAAGCTATATTTATAGAATATGCGGTATGAGAAGACTATGATTTAGAAAAATTTAAACTTCACCTTAGTGGAATTTGTGCAACAGGAGACCAATTTATAGACAATGAAGACTTAAAAGCAGAAATCGTAGAAAGATATGGAGCTGATATTGTCGATATGGAAGCCTATAGTATTCTTTCTGTCCTCAAAAATTATGACTTGCTTGATAAAACCGTAGTTATCAAGTCAGTCAGTGATGGAGCAAATCAGCAAGCTGAAGAAAATAGCATGGATAATCTCCATCTTGCGATGAAAAATGCTGTGGATATCTTAGAATTCACCCTCTAACACTCCTGTAAAATCATTTTTAAAAAGTAAAAATAGAGCTCTCATTTTTACAACTCTATTTTTGCTTAACTATATTTCTCAAAATATATCTTCTCATTATCTCCTCCTAACTCTCAAAGTTTTGTTTGGCAACTCTCCACCATTGCAGGTGCTCCACAAATATAATATTCTTGAAATTTTTGCATTAGTTCTTTAGAGAGTACATCAGTCACATATCATTGTTGTATATTTCACTTTCCAGCTTCTCGGCTCACAAAGAGTTGATAGTTAAATCTGTTGGGAAAATGTTTTTTTAAAGCCTCAAATCTTTCTTGATATAAAATATCTCCATGTGTTCGAACTCCAAATACAAGGTAATATTGTTCACCTGTCTCTCTTTTTAGTCCTTCAAGTATTTGATTATACAGAGGAACCAGCCCCGTTCCTGTTCCAAGAAAGAGCTTATTATCCGTATTTTCTTTTAGCACAAAGTGTCCAGCTGGTCAGACAGCTTTAAATGTATCTCCTATTTCTGCGTCACACAGCATAATACTTCCTCCTCTTCCTCCCTCAGCTATTTCCCACTTTTTTATCACCAAAATTGCTCTATCTTCCTGCATTTCTAAAATAGAGTAGGATCGTCCTCCAATACTAGCCAATATAAAAGTCATAAACTGCCCTGGAAGCATTGTTTTTGCTTCAGGAAGCTGGTAGTGTAGCTCAAACACATTAGCTGTCAGAGCTTTTTTTTCTATTAAAGTTACTTGCATCATTCACATATATCAGATGTGTTAGGGGAATATATTTTTGAGTATAGTAATAAATTATTGCTGGAGAGCAAAAAATATGGTGCTAAATTTAAAATTGCTCTTCAAATGAAATAAAATATACTGCCTTATAGTAATATAATTCAGAATATATATGCACAAAAAAATATACCTCATAGATGGAAATTCGTTTATCTATCGTATGTTCTTTGCTCTGCCAGAGTTTACGACAACAAACGGGAAAATAGTGAATGCCATTTTTGGGATAGCAAAGTTTTTTGTGGGGCAGTTAAAAAAGGAAAATCCTGACTATATTGTGTTTATCAAGGATGCAAAGGGAGAAAATTTTCGTCATACATTATATGCAGAATATAAGGCAACTCGGGAGAGGATGCCTGACTCGCTCAGGAGTCAGATAGGAGATATAGAAGCAATGATAGGAAAAATGGGAATAGATATTATCGAAATACCTGGCTATGAAGCCGATGATGTTATTGGGACACTTGCTGTGAGACTGGCAAAGCAGTCAAATAATGAAATATATATTCTCTCAGGGGATAAA
>PDWI01009597.1_pt1 | contig 11064 bp, 11 predicted proteins | sample 1430891 | NCBI WGS metagenome assembly PDWI01 (sample SAMN01162508, study PRJNA174530) | Oral metagenome, whole genome shotgun sequencing project. | biome: Marine environment; feature: Marine mammal; material: Swab sample of the gingival sulcus; isolation source: swab sample of gingival sulcus... | reverse complement strand
AAATAGGCTGAGAGTTCTTTGCAGAAGGTGCTTCTCTAAGCGCTTTTAGAATATCCATATTTGGATTTTCACCGATGTAATACTCTTCTATATTGTTTCTCACTCTATTAATTTTATTATCTGCTGCACTATAACCGAAAGCGATACCGATAATAAATTCTTGACCTTTATCAAAGACATTAGCAGCACCTACCCAGCAGGTATCAAGTCCTAAATTTTTCAGTCTAAGAATAAGTTCTTCACCTGAAAAGCCTGCATTTACATATGAATCTTCTGAGGTGTTTCGATATATTGAAATATAATAAGGTGATTGAATAACCATTTTTTTTGTTATAAAATTCAAATCAACAGATTCCAAGAAATCTTCATAATTGAGTATTTTGAAACTAAGTCTAGATTGCTTTTTATCATATTGAGTTAGAGCATCTATGGCTTCATATATTTTTTCTCTTACATCATCTGAAAGAATAGAATCTTTATATTTTCTTACAGATTTTCTTTTATAAATATTATCGTATAAACTTTTCATAAGACCTCCTAATAAGAGTGTAAAATATTTTATTTACAGTGTCAATTGATTATAATTATATAAACTATGCATTGAATGAATAAAACTGTGGTATAATGAAGTAACATATAAACGAAAGGGAGATATTATGAAAAAAAGTTATGTACACATTTACACGGGAAATGGTAAAGGAAAAACAACTTCATCTTTTGGGATTGCGGTAAGAAGTTTATATGCGGGGAAAAAAGTTTATATTGGTCAGTTTGTAAAAGGAATGAGATATAGTGAATTAGGTCTAGCTGATGACTTTGAAAATTTAACTATTGAGCAGTTCGGACGAGAATGCTTTATATTTAATGATCCAACGGAAGAAGATGTTAAAATAGCAAGAGAAGGACTTGAAAGGGTTCGAACAATACTCACGACATCGGATTATGACTTAGTAGTTCTCGATGAGATTATGATTGCAGTATATTATAATTTATTTTCTGATCAGGAGGTTATCGAGTTATTAGATAGTAGAAAAGAGAATATTGAAGTCGTAATGACAGGAAGATATGCTCCACAGTCACTTATTGATTATGCTGATTTAGTAACGGAGATGAGGGAGATTAAACATTATTATCAAAAAGGAGTTCAAGCTCGATTGGGTATTGAGAAGTGAAATGAAAGTTTTGCTTCTTTTTTTATTTTTTTGCAACATTGCATTCTTTTGTTCTTATAATGTTTACATAGTAAAAATCTAGTGTATAATAAAAAGTGAAAATGCAAGTTATTAAATTAAATATTGCATATGGAGGCATTATGGGAGTAAAAATAACAGAAACAATTTTAAGAGATGCTCATCAATCTCTTATGGCTACACGAATGACTTATGAAGAGATGGAGCCTATATTAGAAGAATTAGATAATGTTGGATATCACTCACTCGAAATGTGGGGAGGAGCAACTTTTGATGCTTGTTTAAGATATTTAGATGAAGATCCTTGGGAAAGGCTTAGAAAAATAAGGGCTAAAGTTAAAAATACAAAGCTTCAAATGCTTTTAAGAGGTCAGAATATATTAGGATATAAGCATTATCCTGATGATATTGTAGAATTATTTGTAAAAAAATCAATAGAAAATGGGATAGATATTATTAGAATATTTGATGCATTAAATGATCCGAGAAATCTTAAAACAGCAGTCGAAGCGACTAAAAAATATGGTGGACATGCACAATGTGCTATATCTTATACAACAAGTCCAGTTCATACGATTGAAACATATGTTAAACTGGCAAAAGAATATGAAGATATGGGAGCAGATAGTATCTGTATAAAGGATATGGCAGGATTACTTACGCCATATGTAGCTTATGATTTAGTGAAGGCTTTAAAAGAAACAGTGTCAGTACCACTTCAGATTCATTCACATATGACTAGTGGACTTGCTTCAATGGTGTATTTAAAAGCAATAGAAGCAGGGGTAGATGTTATAGATACAGCGATATCACCATTTGCAATGGGTACAAGTCAGCCGCCTACAGAATCTTTTGTAAAAACACTTGAAAATACAGAATATGATACAAAATTGGATATTGATAAACTCAGTAAAATAGCTGATTATTTTAAACCTATTCGAGAAAAGCATATATTAGATGGAACATTAAGTAAAAAGGTGCTGGGTGTTAATGTTAATGCACTTATTTATCAAGTACCTGGAGGAATGCTTTCTAATTTAGTTTCTCAGTTAAAATCACAAAATGCATTGGATAGATTAGATGAAGTGTTAGAAGAAGTTCCTAGAGTGAGAGAAGATTTAGGATATCCACCACTTGTTACACCAACAAGTCAAATAGTGGGAACTCAGGCGGTTTTTAATGTTATTTCTGGTGAAAGATATAAGATGATACCTACTGAAGTGAAGGCATATGTTAAAGGAATGTATGGTAAATCTACAGTCCCTATTAAAGAAGAAATAATAAAAAAAATTATTAATAATGATAAGCAGATAACTTGTAGACCTGCAGATTTATTAAAACCGGAATATGATTTTATTAGAGCAAAGATAAGAGATTATTCAAGATGTGATGAAGATGTTCTTTCATATACTATATTCCCACAAGTTGCTTTTGATTATTTTGAAAAGAGAAAACTAAATGAATTAAATGTTGATACAGAACTTTTAGATTCTGATAATTTAACATATCCAGTTTAGAGTGCTAGATTTATCTAGCATTTTTTCTTTTATAAATTATCTAAAATATATCTTTTTTTAATATTTATATGTTATAATTTACTTGATATGGAGGTCTTTATGAAAAAGAGTATACGCCTTTATAATATGATATTACCGATATGGCTTCTATGGGTATTCCCACCATTTATATTTATATGTATTATTCTTAATACATTAATAGATTTTCTAGTTACATTTATTGCTATGAAAAAACTTAAAATAGAAGATAGAAAAAATAAAATAAAGAAATCAATAGTTAAAATAGTATTTTTTGGATTTTTAGCGGATTTTATTGGTGTTATTATTCTATTAATACTTACATATTTTATAGATCATAATAGTATTGAATTTATGGTTATGAATCCGTTTAAAGATATATTATCACTTATTTTATTTGTTTTAGTTATAGCTATTGTTGGATTTTTTATCTATTTATTTAATTATAAAATTAATTTTAAAAAAATAGATATTTCAGATTATGAAAAAAAGATTATTTCTATCTCTCTTGCAATATTTACTGCTCCTTATACTTTTTTAATCCCTACAGAGTGGTTTATGCATTTAATGAACTGAGTTGAAAAAATTTTTTCGAAATGATATACTTAATTACTAAAGAGGGATTATGAGAGGGATTGGAATAGATATAGTTGAAGTGAATAGAATAAAATCAGCTATTGATAAAAGTGATAAATTTTTAAATAGAGTTTTTACGGAAAATGAAATAAAATATTATATAGAAAATGGCGAAAACATAGAGACTTTAGCAGGCATTTTTGCTGCTAAAGAAGCTGTTTTAAAAGTTCTAAAGACTGGTATTGAAGGGGTTTGTTGGAAGGATGTTGAAATAATACATACAGACTCAGTTCCAGGCGTTATTTTATATAATAGAGCACTTGAAGCGATGAGGAAAGAACAAATACAAGATATCCTAGTATCTATATCTCATTCCAAGGAAAATGCTATTGCAAATGCCATAGGAGTATAGGAGGGGGTATGTTTAGACCAGTTTGGGTAGAAGTAAATTTAGATAATCTAATATATAATATTAAAAAAGTGAGAGAGCTTACAAATGAAAACGCGATTGTAACAGCAGTTATAAAGGCTGATGGTTATGGGCATGGAGCAACTGTTATTGCAAAAACTCTTTTAGAAAATGGAGCGGATAGACTTGCTGTTGCAACTATTACAGAAGCTCTTTTATTAAGAAAGTATTATAAGGATGTAGAAATATTAGTACTTGGGTATACAAAATCAGATGCAATTCATCAAGCGATAGAAAATAATATCATTCAAACTGTTTATTATTATGAACAGCTTAAATTATTTTCTGATATTGCAGTTAAGATGAATAAGACCTTAAAAGTGCATATTAAAATTGATACAGGAATGACTAGAATTGGGATGCTCTCAAATGAAGATACTGTAAATAAGATTGCAGAAATGGATAAATTACCGAATATTTATATAGAAGGTATGTATACTCATTTTGCAAAAGCTGATGAGAAGGATAAAACGGAGACTTATAAGCAAGTAGAAAAATTTAACTATGTAAAGAACGCTTTAGAAGAAAGAGGTATTAAATTTGATATCTATCATGTTTCCAATTCAGCAGCAATAATGGATATGAGTTTGGATTATGATATGGTTAGAGCTGGTATTATGATTTATGGATTGTATCCATCAGGAGAGGTAAATCATGATATAGAACTTAGAGAGGTAATGAGTTTACATGCAAGAATAACTAGAATTCAGGAAGTGGAAGCAGGAACAGGAATAAGTTATGGGCATGTGTACGTTACAAGTGAAAAAAGAAAAATAGCGGCTCTGCCGATAGGATATGCAGATGGACTGTCAAGGAGCTTAACAGGAAATGCTCATGTTATTGTTGCCGGGAAAAAAGTTCCTATTGTAGGAAGAATATGTATGGATCAATGCATGATAGATGTTACTGGACTTGATGTCGATGTAGATGATGAAGTTATATTATTCGGTGAAAAGGATGGACTTAGAATATCTATAGATGATATAGCAAATCAGTTAGGAACTATAAATTATGAAGTTGTATGTATGATTAATAAAAGGGTAATAAGAGTATATACTAAGAATAATGAGAAAATAGAGGAAGTTGATTATTTGTTATTATTGTAAATGAGGAGAAAAGATGAAAAAAATTAGTGTTACTTTGAATATTTTATTATTGGCTGTCATTATGATTTTATTATCATTTAATATTACAAGTGGAGATAATTATACAGCAGGGACAGAACTCGATCCTGTTGTTACAAAGTCATATGTTGATAATGCAATAAGCAAAATAAAAACAGAGAGTTCTTCTTCTGTTCAGTTTAAAGTAATTAAAGTGAATAAAGATAATGTGATAACTCTTGATGAAAATGCTTTATTAATAGTAAGAGCAGGAGAAGCTTCAGCGATAGCTTCTAAAAATGGAGGACTTTCAGATTTAACGACAGCTTTAGATATAAAAACTGGTGAAACTGTTGAATTAAATCATCTTATTTTAATACCTAGAACAGATGGAAGAGGTATAAAAATGAATTCAGATGGATATATTATGATAAGTGGAGGTTATTTAATTAATTAGGTTTAGTATTCTAAACCTTTTTAAACGGGATAGATTATGAAGAAAAATATTGTATATGTGTTATTAATTTTACTTCTTATAGGAACGATTATCTATGGAGTAGTAGATAGATTAAGTGTAGAAAAAGATTTAAAAAATGTTGAAATAGTACTTGATTATAATGCTTTTAATGAGATGGCAAGAGATTCAGAGCATGATATTATTTGGTGGTTTGATTTTTTATCAGAGTCAGGAGTGAAAGCAGTTTCTGTAGAAGAAGAGTCAATAAAAAGTCTTATTAAAGAAGGCAATGCTCTTGAATCAACGATGCTAATGAATTTAAAAAATGATGCATTTTGGTTTGAGAGATACCCTCAATCTTTTGTAGATTATATAAATCAAGAAGATTATGATAATAGTGATGTTGTTATTCTTTCTGCAGATAAGGAACTAAAAAATTTTATTTTAAATGGTTTAAAAAACAAATATGAAGAGTCTTTCTATAAGGTATTTGAAGAAAATAATAAATTTGCAATACTTTTAGATGGTCAAAAAGATGATGTTTTATATAATAAAAAACATAAATTATTTAATGAAAAAGGGAAAGGTTTTAGAGAGGTATCAGAGCCTATTAGTTCGAAATTAGAATATTATAAATTAGGTTTTTCTGAAGAGAAGATATCCAATGTAAAAAAATCGAAATTAAAGCTTAATTTAAGAGCGTCTAATAATAAATTATTTCCTAAAAAACAGCTTCAATATTATAAAAATATGCTAAGTAAATATAATATTAAAGAAGATTATATGATTTTTACAGGAAAAGAAGTTCTTTCTTATCCACATATTGATGAGCTGAAAGAATATATGCAAGAGCATAATATAATACCTGCTCTGATAGAAACTCAGGTTCAACGATCAAATATCGATCAAAGAGGTCTTAATGAATTAGTTGAAAAAATGGATTATCAAGCAGTTAGAGTTCTTCCAATAGTACCATATATTCAAGAGAGGTTTAAGTATTATGGATATAAAGGTGCTGAAGAAGTTGAAAATGTTATATTTAGAGGGGTAATAGAAAGAAATATAAGACTTATTTACTTTAGACCTTTTTTATATAATAAAAGAGTATATGTAACAGATCCTAATGAATATAAAATATCATTTGAGAGATTAAAAAATAGATTATTAAAGCACAATATAGAAATGACAGGCATTTCTACAATGAAGAATCATTTTAATTCCATATATTATCCGCTTCTTATAAGTATTGGTATTTTAGGTCTTATAACATTTATATTTAAATTATTATTTGATTTTAAGAATATATATGGCTATCTATTTATTGTATTAGGTAGTGTATTTGTGTTTGTCGCACTTAAAGTGTCAATGAGGTTATCACTTATTTTATTATCACTTGGGACAGCTATTATTAGTGGATTTATAGGTTCTATTGTTATTTCTATCTATGCAAAGAATATACTTATTAGAAAAACAGATTATTCATTTACTAAAATAACTATTAGAAATATATTGTTTACAATATCAATGGCGTTGATACCACTTATCAGTGGACTTATTATTGCAAGTGTTCTTTCTGGGTCAGATTACCTTTTGGAAATTACATTTTATCGAGGAGTTAAGCTATCAGAAATGCTACCTCTATTATTATTTGTAATATCTTATGTTTTAATACTTGGTTTTAATAGAGATATTTCAGAACTAAAACATGGTATGAAACTTAAAGATATTGTTGATATGTTAACAGCAAATGTGAAATTATTTCATATGATATTAGGTGCTATAGCAGCAGTAGCTTTAATAGTCTATGTTGCTAGATCTGGTCATGAATCTGGTATTGAACCGATGAGGCTTGAGATATTATTCAGAAATTTAATGGAGACCAAATTAATTGCTAGACCTAGGCTGAAAGAATTTCTTATCGCGATACCTAGCCTTATGATACTTTCTTATTCAGCATATAGAGGTATAAAAGCGTTTATATTTGTATTTTCTTTTGCATCAATGATTACATTTACTTCTATAGTAAATACATTCTGTCATTTAAGAACGCCTTTATATATTTCTATTGCAAGAACTTTTATCGGTCTAGGATTTGGTATCATAATAGGTGTTATACTTACAGGAATACTAGAAATAATTGTTAGATTAATAAATAAAATAAAATCAAAAAAAGAATTGGAATTACGATGAAAAAGATTGTTATATCAGGTTATCATGGTTTTGGTAATATAGGTGATGAGGCTATACTGAAAGTTATGGTAACTGAATTTAATAAAATGAATGTAGATATTACTGTGTTATCTCAGAATCCAGAGGAAACAAAACGAAAGTTTAATGTTAACACGGTAGATAGAACGAGTGTATTTAAAATAATAAAAACAATGAAGCATTCAGATGTTCTTATAAGTGGTGGTGGCAGTTTATTACAAGAGAGTACTAGTAAAAAAAGTATTTATTATTATCTTTTTATATATTTTGTCGCTTCACTATTCAAAAAGAAAATTATAATTTATTCTCAAGGGATAGGACCTATTTATCGAAATAAGAGCAAACGATTTATAAAATATTTTTTTAATAAAGCAAGTTTTATAAGTGTTAGAGATGAAAATTCTAAAAAAGAACTTATAAGCTATGGAATAAAAGAAGAGGATATTAAAATAACTGCTGATCCTGTTATGGGTTTTGATTATATTAAAAAAAATACTAAAAAAAATACTAAAAAGAAAATAGGATTTGCTGTTAAATCTTCTAGGAAGAAAGATGTATCGGATGATTTTGTTGCTATAATAAAGAAACTAAATGACAAGGGATATGAAAGTGTATTAATACCTTTTCATTATCAAGAGGATTTAGCATTGATACAGACTATTGAAGAAAAACTTGATTTTAAAGTTTCTTCTGTAAAAGAAAAAAAGAATGTAATGGATATGATGGATATTATATCAGATTTAGATTTATTAGTAGGTGTAAGACTTCATTCACTGATATTTGCAGTTGTAACACATACGCCATTAATAGGTATATCTTATGATCCGAAGATAGATAGTTTTTTAGAATCCATAGAGGAAGAAGCAGTGTCTGACATAAATAGTATAAATATTGATAAAGTTATTGAGAAAATAGAAGTGTATTTAGATAATAAGAATGTTAATGAAAGACTTGTAAAAAATTTAAATAAGTATAAAATATTATTAAGTGATTTTGATAAAAATATTGAAGAATTATTAGTAAAGGAAATTTATGTGTGAAATAGTTAAGTTATTTGGAGTAAAGTTTAATAAAGCGAATGAAGAAGAAGCTTTTAAGATATTTCTTCAACTTTTAAATAACAATAGATATTCTATGATATTTACGCCAAATCCAGAAATAGTTATGCTTGCTCAAAAGGATGTTGAATATAAGAATATACTCGTTGAGGGAGATTTAGTTATTCCGGATGGAATTGGTATCATAATGGCATCTAAGATAAAAAAATTAGGACTTGAAAAAAGAATTCCTGGTATTGAATTTATGGAGAGAATTCTTAAATTCTCTAATAATGCTAGAAAATCTATCTATTTATTCGGTTCAACAGAAGAAAATGTAAAAAAAGCTGCTGAAAATATTAAAACTAAGTATCCTTATATCGATATTGTAGGCACTAGAAATGGATTTTATGATGAGAATGAAGAACTTAAAATCGTAGATTCTATTAATGAGGTTAAACCAGATATTTTATTTGTTGCCATGGGTGCTCCTAAGCAAGAAAAGTTTATGTATAAGTATCGAAAAATACTAAATGTAAAGGTTGCAATGGGTGTAGGTGGTTCAGTAGATGTTTGGGCTGGTGCAGTAAAAAGAGCACCAAAGTTTTTTAGAAAAATAGGCTTAGAGTGGTTATATAGAATTCTTAGAAATCCTAGTAGGATTAAGAGATCTTTTGTTCTGCCTAAGTTTTTAATAAAAGTATTATTATCAAAAAACAAATATGGAGGGTAAAATGAGTTTAGACATTAAGAAAATGAAAGCTAATGCAAACCAAATAAGAAAAGATATTGTTGAAATGGTTCATCTAGCAGGTTCAGGACATCCAGGGGGTTCGCTTTCAGCAACAGATATTTTAACTGTTTTGTACTATGATAAAATGAATATTGATCCAAAAAATCCTGAATGGGAAGATAGGGATAGATTTGTTTTATCAAAAGGTCATGCAGCACCCGTGCTTTATGCTACTTTAGCAAATAAGGGATATTTTGATAAGGAAGAATTAAAGAATTTAAGAAAAATTGATCATATTCTTCAAGGACATCCTAATATGACTTATATACCAGGTGTTGATATGTCAACAGGTTCTTTAGGACAAGGATTTTCTACATCAGTAGGAATGGCTCTTTCAGCTAAGATTGATAATAAATCATATAAAACTTATGCTCTTTTAGGTGATGGAGAAATAAATGAAGGGATTATATGGGAAGCTGCGATGAGTGCTGCTCATTATAAATTAGACAATTTATGTGCGATTCTTGATTATAATGGTCTTCAGATAGATGGTAAAAATGAAGATGTTATGGGAATTAGCCCAGTTGATAAAAAGTTTGAAGCATTTAATTGGAATGTTATTAAAATAAATGGACATGATTTTGAAGAAATACACGCTGCATTAAATAAAGCAGATGAAGTAAAAGATAGACCAACAATTATTATTGCAGATACTGTAAAAGGAAAAGGCGTTTCGTTTATGGAGGATCAAGCTGCATGGCATGGTACTGCACCAAATGCAGAAGATTTACAAAAAGCTTTAGAAGAATTAGGAGGTCAAAATGAGTAATGTAGCTACACGTGAAGCTTATGGAAAAGCTTTAGAAAAATATGGAGTAGATAATGAAAAAGTTGTTGTTTTAGATGCCGATCTTTCTAAATCTACAAAAACAGCTGTATTCCAAAAGGCATGTCCAGAAAGATTCTTCAATATGGGTATTGCTGAGCAGAATTTAGCAGGTGTTGCAGCTGGACTTGCAACAACAGGAAAGATACCTTTTATTAGTACATTTGCTATGTTTGGTGCTGGAAGAGCTTTTGAAATAATCAGAAATTCTATTGCTTATCCAAAATTAAATGTAAAGATTTGTGCGACTCATGCAGGTCTAACAGTAGGTCCTGATGGGGCTTCGCATCAAGCGATAGAAGATATTTCGCTAATGAGAAGTGTGCCAAATATGGTAGTTATTAATCCAGCGGATGCTGAATCTACAGATAAGCTTGTGAAAGCGATTATAGAATATAATGGACCAGTATATATGCGTTTAGGTAGATCAGGTGTTCCTGTTATATATGATGAGAATACAACGATTGAAATTGGTAAAGGTATTGTTGTAAAAGAAGGAACAGATGTTAGTATCATAGCTACTGGAATTATGGTAAATGAAGCGATAAAAGCGAGTGAGGAACTTAAAAAAGAAAATATTAATGCAGAAGTTATTGATATTCATACAATTAAGCCTTTAGATGAAAAGCTTATTATTGAAACAGCTAAGAAAACTGGTAAAGTAGTTGTGGCAGAAGAACATAATATCATAGGTGGTTTAGGTTCTGCAGTAGCAGAAGTGCTTTCTGAAAATTATCCAACTAAGATAAAGAGAGTAGGTGTTAAAGATACATTTGGTGAATCTGGTTCTCCAGCTGATCTTGTTAAAAAATATGGACTTACTTCAGAAGAAATTATTAAAGCATGTAAGGGATTCTAATGAAAAGGCTT
>PDWI01009596.1_pt1 | contig 11066 bp, 11 predicted proteins | sample 1430891 | NCBI WGS metagenome assembly PDWI01 (sample SAMN01162508, study PRJNA174530) | Oral metagenome, whole genome shotgun sequencing project. | biome: Marine environment; feature: Marine mammal; material: Swab sample of the gingival sulcus; isolation source: swab sample of gingival sulcus... | reverse complement strand
TAACGCGGGTTAAATAGCAAAAGCCGTAAGATTCCTACGTCCTCACTTCGTTCGTCCTCTGAATGACACGACTTTTACTATTTAACTGAATAGTTACTTATTTATAATAATTGGCTTACGATCTTGTTTTTTAATCATATTATACCTACATCTCTAAACGCAACAATGCAATAATTTCATCATTATTCATTTCTGTTAAACTCTTATCTGCGCCTGCTGCTAAAATATCATTAGCAAGCGCCACTTTTTGCTCTATTATTTTATCGATTTTTTCTTCTATCGTACCTTTTGTAACGATTTTTCTAACAAAAACATCTTTCGTTTGCCCTATTCTAAAAGCTCTATCCGTCGCCTGATTTTCAACAGCAGGATTCCACCAACGGTCAAAATGTATCACATGGTTGGCACTCGTTAAATTCAATCCAACACCTCAATAATATCGCTACTTAAAACAAATTTCATCTTGCCTTTATCAAATTCTAAAGCAGGTGCATTAGCATCAAAATAGACTTTTTCATCAAATGCTTCCGATACAAAGTAAAACGGCACATAACTTCTACTTGTAATAAAATTTTATAATATTTCCAACTTAACAAATTAGATTTTGGACTCACTGAATTCAAAATATTCGAAAACAATGCAGGTTAACTATATAGTTATCATATCATCTCAATATAAGATTAATTTCAAAACCTCCTAAATAGAAATAGGAGGTTTTTATCTAACGTTTACAAATATCTTTCATCATTTCATCAATATTTGAATAGGCTTTATATAAATGAGGATTTTTCATTTCTTCTTCCATCTCTCTTATTGCCCCTATTGTTTCTGCATTTGGAGTACATCCAACTTTCTCAATAATAATTTTACCTTGAACTTCTGTTAAACTGATTTCATCATTTTCTTGCCATTGTAACGATTGTAAAAAATCTATAGGTAACTTTATACTGCTACGTTTAATAGTTATTATTGTTATAGGAACCCTCTTTCCGTTCCCCCTATAAAATTCTAACTTTCTATATTTTTATAATAATTAATTTCTTGCCCGTCCATCGCCACGACGTCTATTCTAAAATCTCGCGGTAAATCTGGTCTTTTTTTGATAAAATGCCACGCAGCTCGTTTGATTTTCGCTATTTTAGCTCTAGTTACATATTCATACGCTTTACCATGGCTAGTATTTTTTCTATATTTGACTTCGACAAAGACCAAAACCTTTTTATCAATGGCAATTATATCAATTTCACCCATAGGCGTACGATAATTACGCGTAACTATCTGAAAGCCAAGTTCTTCCTCTAAATAATCACAAGCTTTCTTTTCCGCCTCAAAACCAATTTGTTGACTCATCCTTTATACATACTATCCATTCTACTAATAAAAATCAAAACTTCTGCCACTATATTATAGAGTTCTTCAGGGATTGTATCACCTAGTTCCAAATTTTGTAGCTGCTGAGCTAAACGCTCGTCTTTATATACGGCGGTATCGTTGGCTTTGGCAATTTCGACAATTTTATCCGCCATAAAGCCCTTACCCTTGGCAAGTAATTTCGGTGCTACATCTTCCTCTGCATTGTATGCTATTGCCGCAGCAATTTTTTCCATACCATTCTCCTATATTTTGACGTCAAAAACTGTCATTTTCGCCAAATCAACTTTTTCCAAATCGGCTAAATTCAGCGCTTTATCATCTGCTGTAAAATCTAATAATATCTGCTTATCGCTTAAATTCGATATTTTTTCTAGCATTTGTTCACTATGTAATGCCATAAACTGGCTAATTTGCGATGAATCACAAATAAAATTAATCTTAATCTGTTCCGACTTAAAATTGAGTTTTACTTTTACTCTCTCCATTTTATTCGTATTAAGGGCAATGTAAATCATTCCATCATCGGGATTAAATTTACCACCTTTTCTTGCATCACCTTTGATATAAATATCTATATCTTCTAATTCTCTTTGCATCTGCAATGGTAACTGAATATTTTGCCACGGTATCGGCGAATCAACTAATAAAGACTGCACATCTTTTGCTACAACTAGATGTTCTGCCCTTGTTCCATTTTCTGATTTTCCCTCGTTTTCAGCCAGTACTTTTTGTAAACTATTTGCCGTTTCAATTAATTCTTTTAACACGGCGCCATCCAGCTTTTCAGGCATATCCGTCAATTTCAAACTCAAAGAATTTAACTTGTTAGCAATTTCTGTCATTTCTTTTGGCGCATTATCACCAGCATCATCTATTATTTCTAAAACGCTAGATAGCAAAGACAATTTTCCGCCCATTACTTCTGAACTAAGCAGTGTATTCAACAAGCTATTTGGTACATTGTTCTTCTGCATAAAAGCCAATGTCTGTGTTAATTTTTTCGGGTTATTATTTACTAGCTCAAAGAGCATATTTTTCATTTTTAAATCAAGATTTTTAAATTCAAAATTATCAGCAAGCTGTTTATTATTAAGATTATCTTTAACCTCAATTTTCGCACCTGTTTCAGACAATTTACTAGCTTCCTTACCAGCTATTTCTGACTTTAAGGCTAAACCTTCCTCTTTTAATTCCGATGATTTTCCATCCATATCAAAAGCTTCACTTTGGCTACTAGTTTCCGCCATAGTCGATTTATTTTCCGCATCGCCACCTTCTGATGGTGCCTGCTGTGAATCGACAACTTGATCTAACAATAAGTTTTCTTTTGCCGATTGATGCCAATTAATCGCTTGGCCATCATTTTGAATCAAATTCTTTACTAACTGTTCTAAAGAAGCTGTACTTTGCTGCATTTTAATAAACGTTTCGGCATTGACGCGTGCGCCTTGTTCGTGCATTGTTTTTAAAGTAAGAATATTTTTATCGTTAAAAGGCATATTAAGGTCGCGCAATTCATCCGTTAATTGCGCCACTAATGCATTCGACTTAGAGGCATCGCCCTCTATTAGTTTTAGGAGCATACTACCGTCTTCTTGACCAGCAACTTCAACTCTGATTTGCTGACCAGCAAACAATCCCCTATCACTAATATTTTTAGCTGTAACAACATCGCCTTCTATATCAATCGTCGTCAAGCTATCCATAATATTTAAAACAATAGCAGTCAATTTTTGACCAAGTGAATAGGTCTTACCTTGACTACTTTTGATATTAGTAAGCTGGCGATTATTATTAAATTGATTCACAGGCATCTGCTGTGCTACTCTCATTGTTTTATCCTTTTAAAAATGTCTGTCTGTGTATTCTAGGTAAATAACCATACCGTTTTAACGCATCATAATGCTGTTTAGTGCCATAACCTTTATGTTGTTCAAAACCATATTCTGGATATTTTTCCGATAATTCAATTAAGATTCTATCTCTAGTCACCTTAGCAATTACCGATGCCGCGGCAATTGCCAAACTTTTTTGGTCACCTTTAACAATAGCATGTAAAGGTTTTTTCATATTATCCAAAAAAACATAATCCGTTAATACTACATCGTAGTATATATCGGCATTTTTCAAGGATTTCTGCATAGCGAGTTTACTTGCCTCTAAAATATTTATTTTATCTATCGTTTCTGCACTAACTATACCAACACCATAATAGAGCGAACGCCTAGTAATCACTTCATAAAAATAATCTCTTTGAGAAGCCGATAGTTTCTTTGAATCATCTAAGCCCAAGAGTTCATCACTCGGCTCTATAATACAAGCTGCCGCTACTACGGGACCAGCAAGTGGTCCTCTGCCAGCTTCATCTAAGCCAATAGCCACATTACCATAGCGTTTGTCAAAATCAGCTAAATCCACTAATTTTTTCTCTAGTTTCTGCCTTTTTAATATTCTCTTTTCAGCTGATTTTATTAATTTTTGTACGCCAGAACGCTGATCAAAGCAATTTAATTCTATCCAAGAACTCAATTCATTATCATCTAATTTTTTTAATTCTTTTGTTAAAACCGCAATTGTTTTAGCCACGCTTTTGCTCCGATAAAATAACTTCAACTGTAGAAATATCAGAATGTTCTGGCTCTAATTTTCGTGCCTGTTCTAAAAATTTTTCTGCTAAATCAAATTTTCCATCATAAATTTCTGCCACTGCCATATTTAGTATCAAACTAATATCTGTTGGAAAAAGTTTTAGCCCCTCTACCAATTCATCTTTCGCCACTTGAATATCGCCTAAAGAAAGTAAACTATTCGCCAATTCGGCATAGATGTCCGCTACCGCAGGGTTTAAATCACGCGCTTTATTCAGATGTAAAACAGCATTTTGATACTGCGCCATTGCCCTGTAAGCAACACCAGTAAAAAATTGTACGCGCCAATTATCTTCACCCTGATCGCTAATCGCCGATAAAGCCTCTAACCCTTCTTGATAACGACCATTAATAATCGCCTTATATCCCCGCTCATAATAAACCTTATCTTCTAACATAGGCATATATTCTAAAATTTCATCTTTCATTTTACCATCGAGGTCGAGCCTTAAAGCGGATAAAGCGAATTCGTGTGCACGTTGATAAGATGCCAAATTATAATTAGTAATCGCTAATAAATAAGCAGATTCTGGCTTTTCTTCCATATTATACGATGCTAAGAGATAATAACGCGCTAAACTTAAAGCCTCTTTCATCCCTTGTTCATAAAGCAAATAATAGACTCTGCCAATATTAAAGTTAACAAAGTAATTATCATCAAAAAGTTGCGCTGCTTTGAAAAAGCTAAGGGCATCAATTTGTTCACCCTTTTCAGTAGAACTAAAGCCTAAAGATAAGGCATAATCATAAGGACTTTTTAAACTTTTTTCTAATAGTCCTTTATACTCATCAAATAAAGGAAATTCCTTATCAAGACCAATAATCAAACACATATTTCTGAAAATCTTAGCGAGTTCAAAATCGACTTTTTCCACGGCTACTTTAATCATATCCTTTTCTTCCACTGGTAAATCCGTACCAATAGGTATAGTATGTTCTCCCAGTTTTATTGCTTTATTTGTCGTTACAAAACTCAAGCTGTTTTTTCTTTCCTTAATTTTTGCTTCTAAATTCATATTCAAAATTCACCTTTCAATAAAATTTAACAACTATAATTTTCCAACAATCTTTCAAATTAATATTAAATATTACTTATTCACGTTAAGATTATTACGTCGCTTCGCTCCTCATAATGACAACATAGAGGAAGCAGTAAGATTCCTACATCACCTTATTGTTTCTCATAATAACAAAACGGATTTAAAGAAATAATTTTTTAACCACTATAATTTTTTTTTATGATTTTACGCTGATAAAGCCCTAAATAATCAAAGTCATCAAATCTGACAATTTCTACTACATTTTCTTTTAAAAATAGATTGACATCAGCAATGGCATATTTCGATAATTTAACACCATCGACACCCACAATAACGGCTGATTTTTTGGGGCGTTCCACTTTAATTGTAATTTTACTATCATTAGGCAAAATTATCGGCGTTTTTAAAGGGCGATGAATCGCGTTATCATTAGGACAAATAGGAATTAATTGTATCCCACCTAGCGCAGGATGAACAGCTGCACCGCCTGCCCAAATTGCATATCCTGTCGAACCAAAAGCCGTTGAAACAATGATACCATCACCAGCGAAATCGTTGAAAAGACAATCATTGACAAAAATCTGAGCCCGCAATAAGCGCGGAGTCGCCTGCTTCAATATCATCTCATTAAAAGCATAACCAGTAACTTCCTCACCCTTAGTGGTGTGAGCATCAATTTTAAACAAAGGATATTTATCTAAATGATAATTATCAGCGATTAAATTATCAAGCATCTGCTCTATCTTATCGCTGTCGACAGTTGGCAAAAAGCCTAAACTGCCCGTATTAATACCAATAAAAGGTACTTTTCGTTGATGATGTCTACGAATGGCATTCAGCATAGTACCATCACCACCGAGAGAAATAATCAAATTCGGTTCATTATTGGTAATTTCTATTCCGCGTCTTTCTAAAACATCAATAAGTTTTTCCTTAACTATCAACGAATTTCTTTTAAAATTGTGATGAATTAAGACTTTATCCATAGAGCCCCCTACTTAATCACATTAAATCGTCTATTTTTTCTGTTTGATTCTAAATAACGAAATAATTTTTGCCTAAATATCATTACATAACCAAAAATAGCTTGAAACACTATTAATGATAACACTAAAATCAACGCTTCTTTTAAAGAAAAAAACGCTAAACTCATTCCCCATAGATTCTTCAAAATCAAATCAAAGATGAAGCTTCCTGCAAAAAAAAGTAATAAATTCGGTATATACCAACTAAAAATATGATGTATTTGAAAATCAAAACTATAACGAATCGCGTCTAATGCCTCGTTTTCCCTATTACTAATTACTTCAGGCAAAGAATTCAATAACAACCAAATCAAGAAATTAACAATTAGATATAAACTCATCATACCAAATAAATTAAGCGTAGCAAGAACTAAATAATTAAGCATCATCAGCCCAATAATCACACGCATATAAATATATAGTCCGTCGCGCGCATCATTCCAATCCGCATGATAACCATCAGAAGCAATATAAATGACATAAAGATAGCTAGACATCGCCATTGCCGTCACGAAATAGGCGATAATTCCACCAATAATATATCCACCAATAAACATATTTACTAATGTAGTAGTCAAAATAACTACAGTTCCTATATACATTAAAATGCCATTAGCCATAAATGCTTTGGCTGAATCGACCAAAATTTCTTTATATGCCAAAAGGTATTTTTTAATCAAATTCTTTTATCCCTTTCTCTATATCAAATAAATAGCGCTTTTTTAAACCCTTGAAAACCACTAAATACTGTTCTTTGTCTAATAAAGCATAATCACTAAAATCATATTTTAAATAAATCGCTTTCAGTTGCTTACTAATTTCTTTACTACTTAGTTCCTTCTTAATTTGGGGAAAATCAGCCTGATAACGATAAAATTCTTTACTGAAAACAGTATCTACTGTTTTACTATATGCTTTGACCAAACCACTAGGTTTAATTCCCGCTAACAATTGATCAGCAGCAATCATATTTAAAGCCAAATCAGAATTGATCTCTTTATACTTAGCAATCTCCGCCATTACTATCTGCACAATTTTATCTTTACCAGGAAATAATCCCTGAGTTTTATCTTGCAAAATAATTTCACCGATGGAACGATAAAATTCAAACATATCAATATTTTTAGCGTTTAAATAACGCAATAAAAACAAAAAACCATCATCATTATAAAGTCTTTCTGTACCTTCCTCAAGCGCCATCAACTTTAATTTTTCTTCTATACTAATAAAATTATTAGAATAAAACTCATACGGCGGACTTTGACTATAAGCATAGCCATAATCCTTTGCCGAATTCGATAAATGCGTCCCCTTAAGCATTTTTAACATACCAACTTGTAAATGGTCGGGGTCGAGTGCCATTACAGCATTAAAACTCTCCTTAAATTCCGTATAACTTTCATAGGGAAGCCCTGCAATTAAATCTAAATGAACATGACAATTCTTAAGCGCAATTAACGCTTTAACACCACTCCAATCACGCATAGATGGAACGCGATTAATCGCATTAAGCGAATGCTTTTTCGCAGTCTGTATACCAATTTCAAACTGAAAAAGATTATCTCTTGCTCCAGCAATCGTCTCAACTAACGCCTGATTAACGAGATTAGGACTCAATTCAAAATGACAAGTCGTCATACCATTATCAATACTTTTAATATATTCCATTAACTCAATCGCCCTTTTAACAGGCGCATTAAAGGTTCTATCAATAAATTTAATAATCGGTACATTATTGGTGAAAAGCAGATCAAGTTCCCTTTTCACAACCGCTAGACTCTTATAGCGTACACCCTTAGTCAAGGATGAAATACAATAAGAACAACTGTATGGACAGCCGCGACTCGCCTCATAATAGGCAATATGTAAATCGGCAATCTCACTAAGGCTATACCCCATACCAATAGCATCAAGATTTTCCACATCAGCGCAATCGACAATAGTTAAAGTCTTTAAATATTCATAACGTTCTATCTTAGACTTTGCACCAAGTTCTCTAAAAAAATCATCGCCTTCTCCTCTAATTAATACATCAAAAGGCGAATCAGATAACCACCTCTCATCACAATAACTGACCTCTGGTCCCCCAATTAAAACCAACGCCCTAGGATAGATATCTTTAATCAACTCAAATAACTTTGCGTATATCTCTACATTCCAAATATAAGCAGAAGCTAAAAATATCGGTTTATCCTCTGATATTGTCTTACCTAAAGAATAGACCATAGAAGATAAAGGTTGATTAATCGTAAAACTATGATAAAAATGTTCATCTTCAGCAAAATATTGCCGAAAATAACGCAATGCCAAATTACTGTGCACCTTTTTGGCATCAATCTCAACAAAATACATACTCGCTCCAATCCTTTACCCTTTATTGTAACATTTATATACTAAAAATACTAGTATTTTTAAACTTTTTAAACCTTTTATAAACTTTTTAAACCTTTTATAATAACTATTCGGTCAAAGCCTCGTTTCCACCATTATTTTAATAGATATGAAATTTGTTCAAGAATAGTCATTTTGTGTCGATATTATTATAGATACTTTATGAATTTAACCACTAACTTACAGGAGGGTACAATGAAGCAAACAAATACATCAAATAGTAAACGACGTTCAATTAAACCAAAGTTAATGTTAACCATTATCGGTATGGCAATATTGCCAATGATTATACTCGGCATCATCGTTTACACCAATAATGTAACACAGGGACTTAACAATTTTCAAAGTCAATTAGCGAGCGAAGTTTCTAAAGTAGATGATGGTATTAGTTCTTATTTTGATGCTACTTTTGCGCAAGTTAGTGTTTTAGCACAAACTGATAGCGTTAAAGCTATGGATAAAAGAATTACAGAATACATCACGAAAGAACCCGATACAGCCGAAGGCAAAATCACGATGAAACCTGAAAGTAGTAATGCCTTTGAACGAGATTTATTCTATACTTTCAAAAGAATAAAAGAAAACAATCCGCATCTTTTTGCCATTACTATTGGTGTTGAAGAAAACGGTGGTTTTTTAATGTACCCAACCTCTGATAGAAAGCCTAACTATGATGCGAGAGAAAGAGGCTGGTATAAAATAGGTAAAGAATCTGATACAGGTAAGGCAATTTCTGACCTTTATGTATCATCTGATGGTTCTTCATCCATTGAAATGATTAACTCTGTTACTGATAAAAATGGTAATTTTGTCGGTGTACTCGACTTATCGCTTGATTTATCAGAGTTTCAAAAGAAAATTAATGAAGTCAAAATAGAACAAACTGGTTTTTTATTTTTGATTGATAAAGCGGGAAATATCATCGCCCATAAAAATTTGGAATACGTGGGTAAAAATATTGCTGAACTTGAAATTAAAGAATATGCGGACGTTAATAATTTAGCGAAAGGTGATGTATATTATTTCGATAAAAATGCGAACAAAAAATTTGTCGTTCACGCCTTTCCTTCTAAAAATGAATTCTTAGGTTGGACGTACTTTTCTGTAATTGAAGAGTCTGAATTAAATGCAATCAAATTTCAAAAAGACCTTTTAATTATGTTAATTGGTTCTATACTAATTATATTTATTTTTGCCCTCTTGCTTTCAAATTATATTTCCAATAATATCACCAATCCTCTTAAAGTAATCAGAGAGGCATTAGACAAACTAGCGAACTATAATCTCGATACAAGCGAGGAAAGAGAAAAAGCTAAAAAATGGATTAATAATTATGGTGAAGTAGGCGACAGTTTACGCTCTATCAGACAAATGATTGAAAATCTCACCACTATTGTACAAGATATTACAACACACGCTGGTAATACAGCAGCAACAGCTGAACAGCTTACAGCGACAGCGCAAAGCACAAATGAATCAGCACGCGAAGTGGCAAATGCCGTTAGCAACATTGCCGAGGGCGCAGGCTCACAAGCCGAAGATACAAGCCTTGCCGCACAAAACATTGAGATTAACACGGCATCATTAAACGAAATGATAGATGTTTTATCAGAATTAGAAATCGCAACCAGTGATATCGATAATAAAAAAGACGAGGGTAAAAATGCGCTTGATGGATTGGCTAAACTAATAGAAAGCAGTAAAAACGAAGCCGTATTCGTCAATCAAATTATCCTCGAAACGAATGATAGCGCCGAGGCGATTTCTAAAGCGAGCGAAATGATACAATCGATTGCCGACCAAACGAACTTACTCGCTTTAAATGCAGCGATAGAGGCGGCTCGTGCTGGTGAGGCTGGTCGCGGTTTTGCCGTCGTTGCTGAGGAAATCAGAAAACTTGCCGAAGATTCAACCAAGTTTACAGAAGAAATCCGTGTAATTATTCAAGGACTAAAAGACAAAGCACAAAGTGCTGTTAACAGAATGGAATCCGTCGGACAAATTGTGGCTCAGCAAGACAACCAAACGATTATTACACAAAATAAATTCACAGAAATTGAAACAGCTGTTTCTAAAAGTAAAACTATCGTTGAACGAATTAGTCAAAACTCTAAAAATATTGAAGAAAAAAATAAACAAGTTATCGGCGTTATTCAAAATCTATCTGCCATCGCAGAAGTAAATGCGGCTACAACAGAAGAGGCAAGTGCTAGCGTTGATACACAAGCACAAGCAATTGACGATATATCATCAGCTAGTGCCAATTTAGCAGAAATCGCCAACGAACTACAACACGTAGTCGCTAACTTTAAACTTTAAGCTTAAAATCAGCGACTATCTAATTCTTCTACGTTGTTAAAAACCAAAATAGAATAATATGGCAAATGTAAAGCAAACTACAAAAACTGGTAAATACACTATTTGCCAGTTTTTGTAATTAAAAAAGATTTGTAACTATTCAGTCAATACGCAAAACCGTGTCATTTAGGTTGCATACACGAGCAACAAGCTTTGGCTGGTCATAGCCTACGGCTATTGCTCGCCCATGCGTCCTGACTTGTGACCAGTGCGTAGGGCTTTAGCCCGTG
>PDWI01009595.1_pt1 | contig 11067 bp, 8 predicted proteins | sample 1430891 | NCBI WGS metagenome assembly PDWI01 (sample SAMN01162508, study PRJNA174530) | Oral metagenome, whole genome shotgun sequencing project. | biome: Marine environment; feature: Marine mammal; material: Swab sample of the gingival sulcus; isolation source: swab sample of gingival sulcus... | reverse complement strand
TTTAGCTGTTTTCTTCAAGCAAGACACCCGCAATAAGGAGCAAATCAGTGTCAGGGCGACATTATATAGATTAGATAGTGATAAAATCAAGACAAAGTTGTAAATAAATGTCAATCGAAAAGACATAACTTATAAGAAAAAAGCCTATTGTGTTTCTAATACAGAAAAATAGGAATTAAAACATAACAGTTAATGAGATAATTTCTATCTATTACTCTTTCTAGTAATTGTACCGTCATTCTGTACCGATACCGATAAGCAGAAAATCTCGCTTCGCAAGCTTTATAAAATGACGGTAATCACCTAGCTATAATAAAGACAATTTCTAAACGCGATGCTCAAGTGCAGGGAAAACACTTCGTTGATGCTGTTGTTCTGACCTATCAATGGGAGCCATCACAACCCCCTCTCCCGTAGGTAAAGTTTTTTCAACTTTCCCCCAAGGACTAATAATCATAGAATGCCCCCAAGTCTCTCGACCACCGGGGTGCTTACCAACCTGCGCGGAAGCGACAACATAGCAAAGATTTTCAATGGCTCGACTACGTAGTAATGTTTCCCAATGAGCCTTGCCCGTAGCATAAGTAAACGCCGCAGGTAAAACAAAAATTTCGGCTCCCATGTCAAGCAATGAACGAAATTGCTCTGGAAATCTCAAATCATAACAAATCGCCAAACCTATTCTACCCACAGGTGTATCAACCACTTTATAATCAGAGCCTGCCGCAAAAGCATCAGACTCCCGATAGGATTCTTGCGTACCGGGTAATGTTACATTAAACAGATGGCGTTTATGATAGAACCCACGCAAACATCCATGGTTATCATAAACCAATAATGTCTGAAAAATGGTACCTTTTTCAATCGTCGGGAAGGCCCCAACTAATAACCAAATATTGTACCGCTTTGCCAAATTGGCTAATTTTTCCTGCACTTCGCCCTGCCCTAAAGGCTCAGCAATTGTTTGACTATCGCCCTGTTTTTCTGCCATATAAACCGCATTTTCGGGTAATAAAACAACGGAAGCACCCGCTTCACAGGCTTTTCCAATCCAATAAGTGATTCTTCCCAAATTTTCTTGGATATCATTTCCACTGTTAAGTTGAATCGTTGCGATTTGATTAGTCATTTTTAATAGCCTTGTTGTCCGTCAAAGAGATAAAATAATTGCATTGTTACCTTATTTACACCATAAATTAGTAACAGTACCACTTGTACTAAAGGAGGCCTCACAGTAATTATAGTCAGGTAATGGATAAAAAGATTCACACCACTCAATGGGTATATCACGTCCTGCCAAACGACAACCTACAACACGACCCGATTTTCGAATAAATGTCATTCTACCTTTTTCATGTTTTCCTTTATGCTGTATTTTACTAATACTCAATTCTTTTCTTTTTTGGTTTTTTATTACAACATCTTCACTGGCCTGTTTTCTGGATTTAGTGACCAATTGTTTTTTATTATCCCTATTCTGTATTTTGCTTATTTTGACTTTTTCTAGCACTTTATTTTTATTATTTGGCTTCTCAACCACTATTTTTTTCGGTAATGCCTTCTTAGTCATTTTTTGCTTAATCGGGATTTTTTTGGCGACAATACTTTGAGTCACCGTTTTTTTAGACATTGCTTTTTTAGCTGTTTTCTTTTTAATCAGCTTGCTCTTGTTTACGACACGATTAAGCTTATTCATCATCACACCTGTTATTACAGGTTTTTGTCGAATACGGTATTTTTTATTGAAAGCACTGATTGCAACTTGAGTTCGACGTCCCATTCTACCGTCAATCTTGCCTATTCTGTAGCCCAAAGCCTTCAATTTTTTTTGTACTGCTTTTGTAAAAACAGTATCCAACATCCGAGATGTCCTTTCATCAACTCTACCTGTAACAGGCAATTTAGTCAACTTCTGTAATTGCTTAATTGCCGCCGTTGTTCTTTTACCCCAGTAGCCATCGGCTTTACCCACGGGGTAATTAAGCAAACGCAAACCTGACTGAATATAATATATCCGATTGCGTGTGAGATTTTTTTCCATTACCTTAGCCTTTTCAGCTAACGCCGCCTCTTTAGCCAATGCTTCTTTTTTTGCTTGTTTGGCCTTATTCTCCTTTTCTATCCCCATTTTTTTCTGATGAACACCTGCCGCAACACGACCAACTATCAATGCATCAATATAGGGATAATTTGGATCTGCCAACTGATATTTTTTACGATATTTTAGCAACAAAGACTGTGTATATTTTCCCAGCAAGCCGTCACTTCGAACAGTCTTACCTTCCAATTCAGCAAGGTTTTGCTGCAATTTTTTAATAACATCACGGTAAAAAGCACCTAACCAGTGTGGCCCAAGCCGCCCTGTTATCGCAAATTTATTTTTACTTTGATAAGCTTTAATCGCAGTAACAGTTCTCTTTCCCAACATGCCATCAGTACTACTAATATTGTAACCCAATGTTTTTAAACCCGTTTGAATTAATTTGATAGTTGCGCTACCGTAACGATGTTTAGAGGCATTAAGCTCTTTCAACCATAACATAACCTCTACATGTTTTCTTAGATCCTCAGTATCACCAACATTAGCGTGAAGAGCCACAAGCTCATAGGGTATAAACCCTCTGGCATCTGGCTGGTAAAGATCTTTATTTTCAAAGCGATATTTTCTCAGTGTGTCCAAATCTGCACGACGAGCTGCGTCATGGGGTGAGATTGCTGCCAATACAGAAAAAACAACACTATTCAATAAAATACCAATAATTAATAATTTCATAATCCTCTATAATTGCTTACTTTTTATGATTTCTCAAGAACGATGTTTCAAATCCAGCTGTACATCATTAAGAAACGGCTTTAACTGCTTTAGAGTTTGCTGTGCAGTATGCTGTAAACCCCTAACCTCAAATGTTTTGCCATTTTTTAGTGTTATACGAATCTTGTCATCCCCTATAGGGTTACCCGATTCTTGGCTAGAATAATGTGCTTCGACAAAACGAATATAATCAATTTCTCTAAATTTTAAATCTATAACCTTATCGGGATAAACTAGAATAATCTTCTCAGCACCACTATCCACGGCAAGTATTGGACGAGAATAGAGAAAACTATTAATATTAACACCCATGTCCTCAAGTGCATGGAGTCGCTCTAGTGATTTATCCTGTTGTTTCCAGCCTAGATAAGCAAAGACGAGACAAGCAACGATGATCAGTAAAAAAATAGGCTTAATAGAAAACACTGTCAGTTATTCTGAGTTGTCATTTGTGGCTCCCTATTCTATCCCTAAACTCAATCAAATTCATCTAAAAATTAAGGATATTAGTAAACAATCAAACCATTTTATAAAATCAACACACCTGTGCAGTATGTAGCATATGCCTTTAGTGACTTTTATTAATTTATGCTATGATGTCGCCTCGTATAATTTTAACTCGCTAGATTAATTGGTAAAAAAAATGACAAAAAAAGAAGCTTATGTTGATCCAATGCACATGCAAAATTTACTTAATAAAGAATCATGGAAGATTTTCCAAATTATGGCAGAGTTTGTTGAAGGTTTTGAACAATTAGCCACCATAAGCCCTTCTGTTTCTATCTTTGGTTCGGCACGAACAAAACCTAATCACCCATATTATAAACTCACAGAAGAGGTTGCTTTTAAACTTTCTGAATCAGGTTTTTCTGTTGTTTCAGGTGGTGGTCCCGGTATTATGGAAGCAGCCAATAAAGGGGCATATCGTGGGAAGTCTGAATCTATTGGCCTAAACATCATCCTACCACACGAACAAAAAAGTAATGAGTACCAGAACATCTCTCTTGATTTCCGTCATTTCTTTTCACGTAAAGTGATGTTTGTAAAATATGCCTCTGCTTACGTCGTTATGCCCGGTGGTTTTGGTACGCTAGACGAACTAGCTGAAGTTCTGACCCTGATGCAAACAGGTAAGTGCCGTCGTTTTCCGATTATCTTAATGGGTAAAGATTTTTGGGAGCCTCTAATTGACTGGTTTAAAAATACACTCGTTGAAGAAGGAACAATTTCTTCTAATGATCTAGATTTATTTAAAATTATTGATGATGCTGATAAAGTCGTTGATACAATTTTCCACTTTTATGAAGAACAGGGATTTGAACCATCACACCATGATATGAAAAAAATGTTAAATTTATAGTTTAGGACAGATACCCGTTAAAAATGTGGTGTTATGACAAAAGGTCTGTATTGACGTAACATCACATACATCTATCACTACCTAGCTAGATTCACTTGGTAACTACTAGACTCTGCTGAGCTTAAATAGGTAATAAACATTAATCACAACACAAAAAGCATTCATAGCTGCAACGGGGTAAGCTTCAATCCACAGCCCATAGACAACGAACAATAAACAACCAATAGTATTTAGGTAGCGTAACCATTTGATATTGGACATCAATAGAGAAATCGCCACAAAAACTGATGCAAGATAACCTACTAGTTCATAATTTTCCATACTTAAATTACACCTATCAGTTTCTTTATCCTCAGAGAAAGCCGTCTATTTACTAGTTTCTCATACTCGCTTTAATCAGCTTTTTCACTAACTGGGTGGCATTGACTTTACCATTCTGACGAAAGGGCACATTCATATTTTGTCCCAAAGCCCCAACACCAACATCACCCGTCAAGTCATACTGTATTTCATTACTTCTAAATGTTCTGGCAAGACGCTTAACCTTATCTAAGCTAACAGTCGTTGATAGTGTCATTTTTCCCGAAGAATTGGCAGGAATTGCTTTTTTTGCTGTTCCTGAAGCAGAAAGGAAATTAATACCATTCAAAGCCAGTTGACTACTGATATTATTAATTGGCAAAGGTAGCATATTCGGGTTTTTAATCAACAACCCCAAATCGAAAGCCAACTCACTTTGATTCACTTTTTTGGGTGTTAGTGAAACTAAGTAAACACTAGGTTTTTGGAAAAGCGCATCACCACCATCACTAACACAGCCAAGCATCAACGAACTACCAAATAAACATAAGCTGGTTAAAAAATTTCTTCGTTGCATCATATTTTTCCTCTTATTAATTTTAACTGATTAAATCTATAAAGACCGTAGTCAAAGCATGTAAGGTTATTTATCCAGCAAATAAGCAATCGCTTTATCTATTGCTTTAACTGTCTTATCTTTTTTCAATAACAACATAATTTCATCAATATTCGGACTCGGCTTGCCACCTGTCAGTGCCAAACGCAAAGGCATACCAACTTTGCCAAAGCCCACTTCATATTCTGTAACTGTTTTTTCAACCACTTCATGCAGTGCCGTTTGTTCCCAGCTTGGCAAATGCAGTAATTTATCCTTAATACTGGTCAAATAAGTACTTGCCTCAGCATGGAATGCTTTTTTCGCTGCTTTTGCAGGGTATTCCTCTGGTGCTTGGAATAACCAAACCGTTTGCTCTGCCATTTCTGCCAAGGTCTTTGCACGTTCGGCATAATAAGGGATGATTTCAGTTAAATCTACACCTTCTGGATCAATACCTAAACGCTGATATTGATAAGCCAAGTCATCAGCATAGTCACTAGCAGGCAGAGATTTTAGGTATTGTTGATTAAGCCAATTAAGTTTTTCAGTATTAAATGTTGATGCCGATTTATTAACATCCGTAATCTCAAATTTTTCAATGAGTTCATCGATTGAAAAAATCTCTTGATCACCATAAGACCAACCCAAACGGACCAAATAATTTAGTACCGCCGCCGGTAAGTAGCCCGCTTCACGGAATTGTAAGACACTAGCCGCACCGTGGCGTTTTGATAATTTCTTACCGTCATCCCCTAGAATCATACCCACATGCCCAAACTGCGGCACTTTAGCCCCCAAAGCATTAAAGATGTTAATCTGTCTTGGCGTATTATTGATATGGTCATCACCTCGAATTACGTGGGTCATTTTCATATCGACATCGTCGACAACCACACAGAAATTATAAGTCGGCGAACCATTGGGACGCTGAATGATCAAATCGTCTAATTCGGCATTGGCAATTCGTAATTCACCGTGAACTAAATCTTGCCAGACAACGTCACCATCTAGAGGATTTTTAAAACGAATGACAGGTGTAATACCTGCCGCCTCGCCGTCTATTTTGGCTTGTGGATTATCGCGACAACAACCATCATATTTTGGTTTTTCTTTATTCTGCATTTGCTGTTCACGCAGTGCATCTAACCTTTCACGGCTACAGTAACACGGATAAGCCTTGTCTTCTGCTAGTAGTTGTTGGACGACTTCTGCATAACGCTCATATCTATCGGTTTGAAAAATCGGACCTTCATCATAGGTCAGCCCTAACCAGTTCATACCTTCGATAATACCGGCAACGGCATCTTGTTTTTCACGTTCGGTATCGGTATCTTCGATACGGAGGATAAATTTACCATTATCGTGGCGGGCAACTAGCCAGCTATAAAGCGCCGTGCGAACGCCACCAATATGTAGATCACCTGTTGGCGAGGGGGGAAATCGAGTTACTGTTGTCATTTGATCATCTATTTGTTATTTATCGTTGTTTATTGGTTAGACCAGCTATCCGCTTGGCACCTCAGAATGACGGTACGAAGTGCTGACTTTACCACAGACAAGAGACTCTGAAAAATTTATATTCTTCAGAGTCTCTTGTTAATATAAGCGATTATTCTAACGTAAGCAAGACTTCGGATAAACTGCCATTTCAACTATCGCCGATATTATTGACGGCAACTATAATCCTCTTTTTAAGTTTATCTTATCTATTAGCTCAGGAAAGTCTATAAAAGGGTTTCTGTTTCCCTGTATTTGAAAAATACTGTAATTTCTATGTTTCTCATACTCAGAAACAGGATTTTCAGCATGCCATGTCATTAGCATATCCAAACTTTTCGAGTTATAATTTCTTGCTTGCATACCCGGATATCTCACCAAATAATATAAAGTTGCTCTCGCTACTGCTCCTTTATTAAATTCTGGCTCAAATTTTCCATTTTCTCTTTTTCCACAAGCCTCTCTAATAACTTCTCTTAATTGTACAGGGCTATAATCGACAAAATCAAAATAAGGCATATTGCTTCTAAAGCTATTACACCTTGTTTCACAGGCAAACAGATGATGCAAATCCCCCTTCATTGGGTTTCTTTTATTAAACCAGCTTTGCGGTACAACATGCTCACAATTATAAGGCAAATTACGCTCAATTGCATCTAGCATATTCGAGTAATCTTCAAATAAAATCAAATCATTACGCTTTTTCAACTCTAACAATTGAGTCTTTCTCTCTAAGTCAACTTTTTCATCTGCCAAAATTAACTCTTCGACTGTAAACTCAATACCCGAATAAATACTTCTTATCTTTCCATCTTTATGAACGTCCACCTCAGGATACACATATCTTGAAGGTCTGTAAGGCAGCTGGTTTCCATGTGTGGAACCAATCAGCTTGTTAAGGCTTTCGAATACCTTATTACTATTGGCGTCAAAATCAACATTTTCGTAGTATTTCTCTATAATAGGTTTATCTTCTGCCACATTGTAGTAGTCATTATTTGTTACAATAACCGGTATTTGTGGCGAATTACCTGAGTTACCACCATCCCCAATCAACTGCTTAAGTAGTCGCTTCTCCTTTTCATTGGTGTAAAGCCTCAGATGCTTGATAATCGAACTAATTCTGATGCCTTCGTTAGCAATCCAGTCAATCGCTTCCTCACCCTGAAATTCGCTCCAAATGTCACCATCCTTCGTCAAAATGCGCCCGTTTTCATCTTTTTTCGGCACACCGGAATGATGTAGAGCAACGACTTCCCACTCTTCATTGAAAACAGGAGAACCAGAAGAACCCGGCTCGGTATCAGTTTCATAATGAATAAATTGATCAAATATATCAATAACCTCATTATTTCTTAAAGCAACTTGTTTTCTTTCGCCATTTGGGTGCTGAATAATAGACACTCTCTCCCCAACCTGAAGCTTGCCTATCTCTTCGATGAGTTTAAGCTTGCCGAAATCAGCCAATGAAACTCTGCTATCAAAAGAGTGACCATTAACAAAGACAACGGTAAAATCCATTGCTTTTGAAGTAATAAACAGTTCATCGGGTTCAAAGCCAAAACTGGCAGGATTAATTGGATGAGAGTTGATATCTTCTTGATAGTCAAATTCAACATAACTATTTTTAGCATCACTTTTTGAGGGTAAAACGTGATTATTTGTAATCAACAAGTTATCACAAATTAAAAAACCCGTTCCATAGCCTTTACCTTGAGAGGAATTGATAGTCACTCTTCCAACGGACTTAGAAGCCTTTAATCCCTTTGGTAAAAAATTAATGTTCAGCAGGTCATCGGTTCCTATTGTCCTTTCTCTGGTCAACCTATCCGTAAATAATACATCATTATTTTCGTAGCCTTTGTACTCCAACCTATTTAAGACCTGCTGTGTACTGATGTATTTACCTTTTGACTTCAATTTGTTAATTTCGGAACGATATCGTTCCCTTTCTTTGAACCTTTTTTCTATGGCAGAAAAGGTCTTTAGCAAGCGGTTTATTGCAATCATTTTTATCTCCTCCTTTAATAGTTAATCGCCTTTTATCCGGTACGACGGCACACCTAGAAGAAATCTATATAATTCATATAAATTTCAGCAAACCAACTAACTAGCATGATAAAGCTTATTATTTGAAAAAGCAAGGAATTACAGCTTTCTTTATCTTAATAATTAAAGGGGAAAAGCGGACCATGGTCAACACACCACGCTATATATTTTCTGCTATTTTTATTCTAAAAAATAATAATTTTTGACTTTTTGATAGTAAACCTCAAACATTTTATCGCGTTTGAATAGAGCAAGTTACCAGCACCCTATTGCAAAGCAAACAATATCCGTTAAAATAAGAACCTTTCTCACTGTACACTGCTGTAAATCATGAAAAATTCTAACTATGATTACGCCGTTTTTATCGGGCGTTTTCAGCCTTTTCATATTGGACATTTATTTGTTTTTAAAGAAGCTTTACAACACGCTAAGAAACTTATCGTACTAGTAGGTTCCTCCGGTGGGCCCCGCACCTTGCGAAACCCATTTACTTTTGAGGAGCGTGTCGAAATGATGGAGCAGTCTTTACCTGCCGAGATAAAACAACGAATTATTGTGCGTCCTTTACAAGACTTCACTTACAATGATCAGGCGTGGGTGCAATCGGTCACCGAAATTATTGAAAACACCGTCGCTGATAAAAGCAAAAGCATTGCTTTAGTCGGACATAGCAAAGACGAAACCACCTACTATTTAAAACTATTTCCGCACTGGGCTTATATAGAGGTGGGCAACTTAGACAAAATTCATGCAACAGAAATTCGCCATCACTATTTTACCGGTAATCCGAATACAGACTTTGACAGCGATATTTTACCCAAAGCGACTATCAACTGGTTGCGCCGGTTTGCTAAGCGCGGTGAGTTTCATTCCTTGCAGTGTGAATATCAACATATTGACCAATTTAAATCCTCGTGGGCAAGTACACCCTACCCCGTCATTTTCACAGCCACTGACGCACTCGTTCGCTATGGTGATGAGATTTTACTGATTACTCGAAAAAATTATCCCGGTAAAGGATTATTAGCCTTACCGGGTGGCTTTGTGGAAGAGGATGAAACACTATTTGACGCCTGTATGCGAGAATTGAATGAAGAAACGCAACTAGCCGTGACAAAACCTGATTTAAAAGAGGCATTAGTGGAGCATCAAGTCTTTGATAATCCAAAACGCTCAAGCAGAGGACGGGTGATTAGCTATTGTTACTATTTTGATTTATCAAAATTGGCAGAAAAACCCGAAGTCACGGCCGCTGATGACGCAGCCGTTGCAGAATGGATTAACTATCAAATGATTGACAGAAGCCAATTTTTTGACGACCACTTTTTTATTGTACAAAAACTCATTAAGGAGTAAGTATCTATGAACTTTTCCCATAACCTTATTTTAAATATTGATTCATACAAAGCTTCGCATTATTTACAATATCCACCACAAACAGAATACGTTTCCAGCTATATCGAATCCCGTGGCGGGAAATACGCCGATGGCGTTTTCTTTGGCTTACAAATTTTCTTAAAAAATTACTTGAGCAAGCCTATTACTCCATCAGACATCGACGAGGCAGAAGACATACTAACACAGCACGGCTTACCCTTTTGTCGAGAAAATTGGGAATATATCCTTAATGAACATGGTGGCTATTTACCATTGCGTATCCAAGCTGTTCCCGAAGGTTACATTATCCCCACACAAAATGTTATCTGTCAGGTCATTAATACTGATCCCAAATGTGGTTGGTTGACTAGCTATATGGAAACAGCCATTTTGCGTGCCGTATGGTATCCGATGACAGTTGCCACAATTTCTTGGCATTGTCGCCAAGTGATTTACAAATATTTAAACCTCACTGCAGATAACACTGACGGTATTGATTTCAAATTACACGATTTTGGGGCAAGGGGTGTAAGTTCTTACGAAAGTGCCGCCATTGGCGGGCTGGCTCACCTTGTCAATTTTAAAGGAACGGATACGGTTCCCGCCCTCATTTTAGCTAGAAGTTGTTACAATGAAACCATGGCAGGATTTTCTATTCCGGCCGCCGAACATTCCACAATGACTGCTTGGGGACAAGATAAAGAAAAAGATGCCTACGAAAATATGCTAGATACTTTCTCAGGTGACGGTAAATTAGTTGCCGTTGTTTCCGACTCTTACGACTTATGGCATGCCATTGACAAAATTTGGGGTGAAGAGTTACATGATAAGATTGTTAATAATGGTGGAACGGTTGTTATTCGCCCCGATTCCGGTGACCCTGTACGAACGACTTTAGAAGTAGTCGAACGCTTAATGGATAAGTTCGGTTATGAACTTAATAGTAAAGATTACCGCTTATTACCTAGCTATATTCGCGTTATTCAGGGTGACGGTATAGATGCCGAATCTTTAGAAAATATTTTACGAACACTAAAAAATAATAGAATCTCAGCCGATAATGTCGCATTTGGT
>PDWI01009594.1_pt1 | contig 11068 bp, 9 predicted proteins | sample 1430891 | NCBI WGS metagenome assembly PDWI01 (sample SAMN01162508, study PRJNA174530) | Oral metagenome, whole genome shotgun sequencing project. | biome: Marine environment; feature: Marine mammal; material: Swab sample of the gingival sulcus; isolation source: swab sample of gingival sulcus... | reverse complement strand
TGAGGCAGGCATCAAGACTTCATTTTGGGAGAATCGTCTCCAGTGCAATGCGGCAGTTTTTTATATCGACTGGACGGATATGCAGGTGGAAGTTCCCACTGCGGGAGGAACCGCGTTCTATATGAATAACGCTGCCGAGGCCTCGACAAAGGGCGTTGAACTGGAGGTTCTCGCTCGTCCAATGACAGGTGTTCAGCTGTTTGCCGGTATGGGATATACCAGAGCGGAATATGACTCCTACAGTGTTGGCGCCAACATCTATGACGGCAACACCATCATTGACATGCCGGAAATGACCTTTCATCTTGGCGGTATCTACCGCCATACATCCGGCCTTTTTGCCAGCCTGCTCTATCGCTATGTGGGTGATGTCACCATTGATGTAGCCAATACCCATGACCAGGAGGCCTATGGCCTGTTACACGGCAAAATGGGGTATGAGGGCGATTCCTTTGAGCTCTATCTCTATGCCCGTAATCTCCTTGATGAGGAATATACCACCAGACAGCTTGCTATGCAGGATGCCTGGGTCGGCCGGGCTGGAGAGCCTCTGGTTATCGGGGCCAATCTCACCTTTCGCTTCTAATGCCGAACCCTTTGCGGTGCTCACACATCCAAACCTGATCTGCCAACAGGCGAACGCGTTGTTTGCCATGGGAATTGCACACGCTATTCAATCCATCTGTGACCGCAAAGAGCTATACCAGCACATCCGGCAGTGGGCAGCAGATATGCCCAATGCCGAGGTCTTTCACAAGTCACTGAAATCCAGCGCCTCTCTTGCAAAATCACCGGCAATGTTCACATCATGAAATACGGATCCACATCCACCACTACCGAGACCCCGGCGGCTCCAAATAAATTCGGATGCGCTTCCCGGGCCGATTCCACGGCGCGGCGCATGAGGGCCGGGCGGTCTCCTTTCAATAAAATCTGATATCGGAACCGGTCCGCGATACGGGGAATGGCCGCTTCGACAGGCCCCATGACCATGAACGCCGGGGCTCCGCTTTTTTCTCCGGTCTCCGGCGGCGCCTTTGCCGCCGCCATCAGAACCTGGCCGATTCCGGCCGCCACCTCCCCGGCCCGCCCGGCGGATCCGCCGGATATCCGGATATGGATCAGGCGCGTCGCCGGCGGATATCCCAGGGCCCGGCGAAACCCGATTTCCGTATTATAGAAAATTTGAAAATCCTGGGAGCAGGCGGCCTGAATGCTGAAATGATCCGGCAAATAGGTTTGCAGAATCACCCGGCCGGGACGATCTCCCCGCCCGGCCCGGCCCGCCACCTGCGCCAGGAGCTGGAAGGTGCGCTCGGAGGCCCTGAAATCAGGGAAAGACAGGGACAGGTCCGCGCAGATCACGCCCACCAGGGTGATGCCGGGAAAATCATGTCCCTTGGCAATCATCTGGGTGCCCACCAGAATATCAATGGCGCGATTTCTGACCGCTTTCAATATTTTGACCACGCTGCCCCTGCGCGAGGTGGTGTCCCGATCCATTCGGGCCACCCCGGCATCGGGAAACAGCGTCCGAACAGCCTTTTCCACCTTTTCCGTGCCAATGCCCATGAGCTTGACCGAGGGCGATTTGCAAGACGGGCATCCGGCAGCGGCGGGCAGGGAAAATCCGCACATATGGCAGCGATACTGTTCGGAAAGCCGGTGATAGGTCAAGGTGAGTTCGCAATGACGGCAGGTCACGGCCTCTCCGCAGGCCGCGCACACGGGAAAACTGGCGAATCCCCGGCGGTTGAGAAAAAGAAGGGCCTGTTCGCCCCGGTCCAGGGTCTCCCTGAGGGCGCCATGCAGATCCGGGGTGATGAGGCGGCGGGCGCCGCGTTCTTCCCTGGCGCTTCGCATATCCACGATCCGGACATGGGGAAGGGACCGGGCCGTGGCCCGTTTCGTGAGATGCAGGGCCGAAAATTTACGGATGCGGGTATTGAACCAGGACTGCACTGACGGCGTGGCCGAGCCCAGCACCACGGCCGCGTTCTCCATCCGTCCCCGGACCACGGCCAGATCGCGGGCATTATAGAGCAGATCCGCACCCTGTTTATAAGACGGATCATGTTCCTCGTCCACCACAATGAGGCCGATGCGGTCCAGGGGCGCGAATACAGCGGATCTGGCGCCAATGACGATGGGGGTTTCCCGGTTTTTGATCCGCCGCCACTGGTCATATCGCTCACCGTCGGAAAGACCCGAATGAAGCACCGCGATCCGATCCCCGAACCGGGCCCGAAAACAACGCTCGGTCTGGCTGATCAAAGCGATTTCCGGGACGAGCACGAGAACCGTATCCCCGGAATCCATGACCCGCCCGCTCAGCTGAAGATACACTTCGGTCTTGCCGCTGCCCGTGACACCGGCCAGAAGAAAGGCCCGGAATCCGCCGGAGCGGGCGGATTCCACCGCATCCACGGCGGCCCGCTGTTCGTCATTGAGTGCATGGGGCCTGTCCGGGGCCACGGGATCACCCAGAGGGTCGCGCCAGACCGGCCTTTCTTCCAGGCGGATCATGCCCGCGTCCGCCATGCGCCGCAAAATTCCCGGTGCGCCGGGTACGGCTTTCCGCAACCGGGATACAGGCACCTCTCCGGCATCCCGCAAAAGATCAATGAGCCGCCTCCGGGATTCGGATATTTTTCCCGCCGGGCTGATTTCCGGGCCGGCTTCCAAATCATTTCCTGAACCGGACGAAACGATCAGTTCCGCAAATTTTTCCGTGCGGGGCCGGACGCCGCCGCCTTCCAGCCTGTTTTCCCGCAGCAGCAGGCCCTCCGCTTCCATGCGGCGCAGAACGGTGGAAAGCCCGACCTTCCCCACCATTTTGGACAGGAATTTTGTTGATTGCGCACCGTCCGCCAGGGCCTCCAGGATTTTCATCCATACGGGGCTGCCCCGTCCCCGGGCATGGACCCGGCGGCCCGCTTCCGTCACGGACCACTCCACCCTGTCCTTTAAGGTCAGCCCGGCGGGCAGGGCTGACTGAATCACCCGGCCCACAGGATACTGATAATAACCCGCAGCCCATAAAAAAAGTTTTTGCAGATTTTCACCAAACAGGGGGGCCTCATCCAGCACATCCAGCACATGCTTGAGCCGGATCCGGGGCGGGGGAGGGACGCGCTCCAGAATATAGCCGGTCAGGATGCGGCGGCCGAAGGGAACGAGTACACGGCAGCCGGGCAGCGCCGCCTTTTCCATGGCCGGGGGCAGGCTGTAGGTATACGTCCGGTGGACGGATACCGTCACGGCCACCCGCACGGCCCGCGCTGATTCTGACGCGGATTCCGAAGCAAACGGAAAGGCTTTGGATGTCAGCATAATACAATTATATTTTCGATAGTTAGCCTGATTTTCCCTGCGTTTTTTCCTTGACACCTTTTCTCCCTTTTTTTACGTTACATCTGTATGCGGGAAAATCCGTCACGGCTCCGTAATGCAGGGACGCATAACGCCAGAACTCATAAAGGAGGAAAAAAATGGCTGCTTTTTTTAAGCCCGGCATCTGCCTGCTGCTGATCTTCTGTCTGACGGCAATGCCTCTCGGACCGGTCCTGGCCGACGATCAGGGAATGGAACTTGAGCAGGAAGAAGAAACCACGGCCGGCCTCATGGCCTTTGACGCGCTTCTGGTACGCCCCGCCGGATTCGGGGCCACGGTTCTCGGCACCCTGGTCTTCGTGATTGCCCTCCCCTTCACCCTGCCCACGGGCAGTACGGGAGACAGTTTTGACAGCCTCATGAAATCACCGGCCCAGTACACCTTTTACCGCCCGCTGGGAAAGCTGTAAATCTCAATATCTTCCCGGGAAACAGCCGGAAGCCGTACCGAATCGCAATATTTCCGACTCCTGACGGAAACCTGTGGTAAAACGCCCAAGACGCAAGGAAAAACCGCATGGCACTGGACAGACGACGCTTCACCCGCGTCCCTTTTCGAACAGAGGTACGCTTCATCTGCGATGGCAGCACCTTTGTGACGGAAGAGATGTATAATCTGAGTATCGGCGGCTGCCTGCTGCAGATAGAAGGAATGCGGCTGCCTGCGGCTGCTCCGTGTACCATCGACATCCGTCTGAGCGAGATGGACGCCAGCATCCGGGTGATCGCCGAAGGCGAGGTCGTTCGTTCGGATGAGCAGATGACGGCCGTCAAATTTAATAAAACCGATCCGGACAGCCTGTATCATCTTCAGAATATCATTCGGTATAATGCGCTGGATACGGATGCCGTGGACGACGAGATCGGCAAGCATCCGGGGTTGAAATAAACGCCGCTCGCCTCCCTTTTCTGACGGCGCAGGCATCTTTCTCACCCGCCCGGATCGGCCGGAAAGGCGGGGTCGGAAAAAAACGCCCCGGGAAAGGAAATGATATGTTCAGCCGGTTCACTATTTTCAATACGCCCGTCATCCGCCCCATCATGGGACTGATCGCGCGCGTCTGTCTGTTTCTGGCCGGGTGGAAGATAAAAGGAACGCTGCCCGGGGAAAAACGCTTCGTTCTCGTGGCAGCCCCCCATACCAGCAATTGGGATTTCGTGGTCATGTTGCTGATTTCCTTTGTCATACGGCTGCGCGTCTATTCCCTGATGAAAAAGGAAATGTTCCGGTTTCCCTTTCATCATGTTTTTCGATGGCTGGGGGCCATTCCCGTGGACCGGAGCAGATCCACCAACCTGGTGAATACCCTGGCCGGGGAAATCCACCGGGTGGATGCGGCGGCCCTGGCCATTTCTCCGGCCGGCACCCGGTCCAGCGCCCGGTACTGGAAAAGCGGATTTTATCATATCGCCCGCCAAGCCGGCGTTCCCGTGGTTCTGGGATTCCTGGATTTCGGCCGCAAGATCGGGGGAATAGGGCCGTCCCTGATTCCTTCGGGGGATATGGAGGCGGATATGAAGATCATCCGGAATTTTTATGACGGTATGCTGGGACGCCATCCGGAAAAAACCATTCTCCCGGCCTTTCCCCCGAAATCCGCCTCATGAAATCCCGGCGATGTTTTTTGCCGCCTTGTCCTGTCCCGCCAGATCCAATTCTGCCTGTTCCAACTCTGTAATAATCCGGTCGGCGGCGGCGGCCGGGTCAGGCGCGTCGCGAACAGGACGTCCGACAACCAGGTAATCCGCGCCGTTCCGCATGGCTGCGGACGGGGTGACGATCCGCTTTTGATCGTCTTTCGTCCGGCGGCCCCAGTCAGGCCGGATGCCCGGCACCATGGTGATGAAATCCGTCCCGCATGCCTTTTTAACCGCACCCGCTTCCCAGCCCGAACATACGATGCCTGCGCATCCGGCCTCCCGTGCGCTCTCCGCCCGCAGGCGCACCAGGCGCCTGGGGTTCTGAAATTCCGGCGTGTATCCGGCGGATGCCAGGTGGTCCCGGTCCACGCTGGTGAGCACGGTCACGCCCAGGATGCCGAGGCCATTGCCGGCGTTTTCCACAGCGGATCTCAGCATATGGGGATTTTCCCCGCAGTGAACCGTAAGAAAATCCACCCCCAGATCCCGGCATCGGGACACGGCCCGTCCCACCGTGGCGGGAATATCGTGGAGCTTGAGATCCAGAAAAACCCGGGCCCCGCTTTCTTCCTTGATCATGCGCACCATATCCGGTCCGCCCTCAATAAAGAGTTCCAGTCCCAGCTTGAACATGCCCATATGCCCGGCGAGCAGACGGATATACCGCCGCGCCTCCCCGGCGGATGGCAGATCAAGGGGAAATACCAGTCGATCCGCGGCCTTCATTTATTTCCTTTCCCGTCCGGAAATATATTGATTTTCCGGACGGTTGAGATAGAATTCTATCCTGGCGCGGGCCGCATCAGTTCTGCTTCCCGCACATCTGTCTCATGTATCATGTCACTTGCTTTCAGGAAAGGAAACAGCGCCATTGTCAGAAAACGCTTCTCCGGACATCCGGAAAAAACTCGGCAAACCGCTCAGAGAACCGATCAGAGAACTAGCGGCATCCGGCGGCATAACAGCCGAACAGATGGCTGCCGCCGCCGGAGATCTGCTGCGGTCACTGCGGAAATCCGCACCCCTTGTACACAATATCACCAATTTCGTGACCATGAATTTCATCGCCAATGCCCTGCTGGCGGTCGGGGCCTCGCCGGTCATGGCCCATGCCATTGAAGAAGCCGGAGAAATGACCGGTCTGGCCGACGCCTTATGTCTCAATATCGGCACCCTGACACCGGGCTGGGTGGATGCCATGGAAGCCGCCGCCGCTGCCGCAGTCCAAAAGGGCATCCCCGCAGTCCTGGATCCGGTGGGAGCCGGGGCCACGCTATTTCGCACGGAACAGGCCCGCCGCATCATGTATCCCGGCGGTCCGAGGCCTTTTCCGCCAGCCCCTTCCCGGTCAGATTCCAGATCCGGTTTCCCATCCGGAATCTTTCCGCTGACCGTCATCCGGGGAAATGCATCAGAAATCCTTTCTCTGTTGCAGCAAAAACCGGACGGAAAAAACGGCACGCGGGGGGTGGACAGTATTCATGGCGTGGACAAAGCCATGGATACTGCGGTGACAGCGGCAAGACAGCTGGGCTGCCTCATCGCCGTCACCGGCGTCGAAGACTGCGTGACCGACGGTTTCCAGGTTCTGCGCATTGCCAACGGCCACCCCCTCATGCCCCGGATCACGGGGACGGGCTGCGTGGCCACCGCTTTGATCGCCGCTTTTCTGGCGGCCGGCCGGGCGCGGATGGAGGCCGGCCATCCGGATGACGCCGAAACAGATTCCCGTGATGGATCCCCTTCCACATCCTGTTCTTCCTGCCCGGAAAATGACCTGATATCCGCGGCGGCGGCCCTTTCCGTCATTGGCCTTGCCGGTGAAACGGCGGCATCCGGCGCGGCCGGACCAGGGTCGTTTTCGCCCCGTTTTCTGGATGCCTTGTACGCTCTCACGCCCGAAGCCCTGGCGGAAGGATCCCGCATCCGCTGGGAACCCGCCCCTCCGGACGCCGCAGCGGCGGGCCATGAGCCAAAAGGCGGTGTATTATAACGGATTTATCGGAACTGGGAGAATTCGGCTTCATCCGCTCCATTGCCGACAGGGGCGTGATCCGGCCTGAAGGGGTGATTCTGTCCGTCGGGGATGACGCGGCGGTGTTCCGGGCCCATCCTCCTGGCGGATCCGCGCCCCATTCCGTCACCCTGCTCACCACGGATATGCTCTGCGAAGGCGTCCATTTCCTCCGGAACCGGATTCCGCCTCTGGATCTGGGATACAAATGCCTGGCCGTGAACCTGAGCGATATGGCGGCCATGGGAGCCCATCCCCGGGAAGCATTTGTATCCCTGGCCCTTCCCCCGGATCTGCCGGTGGATTATCTGGAAGCCTTGTACCAGGGCATGGACGAACTTGCCCGGCGGTTCGAAGTCAATATCCTCGGCGGAGACACCACCTCGTCTCTGCGGGATCTGATCATCAATATCGCCCTGACCGGAACGGCCGGGGAATCCGAGATCCTGCGGCGGGACAAAGCCCGGATTGGGGACCGGATCTTTCTGACGGGAATCTGCGGAGAAAGCCGGGCCGGTCTGGAACTTCTGCTTTCGGGCGCGAACGATAATGCGTATCCGTCCCTGCGGGCGGCCCATGTGCGTCCGCGCCCCCAGATCGCGGAGGGGCAGTTCCTGGCGGCCTCCGGCGTTCGGTGCGCCCTGGATGTCAGCGATGGTCTGAGCAGTGATCTGAGACATATCGCCCGCGCTTCCGGGGTGGGCATACGGATCGACGGGGCTGCCCTGCCCGCGTCGCCGGAGCTGACGCAGTATTGCCGCGAAACGGAAAAAGACCTGACGTCCTTTCAGCTGGCGGGGGGAGAGGATTATTGCCTGTGCGGCGCCGTATCGCCCGGTCTGGCGGAAAAAACGAAAAGGAGATTTGCGGACCGGTTCGGATATCCTCTTGCGTTCATCGGAGAGGTGACTGCGGAACCCGGGATCGTGCTGCGCCTGACAAAAGACGACTTCATTCCTCTGCCGTCCACCGGCTGGGATCATTTTTCTTCCAACAGCCATGGATGATCTGCACCGGATGCCATCCGTCTGCCGCAGGATTATTTTTTTTCTTTATATTTTATTTTTATTCTTATTCTTTCCTGTTTATATGTTGATAAGTTCTTAATTAGCTGAATTTATTACGTAAAACGGATTTTTCTTTCATCTTTTTTCTGTTGATATCCTGCCAGTAACCCCGGGGTTATTGTCCGCACCGGAGAACCAGTCTGTTTATCCCGGTTTATCATCAGCCCATGAACAGCATGATGACGAAAAACCGGGCAGTTTATTGACAGACGAAAATGCTGCGGGAATTGCCGCAGATAAAATCTCCCGCTTGACGCTCCGTCCGGCTTTGCGTAATGTAAAAATTTATACCGATCTGAATGGTATTGCGCAAACCCGGATCTCCCCGGTTTTCCGGGAATCCAACGGAAGACAGGACCATTTATGCTTACTGCCCGGCGCACCACCGGTCTGGTGTTTTTTCCGGCCTTTGACTGGGCCATTGATCCCCGGCATCCGGAACGGGAGGAACGCCTTCTCTACACCCAGGATCAGGTGTTTGAAGAAGGCCTGTTCGACATCCCCGGCATCCGCGAATTCAAACCGGATCTGGCCTCCATTGAAGACGTCCGGCGCGTCCATTTCTGCGCGCCGGACGAAACCGCCGTGACCACGGAATCCCATTTCATCAGCGCCGGAGGCACCCTTGCCGTGGCCCGCCGGGTGATGAGCAGGGAGGTGGAGCGGGGCTTCGCCCTGGTGCGGCCGCCGGGCCATCACGCCATGCGGCTGGTCCACGGTTCGCGCGGCTTCTGCAATATTAATATGGAAGCCATCATGGTGGAATACCTGCGTTCGGTCCACGGCATCAAAAAAATCGCCATCGTGGACACGGACTGCCACCACGGTGACGGAACCCAGGACATTTACTGGCACGACCCCGACGTGCTTTTCATTTCCCTGCACCAGGACGGCCGCACCCTGTATCCCGGCTCCGGATTCGTAAACGAGCAGGGCGGCCCCAACGCCCATGGCCTCACGGTAAACATCCCTCTGCCGCCCAAAACCGGGGAAGACGGATTTCTGTATACCATCGAACACATGGTCATGCCCATTCTCGCGGATTTCGGTGCAGAGCTGGTGATCAATTCCGCCGGGCAGGACAATCATTTCGCCGACCCCATCACCAATATGAATTTTTCGGCCCAGGGCTACGCCCGGCTGACGGATATGCTCAACGCAGATATCGCTGTTCTCGAAGGAGGATATTCCATTGAGGGGGCGCTTCCCTATATGAACCTTGGCATCGTTCTCGCCATGGCCGGCATGGATTATAGCCGGGTCCGGGAACCCAATTATACCCCCGAATCCGTGCGGCAGGAAGATGCGGTAACGAATTATATCCGCCGCCTTCGGGACAAAATTCTCATGTTATGGGAGCGGCGGGAAGAGGACGGTGCAGCGGCCCGGAAGGGAAAGACCGTGGAAGAGCGCACCCGCAGCATTTATTACGACACCGATAATATCATCGAAAAGCAGCGGGAGCGCCTGCGCATCTGCGGCGACTGCGGCGGGGCGGTGCAAATTGATTCCGCCAGCGACGTCCGCCGGGCGCCCCGGATCCGCTGCGTCCACATTCCGGTTTCCGCCTGTGAGGCCTGCCAGAAGCAGGGCCGGGAATGGTTCGACGCCGCCGGCGAGCTGGACGCGGATCTCGTCCTGTTGCAGAACCGGCCGGAAGACCGCTGGGAAGAGCGCCTGCTGAACAAATCCTTTGGCCCGCGGCCCGCGCCCGGGAAATGACCGTTTTCCGTCCGCACATTCATAATTTGCAGGCCCGCTCCCGGATCGTCGCGGCGATCCGCGCCTTTTTTGCGGAGCAGGATTTTCTGGAGGTCACCACACCGGTCCGCATTCCGGCCCCGGCCCCGGAAGTCCACATCAATCCGGTCCCGTCCGGGGACTGGTTTCTGCAAACTTCCCCCGAACTCTGCATGAAGCGGCTTTTGGCCGCCGGGCTGCCCCGCATCTACCAGATCTGCCCCTGTTTCCGCGCGGCGGAGCGGGGCGACCGCCACCTGCCGGAATTCACCATGTTGGAATGGTACGGCGCCGGAATGACCTGCCAGGACATGATGGTCCAGACCGGGGAACTCATTCGCGCGGCGGCGGACGCTGTTCCGGGCGGGCGGAGCATCCGCCGAAAGGTGGACGGCGCATGGCGGACCGTGGATCTGTCCGAAGATTTTGACCGGATCACCGTGGCGGATGCCTTTGCGCGGTGGGCGTCCCTGTCCGCATGGGACGCCCTGAACGCCGGGAAATTCGACGAATGCCTGTCTTTTGAGGTGGAGCCGCATCTGGGGCTGGAGCGGCCCGCGTTTCTACTGGATTATCCCGCGCCGCTGGGGGCCCTGGCCCGGAAAAAGCCGGACGATCCGCATCTGGCGGAGCGATTCGAGCTGTACATCGCCGGAATGGAAATCTGCAACGCTTTCGGCGAATTGACCGACCCGGCGGAACAGCGGATGCGCTTCGCAGCGGACCGGGAGGCAAGAAACCGGGCGGGCAAGCCCGTCTGGCCCCTGCCGGAAGCCTTTTTATCCGATCTGGAACACATGCCGGACGCCGCCGGAAACGCGCTGGGACTGGACCGGCTGGTCATGCTGCTGACCGGAGCGAAGCGGATTGACGATGTGGTTTGTTTTACTCCCTGATTTTTTGTTCATCTTCCCAAAGATAAATTTTAAAATAAACTTATCTTCCTTTTCTGCCAATTGTCATTTCTACAGGGCCATGTGCTTTAAGTTCGATGTCAGTTATGGATTTCATTTCCGTAGATACAAACCCCGCTTTCAGCATGGCACGAGCTATCTGACCTGTTTCAAAGGACATATCATGACCTTGAAGCATGATCGGCAACCAGCTGATTACACTTGCAGCAGGACTGGTCTTGTCGCGGTTAAGACCGTCTGAAGTAACCATGAAAACTCCGCCTGGTTTCAATGCGGCAAGCACCTTGCCCATGATTTTG
>PDWI01009593.1_pt1 | contig 11069 bp, 10 predicted proteins | sample 1430891 | NCBI WGS metagenome assembly PDWI01 (sample SAMN01162508, study PRJNA174530) | Oral metagenome, whole genome shotgun sequencing project. | biome: Marine environment; feature: Marine mammal; material: Swab sample of the gingival sulcus; isolation source: swab sample of gingival sulcus... | reverse complement strand
GGTCTTTTTATAGCGGTACAAGTCTAGTAATCACAATTTTATCGTTTACGATGATGACGTTGTTTTGGTCGATATTGTGGTTGACGCTAGCAATTGTATTAAAAAATCGACAACTCTACTTTGTCGGCAGTAGTATTATTGCGTTTTTGTTAGCTTTACTCGGCGGCAGCATCACGCCTTTTACGATAATGCCCTTACATTTAAAGAAATTATCCATTTATTCGCCCATTCTTGCATTTACTAAATTTGCTTTGACAATTGGCGAACATCATTATCAACTATTGCTTTGGTTAGTTTTGGCAATCTGTTTTTTAGCGTATCAACGCCACGCCATTATAATGCGAAGTTTTGGAGTATCTCATGATTAATCACCACTATAAACGGCATTTTAATCATCTATTCAGTTATGTCATTTACTGTTTGTTAATGATCTATTTTTTTATCAACGGAGTGCAGCTAAGCGCACTTGAATTATCTACCCTTTCAGTGAATATCGGCATTGTTGACAACGCTGACAATACAATTAGTCAGCAATATATTGAGGATTTATCGCAGCATGCTATTTTAAAACTCAACAAAACTGATGCCAAGCAAGCAATGGCATTACTAGAACGTGAAATACTCGATTTATTGATTGTCATACCAAAAGACTACACGCCTAATCATCGTAGCGAAAAAATTGATTATTACTATCTTAAACGCAATGTTGTTGCGCCAGCAACGCTCGATTTAATCGCCGTCGATCTGATGCCGCATGTGATTGAAAACAGGCTTATTGCGGCAAGTAAGCTGTATCATATTGGCGATGAAACGACAGCTCGAAACGGTTTTCGCACATATCTCGATTCACTTTCTGATAATTTTAGCGTCACTATTTTAACGGTCGACCACGCGTCACAAATACGAGAAGAACAGGCAATTATTACTCTGACCAATGCTAAAAACAATTTGCTATTTGCGCTATTTAGCATTATTCTCGTTGCCGCCTTGCCACTTAGCTTGCGCTTAAAGACCAATATTGAAACACAACGCAGATTGTCGCTAAGCAAGCGCGGTGTTGTCTTCTACTTTTTAAGCGAACACCTTCTTAGTTATATTTACTTAATATTGCTATGGAGTGTCGCTGTTATTGCGATAGCTGTTGCCATACAGCTAAATACTGACTTGACTTTATTAATTTTTGCATGTGGTTGCTTGACGATAATTACTTATTATGAGCTTTTTAGATTACTATTAAACAACAGAAAACAAGACTATATCAGTAGCTTACTGGCGCTGTTTTTAGTTGTCTTACCAGCAATCTTAGGCGGTGTTTTTTTCGACGCCAACCTACTGCCGGCAAAGTTGTTTAAGATAGCTAGCGTATTGCCTTTTAATTTTTTAGAAAAGACATTTTATAACGGCTTATCTCTCTTGGGCAATAAGGTCGACGACTTTATCTTACTTGTTGTTTATTTCTGCCTAGCACTAACCATGCTGTCATACAATTTATTATTGGCAAAACGCACAACATAAAAAAGCGTTTTCACCTCAGCGAAGCGCTTTTATCTAATGCGTACCAATGACAATTTTTATATCCTTTTGTTCGAAGTAATCGATCATTCTTTGAATTGTCGGGCACATGTTGCCTTTGTAATAGGTGCACTTGCCGACGTGAATCACATCGGGCTGCTGACTGCAAACCCGCTCAATTTTTTCAATGTACTCTTTATCATTGTCATAATCGGCATCACAGCCATTACAATGAAAAAAGGCAACAATTTCAACCGCTTCGTCAGCATAATCAGAAAAAAATGCACGTCTGCCATTAATGGCATTAAAACAAGCTGCGCCACTACAAACCGCCGTCGCTTCTAAACAAGTAAGAACCGCAATTTTTTTCACATTTTCCCCTTTCTATTAAATTCGAGTTCGGCAAATTTAAAAGCGAGATTTCTCCACTCCTGATGGTCAGTCGAAATGACAGCGTTAGCGATGGTCGGTCGAAATGACAGCGTTAGCGATGGTCGGTCGAAATGACAGCGTTAGCGATTGTCAGCAACGCCAGTGCGCGGCGGCGCTTTGTCTTTCGCGTAGATGTTCTGCGCTTGCGCAGGTTGTCCTAGCGAAATGATAAAGCAAAGCGATTTCAGCACAAGGCGCGTTTCAATCGCTAATAATAAATCTTCGAATATGCAAGTATATAACCACCAGTTTTTCGTTATTTAATAGTAGCTTATCATTTGCTTGCCACTGACACTATCGACTATTATATTACTTTCAACTTCATACACTTCTTCAATCAGTTGCGGTGTAATAATTTCTTGGGGATCGCCTGCAGCGTAGATATTGCCATCTTTTAAGACATACAAGTAATCACAGTATGCCAGCCCCATGTTCAGATCATGCAAAGCGGCGATAACAGTGACCTGCATCTCTTTCACTAAATCCATAATATGAAGCTGATGTTTAATGTCAAGGTGATTCGTCGGTTCATCAAGGATCAAACAATCGGTCTTTTGGGCAAGTGCGCGCGCCAGTATGATGCGCTGCTGTTCACCACCAGATAGTGTCGAAAAAATGCGCTCTTTATAATCTAACATATCAACTTGATCAAGTGACTGATCGACAATTCGAAAATCTTCAATGTTGTCTGGTTCCATATTCTTTTTATGTGGCGAACGCCCCATCAAGACAACTTCTTTAACAGTAAAATCAAAATTGTAAAAATTGTGTTGTGACACGACTGCCATTTTTCGCGCCGATTGCTTGTATTTATAATCATCTAGCGGTTTATCTTCAAGGTGTATCACGCCTGATTTTGGCTTTAATACGCGGTATACCGCGCGCAGCAGCGTTGACTTACCACTGCCATTTGGACCAATAATACCAATAAACTTATGCTTTTCAAAGTCGGCATCGACCTGTTTTAATATTAATTTGCCGCCTAATTCGACGGTTAACTGTTCACACTTAATATACATCGTTAGCCTCCAAATCCATAAGTCTTTTTAAGCAACAAGTAAATAAAGGTCGGGGCGCCGATCATCGAAACCAAAATACCAATTGGCAATTCGACATGCGGAATAATGGTACGCGATAGCACATCTGCCCAAATCATAAAGAGACCACCCACTAATAAGGCTAACGGAATCACTTTTTTATGGTCCGAACCAAAAAAGATGCGCACAAAGTGCGGTACAATTAAGCCGACAAAACCGATAATGCCCGACGAAAAGACGACAAAGCCAATCATTAAAGCCGAAACCAACATATAAATACGCCGATAGGTATGCAAACTTGTGCCCAACGTAATACTGACCTCATCGCCCAACAGCATCATATTGAGCGTTCGATATTGCGTCATAAAGAAAATACTACCGCCCAGTACAACAATGTAAATAGCGGGCATGGTTTCCCAATTAGCGCCTGCCAAGCTGCCCATTAGCCAATAAGTAATCGACTGAATGCCCTCTTTATCATTCGCCATATAGACGATAAAGCTTGAAAACGCCGAAAAAACTGAACTAATTGCAATACCTGCTAAGAGCAACTTAACGGTATTGGCACGTGACCCCAGTTCGGCAATAAACATGACAAGTAGCGCCGCGCCGAAAGCACCGACAAAGGCAACCGCACCAACGTAATTGGCGCCAAAAGAAACACCAACGCCCAATAGAATTGCCATTGTGGCACCCAATGAAGCGCCTGACGAAATACCAAGTGTATAAGGCCCTGCCATCGGGTTTTTAACAACCGCTTGCATGACAGCACCACACACTGCCAAACCGCCACCGACAGCAACTGCTAATACAACGCGCGGTAGACGAATTAACCAAATAATATCGTGTATTGATCCCTTTGCATAGCCATCAAATTGCTGCCATTTTAGCAGCTTATGCCCAATCACACTATAGACGTCAACTGTCAATATATTTGTCGTACCCATTGCGACTGCAACAACAATTGAAATCAAAATGGCTGCTAATAATAACAGGGAAACGCCTATGTAAATAGACGTTCCCAATAAAGTATTATTAGATTTAGGCTTTATGCCCGCTTGATTATTTTTACTTTGATTAGCCATTATTGTTCAAAATCAGGGTAGATACCCTTTGCAAGTTTTAAGATGCCGTCTAAAGTACGTGTACCACTACAATAAGTTTCGCTTAATGAAATTGCATAGACGCGCTTGTTCTTGACAGCATCTAAACTGGCAAATTTTGGATCATCCATTAACTTAGCGATTGCTGCATTGGCATCTTCTGCCTTTGAAGAGCTACCAAAGTAAACGTTAAAGATGACATCTGGGTTTTTAGCGATTAAGTCTTCATCACTCATTCTGTTCTCTGGTGCCGTCACTAAATCAGCGCCAATCGTTTTAACCATGTCACCTGCTAAAGTATTATCGCCATAAGTACGCACACCTTTTTTATCGAATTCCATCACTAAAACGCGTGGCTTTGTTTCCATTTTATTGGCAACTTCTAAGACCTTGTTTACTTCTGCTTTCATGTTATCAACAATTGCAGTTGCTTTATCTTCAACATTGAAAATTTTACCAATTGCTAAAATGTCTTTGTATTCGTTTTCAACTGAACGCGCTGGGTCTGCACCCGAGTTGCGCATCATGTATGTGCCAACATTGCGCTCGTGCCAAAAGTCAACATCGCCCATTTTTTTGTCGCCAAAGAAAGAATACCAGCTTAAAATCATATCTGGCTCTAATGCCAATACGGCTTCTTTATCTGGTGACCACGCTTCAAATACATTCGTTTTAGCAAAGGCATCAGCGTATTCTGGCTTGACATCTTCATCAAGACCACCAAAGCCGACAACATGGTCTTCTAAACCAAGTGCCAACATTGTCTCTACTGAATCTTGATAAACTGCGACAACGCGTTCTGGCGCCTTTTCAAATGTTACATCAATTGCTTCTTTAGCGCGGTTGTAAGTTTGAATGGTCACTGGGTAATGTGAATCTACTTGTGCCGTTGTCGTTTCTACCGCAGTTGTTTCCACAGCTGTGGTCTCGGCTGGCGCTTCAGTCGTAGGTGCCGGCGTTTCAGTTGGCGCGCAACCAAATAGCGAAATTGCCAATGTCGCTACCAGTAAAAAAGTTAATAGTTTTTTCATGTTTCCTCCTCTTTCGTCTTGCCATTTTGTGTAAAGCGTACTAAACCCAGAATATTCACACCACTACCCAAAAACCACATCAACCTTTGGAATATCTGCATCCTAAAACTTTTCACCGTACACTCATTCGGTACGCCTCAAATTTTTAAAATGCACCTATTCTCAAATCTTATAGCGCTTTTCACGCACTGGCGTGAATAATCCGGGCTAAAACAAAAAACCTCACCCAAACGATGAGATTATACGACAAAAAAAACATCCTCATCCGCGTGAGATCAAAGTGTTGGCAGGTATTCTGGCTCAGCTTCATCGCATCTCTACCCTTCCCGATTGCTCAGTGGTTATAGATAGCTCAGCTACACAGCGGCGGGACCGCGTTAGAATTTCACTAACTTCCCGTTTTAAGTTAATCCATCTCATAAATAGCGATGGCTTAAAACACCAACACGCGTATTACTTTACTGGTTGTATTATACCCAATAATACTAAAAATATCAAAAAAAATGAAAGAAAAAAAATATTCGTAAAGATCAAGTATTAAATTCCAAAGAATAACTTTAAGATAAGATAGAGCCCACCTAATGATAGTGTACTAAGTGTCGCATTTTTAGCCCAACGTTTAACTTTGCTGCGCTTTTGTAACACATCAGAATAGACCAACTCTTTTTCTGTAATCGTGTAAGATTTGCACAATTCGTCACTGAGGTAGTTTTCAATAGAAGCATAGCTGCTTTCAGACAAGATAAAGACATCAAAGCCGAGTTCAACCATCATCAACAAGCGCAACACGGCATAGGCACTAATGCTATAGCCTTTGTCTTCTTCAACGATAAACTTTGGATTGATATGTTGATAGTCGAAATTATGATACATGCGAATGATTTTATTGCTGTTAAACAAAAGCACCTCTAACACATCTCTTTCGGTTGGCTTTTGCGCAATATAATTATTCGACTTGACATGCGCCAAAACGCGATTAATCGCCATTAAGTAATTTTTTTGATAAATTGGTCTTAACACTTTAATATTGGCGATGTTAGCGGCAAGTGCTGCTTCAACGTCAATACCAGTTTCTTTATTAAACCAACTGGGTCGACCACTCAATGGCGTTTTACGAGGCGCTTTAGCCATTTTTTTGAAAGTTGAATAGAGCGTCACAATTTGTGGGTTGTCTTTACTCAGTTTTTTCATATCTAAGTAAAAACCCTTGACATTGCCATTTAATTTGGCAAATAAATTGGGGATAGCCACACAATTATCTTCGATATTAAACTGCGGACGCAAATAAGCACTGCATTTGGTGAGTAACAAGACGTCATCAACAGTACCGTTTATTTGCACTGGCTTAATTAAAAAGTTCTCTAATTGCCATGGTTTATATATTCTGTTTTGACGGCCAATAAGTTGATTGAGTTCGTCTTCGGCGCGCCTAGCTGGTGTCTTGTAAGACATTGTCATCTCCAAAAAAACGCTTGACAAGTCAATTAATCACTTGCCAAACTGACATTAACGCTTTCTATTCTGAGACCATCTACTTTTTTAATCACAACTGTCAGCGATTCGTATTCAAACTGATCACCTGGATTAGGATAATTATCGAGCACTTCTAAGCACCAACCACCGACAGTAATCGCTTCACTGTCAAAGTCTTCTTTTTCCCAATCTAACCAATCGGCAAACTCAGATAGTGCTAAATCGCCATCGATGGTATATAACCTTTCACCGATTTCGACAATGTCACATTCGACGACATCATTTTCGTCCCAAATATCTCCAACGATATATTCCATGACATCTTCTAATGTAACGATGCCCATTGTGCCGCCAAATTCATCGGTGACTACACCTAAATGCGTCTTCGATTCTAAAAAAGTATTGAGCACTGTTGGCAACTTCATCGACTTATAAACGTATAAGGTATCAAATAATATGTCTTTAATATCGAGATTGGGGGTCTTCACAATATTTTTATAATAGCGATTTAATGCCAAAATACCAATTATTTTATCAACCGAACGATCGTACACAGGAATGCGCGAAAATGGTGAATCGGCAATCTGCTGACGAATAACAGCATCGTCATCATCAATGTCAATTGCATACATATCGACACGTGGTGTAAAGACGTCGATAACTGGTATATCAGAAAAATCAATTACCGAATACAGTAAGTCGATATCGTCTTCTTCGATGACACCCTGTTGTTCAACCGTTTCGATTAAATGGTTGAGTTCCTCAGTAAAGAGGCGGTCTTCGCTTTCTTCTTCTTCAACTGGTGTATTTTTCCCCTTAAATAGATTGACAATCGGCTTGATAATGGCAATCGGTATAGCAAAGATAAACATGCACAAATCGACAAATGGCGCCGTTAAAACCGAAAAGAACAATGGATTATTTGAAGCGTATATTTTCGGCACGATTTCACCTAAAACGAGAATTGCAAAAGTCATAATAAAGGCACTTAACGCCGCACCTTTATCGCCCAATAAAGCGATACCGATGATTGTTGCAATTGACGATGCAGCAATATTGACCAAATTGTTGCCAATTAGTATGGTCAACAGCGCATTGTCAAAATTATTGTATACCTTATGCGCCGCCTTAGCACCTTTGCTCTTCTCTTTATCAATCGCCTCTAAACGTGCGGCATTTAAGCTGGTAAAGGCAATTTCAGAACCAGAAAAAATAGCTGACAAGATAATTAATAAGGTGATAACGAGTAGATTAATTGCCATTTTTTACACCCCCAGCTTGTGCAGCTGCGTGTTCGCTTTCATCTTCGTCCCAAATATCGCCAACTAACTGCTCTAAAATATCTTCTACTGTCAATAAGCCAAATGTATTGCGGCGATCGTCGGCGATTATTGCCATATTTACTTTGTTGATGTTCATTTTACGAAAGACATCATCAATTGGCGTATCACCTGCAACAAACAGCGGTTTGTCCATCAATTCTTTAATTGATGGTTCGGTGTTGCCACTGTCGAGTGCTTTTAAATACTTTCTAACCTGTAATACACCGATGATATTGTCAATATCGTCGATATAAACAGGCAGACGCGAATGTGTTGTATTCATAATAGTATCAATTGCTTCAACTTTCGAGCTACTCAAAGAAAGACCGGCAATTTTAGATTTTTCAGTGGCAATTTGTTCTGCTTTAGTTTCACCAAAATTGAGCGCAAATTTAAATAGTTCTTTATTTTTACCCTGACTATCATTATGCGGCATGCTTTCAACAATGCGTTCAATGTCTTGTTTTGATATCGTTATAGAAGACTTTGGGCTTAATATCTTTATTAAAAAGGCACTAATTTTTGTCAACACAAAATTAACTGGTGTCATCAACTTCATCAAAATATAAAGAGAATCTGATAATGCCAGTGCGTATTTATAACTATGCGATTTTGCCACTACTTTAGGAATGGTTTCGCTGACCAAAAAAACAATAAGCGTCATCACTATTGTCGAATAGACAACCGCCCATTGCCCCCACAATTTGGTCGTGAGAAGCGTTGCTGTCGTCGCAGCAAAAATGTGCGCAATGTTATTGCCCACTAGAAGTGTTGTCAAGGTATCTTCAAAGTTCTCAATAATATAGAGCGCCCTGATCGCCTTGACATTGCCATGTTCGGCTTCAATCTTGATTTTGAATTTGTTTACCGACGCAAAAGCTATTTCACTTGATGCAAAATAACCCCCTAGAATAATAAGCGATACTAAAATTGCAAATAATATCGACGTGTCGCTTTCCATGACGGACATAACCCTCCATTCGTCATACACAATATGAAGCAATTATATATTTTTATTGTACTTTTGTCAAATATTGTTTCATCTTTGCAGGCATCTCAGCTGAAAAAGACATTTTTTGACCCGTCAGCGGATGCCGAAAGCCCAATAGTGCGGCATGTAGCAATTGGCCATCACCCTTTTGACGATCTCTTTTAATACCATAAATTGGGTCACCTACTAAAGGATGCCCCAGCGCCGCCATATGAACGCGTATTTGATGGGTGCGCCCTGTTTCTAATTGACATTCAATTAGCGATATTTCACCAAATTGTTCTATTAATTTATAATGCGTTACCGCACGGCGTCCACCATTCGGCTCAATCGCCATCTTTAAACGATTGTGACGACTGCGCCCCAACGGTTTGTCTATTGTGCCACTGGTCTGCTTAAAACCACCGCGAACAACTGCTAGATACTTACGCAGAACACTGTGTTCTTTTAACTGTTCTGATAAACCGTAATGGGCAGCGTTGGTTTTGGCAACCATCAATAAGCCAGATGTGTCTTTGTCAATGCGATGTACAATACCCGGTCGAACGACGCCGCCGATGTCCGATAAGTCTTTAACGTGAAAGAGTAGTGCATTGACCAGTGTACCACTATAATTACCAGGCGCAGGGTGAACCACCATGCCAGCTGGCTTGTTAACAACCAGTAAATCACTGTCTTGATAGACGATGTCTAGCGCAATGTCTTCTGCACTGACAGTAAGTGTTTTCGGCTCGGGAATTTGTAGTGTTATTTCTTCTGCTTCACTTAAGACATGATTCTTTTTTAATTTGTGCTTTATGTTCGACTTAAGTAAGCCCTGTTCAATCCACTGCTGAATGCGACTTCTCGAAACGCCATCAAGCGCTTCTGCCAAATAGCGATCAACCCGCACACCGACATCTATTATATCGGCTTTAAATGTGACGGTCTTCATGACAACTGCTCAACGAGAGCAATGACAATTTTTGCCGACGTCAACGCCGCCGCTTTGGCAAATTGTTCAAAGTCGTCGTCTGCCGAACCATCTGCCCGATCTGAAATTGCGCGAATGACGACAAAGGGTATCTCATTGAGATAACAGACATGAGCAATAGCAGCACCTTCCATTTCAGTGGCTGCCGCATTAAAGTGCTTTAATATCCAGTCCTTTTTTGCCTTGTCGGCAACAAAGGCATCACCTGAAACAATTCTATCTAAATAGACAGCTTGTGTTTTGACAGTTTGTCGGGCTAACTTTAGCGTTAAGTCGGACAACTTTTTATCGGCTTTAAAATAAGACAATGTCATTCTCGGAATATCGCCGTAAGCATAGTTACCACCATTGGTGACATCCATATCATGATAGGCTAAGTCGGTTGAAACAACGATATCTTGCGGTTCGAGGTGCACCTTTAAAGCGCCAGCGACGCCAGTATTAATGATACAGTTAGCCGCAAACTGACTGATTATAATTTGCGTACAAAGCGCAGCATTGACCTTGCCAATGCCACAAACCGCGACGACAACCGATTTATTGTCAATTGTGCCTTCGTAGAATTTAATACCCGCCACAGTCGAAGCTTTTACGGCTTGCATTTCTTCTATTAATAGGTGAACCTCATAATCCATTGCGCCTATAATTGCAATTTTCAATTTTATTACCTCACTAACACTACATAAACATGATTGCACGTGCCACTTCGTAGAAGTCGTCGCTCTTAAATGCGAGCGTTCTACCATCTACTTTGCTGACGCCAGGATAAAACGACGCGGCGTGGTAATCGGCAATTTGCTTGTACTCAATTTGTAATTCAAATGTCTTCGGCATGTCAATTTGACGCTTTTCTTCGAGATTTGTAAGGGCATCTTTGACCATTTTTCTTATCAATTTAACAGCTTTATCAGGGTGAATCGAAAAGGTCGAATTGCCAATGCCTTGCTGCGTGGCAACGGTTAAAATGCGCTTGTCAAATGCCTTGACAGCTTCGCATAGCCCCGCGTCACCACTGAGCGCAACCACCGGCACACCGTAATAATAACTGAGATAAGTATTAATGGTAAATTCGCTAGCAATTTCGCCATTAATCATAATTTTTTGATATTTGCGCGACGACATGGTGTGCGACAACGGATTGTACGAGGTATAGGCAGCCGAATGGTAGCCGATAAAAACGACGGCGTCAAAACTG
>PDWI01009591.1_pt1 | contig 11070 bp, 4 predicted proteins | sample 1430891 | NCBI WGS metagenome assembly PDWI01 (sample SAMN01162508, study PRJNA174530) | Oral metagenome, whole genome shotgun sequencing project. | biome: Marine environment; feature: Marine mammal; material: Swab sample of the gingival sulcus; isolation source: swab sample of gingival sulcus... | reverse complement strand
GATTTCTATTGAAGAAGTTGATGGCGAAGGTATCGTAGAGATTGCAGGAAGCAACAGAACGACTATTGACTCTGCCCTTGCGATGATTAAGGGTATCGTAGCAATGCCTGAAGTAGGCGAAGTGTACGAAGCAGAAATCAAGTCAGAGCAGTCTTATGGTTACTTTGTTGAGTTCCTACCTGGAAAAGAAGGTCTTCTTCATATCTCTGAGCTTGCTTGGAAACGTATTGAAAACATCGAAGATTCAGGCTTTAAGGTTGGTGACAAGCTTCAAGTTAAGTTGCTAGACGTTGACCAAAAGACAGGTAAGTTCAAGCTTAGCCACAAGGTGCTTCTTGAGAAGCCTGAAGGCTATGTAGAGCCTGAGCGTCGTCCTCGTCCACCTAGAAGAGAGCGATAAGGCGCTTCAAACAATTCTATTTCAAAGACAAAATCCCTGTAGCATTGCGCTACAGGGATTTTGTCTTTTTATTTCTATTACTAAGAATACCTTTTCTCTCCTTTGCTTATTTGGGCGTTTTTTTTTTGGAAGTATTCACTCTAGTTTTTCGGTCGCCCCCAAGCAACGACCGAAAAGAGAAATTGCAAATAGCCTAAATGTTTTACAAGATTAAAATAGATGCTTCCGATTTTTTATTCTTGATTGTTACTCAAAAAGTCTGTTTTGTCTAAACTAAAGGCTGTTTTTATCTGTCTTTTATTTGTTAATGTCGGTTAAATTTAGTTACTCCGCAAGATTTGTTTATATTTTGCCCGTTATTGTTTGCGATTTTGTTTATATGGCGGTTTCTGTCTGCTATTTTTTATTTAATCGGATTTAATGAATTTGTTTAAGTAAATATGCTTGAAATAAAAAATAATACTATATCTTTGCCTCCGTATTATGGGTGGGTTATATGTATAATTTTGCTTCATAAGTACATAGGTTTAGCTTATAAGAAGGTTTTCTATTTTAGAGCCTTGTCTGTGACGGTTTCAGATTAAGGCAGAGATGATAGCCCTCTTTTGTGAGGGAAAGGTATTAGAAGTTAGTTTTTAATGATAAAGTTATAATGAAAGGATTCAAAAAGATTTTATTTTTGATGTTCATCTTTGCACTCTCTTGTGTAGAGGTGTTTGCTCAGGCACATAAAGTTGTCGGAGTAGTTAAAGATGTTAAAGGTGAGCCTCTTATCGGGGTTACGGTTATCCCTGTCGGTGCTACTCAGAGTGGTACTGTGACGGATTTCGATGGTAACTATACTGTTAATGTGCCATCAGGTATCAAGCAGTTGAAGGTTACTTACCTTGGTTTTGTTGCTCAGACAATCAATATCAAGGGGCGCTCTACGATTAACGTCGTGATGAAGGAGGATAACAAACAACTTGATGCTGTCGTAGTAACGGCAATGGGTATCAAGCGCAAGAGTAAAACGCTTACTTATGCTACTCAGTCAGTTAGCGGGAAGGATCTCACTCGCGTACAAGATGTAAACTTCGTTAATGCCCTGCAGGGTAAGACTTCTGGTCTAACGATTACACCTAACTCGGGTGGTGCTGGTTCTGCTTCAAAGATTCTTCTTCGTGGTAATGCTTCTATTATGGGTAACAATGCTCCACTTATTGTTGTGGACGGTATCCCAATGAGCAACGGCGTTGAAAAGCAAACGAATGGAAGTGCAATGGGTTATGCTGCTGTTAGTGAAGGTAGTGACCCCCTTTCTTCTATCAACCCTGATGATATTGCTTCAATCAACGTCCTAAAGGGGGCTAATGCTGCTGCTCTTTATGGTAGTGATGCTGCTAATGGTGTAATTGTAATTACAACAAAAGGTGGACGCGATGGTAAGCTGATGGTAAATGTAACGTCTAACTTCCAAGCGGAGATGCCAATGCTTCTTCCTGAGTTCCAAGACACATTCGGTTCGGCTATCACAAAGAAAGAGCTTAAAGATGATTTTGGACAGGTAATTGGAGAAAAGTACGTCCTAGATGGACTTTCTTGGGGAGAACGAATTTCTAACCAAACTGCAGAGCAAAATGCCGCTCAAGGTATTGCTGCAAGTCCAAATAGAATTAGAGATTTCTTTAATATAGGTTCTACAATTAATAATTCTGTCTCTCTTAGTGGGGGAACAAAGAAGGTACAATCATACTTCTCTGTCTCTAACACAACTGCTTCAGGGCTTATGCCTAATAATAAGTTCCAACGTAATGGTGTAACGCTTAGAGAAACGTTTAACTTCTTAGATGGTAAGCTAAAAATTGACGTTTCGGGTAATTACGTTTATCAAACAAGTCAGAACGCAATCTCTGGAGGTACTGCAAATAATCCTCTGTACAATCTATATCTTGCTCCTCGTAATATCGATATGGGCTATTATGAGTCTAATTACGAGTTAGATGGTTCTTGGGAGTCTAACCCTATTTGGATTTATCCTAAATGGGATCCTCGCAAAGCTAAAGATCCAAAGCTCGTTGATGCATTAAAGCCAAAGCAAGTTTCTAATACCTTGACAGGTATGCAACAGAATTGGTTTCAAGGACGAGGAGTGCCAGGGGCAAATAACCCATATTGGTTGACAAATCGTCGCCTTTCAGAGACGATTACGCAACGACTCTTTGCGACCTTTACGGCTTCATATAAGATTAATGACCTGTTTGATGTTGTTTACAGAGCTAATTATGACCGAAACTCTTCTGATGGAGAAAGTAAAGTCTATGCAACTACAGTTGAGGCTGATGGTAAGTATATCGATAGAGGTAATTATAATTGGAGTCATAATAGTACTACAAACTTCTATACAGATGCTTTGTTCAACTATCACCAAACGGTAAAAGATGATTGGTCAATCACTGGAACTTTGGGAGGATCTTTTAAGAGAATGTCTGGAACAAGAGAGTGGAACTCAAATAGGGGAGTCTTTGATTATGGTTCTCAGTTTGGAGGTCTTAAGGTCTATACAAGCAAAGATGAACTGCCTAAAGTGATTAACTTCTTCTATCCAATCTCAAATAAGGTTACGATTCACGATTATAGTTTGCCTTCTGATTGGTCTCGTTCTGTCTTTGCAACAGGTTCTCTTGGTTGGAAGGAAAAGGCTTATATCGATGCAAGTTACCGTATTGACTGGTCTCGTGCATTCTCTCAATTCGGTGGAGATGTTAATCCTTTCTATGGTTACTTCTCTGTTGGGTTGAATGCCTTAGTGCACGAGTTTTTCGAGATGCCAGATTGGGTCTCTTCTCTTAAGCTAAGAGCTTCCATCTCTGAGGTAGGTAACTCTATCCCTAATAAGGATTTCTCGTCGCTTTATAAGACTATTTCAGGTGAAACTAGTGCAAAGCAGTATATCGAATTTAAGAATCCTAAGCCAGAGACGGTGCGCTCTATAGAGGCTGGATTAGACTTTTCGGCCTTTAATAATCGTTTGAATTTTGATATTACTTATTATAATTCAACGATGTTTAATCAGTTCTTGCCAGGTACTAGTGGTCTCTCAGGAACAGGTATCCCTGTAAACTCTGGTTCTATTCGCAACCAAGGAATAGAAACTACACTAGCGTATAGTCACCAATTCAGTAAAAACTTACGTTGGCGTACAACGTTCAACTATGCCTTTAATACTAATAAGATTATAAGCACGTATCAAGGACGTGATGATATTCATACTTCTATTGGTTTTGGAGAGCAGTTGCACGTTTACTTTAAGCCAGGAGAATCTTATGGAGACCTTTATGCAAAGGACTTTTCTCGCTACAATGGTTTAGATGTTTTATATAAGAGAAAGAACCTCGAAGGAAATTTAGCTAAAAAAGGAGATATTCGTCTAAATCCAGATGGAAGACCTTCTTTGGATAATAAAAGAGGTCACTCGGTATTCCTTGGTAACGCAAATGCTAAACATACGCTAGGTTGGGGAAATACACTCTCTTATAAGGGCATCAATTTCTACTTCTTGATTGATGGTAAGATTGGTGGTAAGGTAATTTCATTTACTGAAGCTTACCTAGATGCTTATGGTGTTTCAAAACGCTCAGGAGACGCACGCCTATCTAATACTACTGTCTTATTAAAAGGAGAAGAAGTGCCTGCAATTATAATGCCTGACGGAAATAAAGCTCCAGCTCAAGCGTATTACAATACAATTGGTTCAGAGGTGTTTGCATCTCAATATGTTTATGATGCAACGAACTTCCGCCTAAGAGAAATGTCTTTAGGTTACACTTTCAGAGATCTCTTTGGCAATGGTAAGAACTTAAGCTTATCGCTTATCGGACGTAACCTATTCTTCCTGTATAAGAATAGCCCTGTTGATCCTGACGTATCAATGTCAACAGGAAATAACCTTGGAGGTGTAGATATATTTAATCTTCCAACATCACGATCTGTTGGGCTTAATGTTAAGTTTTCATTATAACATCTAAAAAAGAAAATTATGAATCTATATAGAATAGTAAAAGGGTTTGCATACCTTTCTCTTACTTCTCTTGTTATCGCGACTGCGTCCTCTTGTACGGATAAGGTTGGAGACAATGAGTTTAATACAGTAAAAGATGGAACGACTGCAACTAAAACAAATAATGAGGATACAGCCGTAGGCTTACTACAGAAAGCAATGGGACTTGTTCACGATGCTCGTGAGCATAAGTATCAATATCAGTTCAACCTTCATATTGATAACTATGCAGGTTATCTATGTGTTGCCAATAAGTTGGAAGGACGTTTGTCTCGAATGCTGTCTCCGAATAAAGATTTTGAGACAGGACCTCGTCAGCAGCTTATTTGGCTAGCTCAGCAAGTTGTGCCTGTTATTAACTCTGCCGAAGATTTAGGACGCCGAGAGTTGGGAGCTATTGCTTCTATTCTTTATGATTTCTCTGCCTTGGAGATGACAGATGTTTATGGACCAATGCCTTATAAGGATCATAGAGCCCTAAAAGCAGAGCCTCCAATTACCTATGAGAAAGTTAGTGAAATTTACAAACAAATCTTTAAGAGTCTTGCTAAGCAACAACAGGTTCTGAAAGATGTGAAGGATCAACTAACGGATAAACAAAAGGCTGACCTTAGACGCTTCAAAATCATTGAAGATGGAGATCTTGACCGTTGGATAAAGTTTGCAAACTCAATCCGTATGCGTATGGCAATCCGTATCTCTAAGGTTGATCCAGAATTAGGTAAAGCAGAGTTCTTGTCTGCGATGGAAGATGGTGTTTTAGACCCAACTGCAGATAAAGATATTACTTTCACTGGAGCGCCAAAAAATCCATTGTATATCATTTCTTTTGATTGGCACGATACGCGTCTGAATGCAAACTTCGAGAACTTGCTCAATCGCTTTAAGCACCCAATTAGAGAAAAATGGTTCACTATGTTGCCTGCTGGCTTTAAGGATAAGGACGGTGTGGCAAGACATACAGAAGCTGGCTATGTTGGTATGCGTTCGGGAATGGCTACTTTGGATAAGAGAAATCAGGAGTTTAAGGATAGCTATGACAACTTCTCTGCCATCAGTACGGCTTACGCAGGAGAACCAATTGCGATATTCAAGACATCTGAAATCGCTTTCCTAAAAGCTGAAGCTGCATTGCGCTCTTGGATACCAGGTTCTGCAGGTAATTTTTATGAAGAAGGTATTTATGCTTTCCTTTCTAAAGTTGGTTTTGCTATCGCAGACTATAATAGTTACACGAAATTAAAGCCAAGTGATTGCCCTCAGATTCCTTATGTAGACTATTATGACGATAGTAATAGCTTGCCAAAAGAACTCTGTGGTTCTGCTGAGCTTGGAGTTAAGTGGGACAATAGCCTCTCTGATGAGAAGAAGTTAGAGATGATTATCACTCAGAAATACATTGCGAACTATCCACTCTCTTTGGAGGCTTGGAGTGATTTCCGTCGTACGGGTTATCCTGTAATGCTTCCTATCCACGGAGAAGATGTTGGAGATAGTTCACTACCTCCTGCTGGTTGGGCGCCAACTCAGGAAGATATTGATCAGTTTAAGCAAAATGGCATTGACTTTGTTCAGCCTGATAGAACTATTCGTCGTATTCCTTTCGTAAAGTCTGACAAGCTGTTAATAGAGTTTGTTAATAAGTCAGGAATGCCTGCTCTAATAGAAGAAGATACTTCTATCTTTAGAGATGACGTTCAGGCAGCTCATATCTGGTGGGATGTCGCAGGTAAAGGTAATTTTAATTAAAGAAAAAAGCTCTTCATTCCTTTCTTCAAGGAGTGAGGAGCTTTCTGAATAAATAGCAGAGTAAAAGACAACAGTCTAGTAAGTATAATTTAAAATTAGTTAGTTATGAAAAAGATTTTAGCTTTAGCTATCTCGGTAATGCTTTTAGGAGCGGGGCAGCTAGTAGCTCAGACTGGGAGTGAATATGCTGAAACAGCAAGCAAGGAGCTCTATAAGTTTGAGAATTACGGCCCAGAAAGGGTTTTAGCCTTTTTTAAGAAGATTCAAGATGAGAAGGGACGTAAGTTCCCTACTGCACAAGAGTGGAAGGACGAGTTTGGCTTTGATGTTGAACTTATCCGTAGTCACGTCAAGAAACGTGAAATCATTGGTACTCAAGCAGACCAACTTAATCCAAAGCTTCGTCAAGGACGTACTGTTTGGTTGAATATCGCAGCAGGTGTAGGAAGAGCTATTGGTGGTTTCCCTAGTGGACGCTTCAATAATGATATCTACACAATGTGGCAGTATGTAGACTTGCACGGTGCTTGGAACCATCCTTTCTTCCAAGCTCCAGGATCGTGGGCTTCAGCAGCGCACAAGCACGGTGTAGATATGATGTCAGGAATTGTTTTCTTTGATACTACTGGTAATGCTGGTAATGTTGGTTCTGAAGGTTATGAAGGAACTGTTTTGAAGAAAGAGAATGGTGAGTTTATCTATGCAGAGCCATTGATTCACGCATTGATGTTCCTAGGCTTAGATGGTATCAACTACAACTGGGAAGATGGTTCTTATTATAAACCAGAGGTTCTTGAATTTCACCATAAGCTACGTGAATATGCGACTTCTCTAGGCTTTAAGAACTATCGCCAAGGTATTTATACTAGCAATAACGATTTATCCTATGGTTCTGGTGTAGAACTTGCAAACGGTTGGTTAGGAAATAAAACAACTAACTATGGTGATGTAATGCTTAACTATGGTTTCTACACTAGTTTCACTGGAAACGCAGAGAGCGCTTCAGAGATAGCAAAGAATCTTACAGGTTCTTACGACCACTTGTACGCTGGTACTGATATGCAGAAGAACGTTAATGCGACTTTCCCTACAATGCTAAATGTACCAACAAACCTATGTATTTGGGCGGGACACGACCAACCTGAGTTCTTTAAGCAGAATAATGGTGCTACTAGCCTAATCAAGGTTTCAAACTATCAAAAGAAGTATGAGAACTTATATTCTGGTGGTAGTAGAAACGTTGCTCACCAAGATACTTGGGGTACTCTTAAATGGGCTGATAACCTTAAAGGTTCTGGTGGTGTTGCTTCAATGATTCCAGAGAGAACAACCCTAAAGCAAAATCTACCTTTCTGCACTTATTTCAATACTGGTGCAGGTGAGCGTTATTTCTACAAAGGAAAGACTGCTTCTAAGGGTGGCTGGTATGATATGGCTGCACAAGATTATCAGCCTACTTACCGTTGGCTACAGTATACTAAGGGGACAACACAAGCTACGATTCCAGTACAAGTAGAATATACTTATGAAGACGCTTATATTGGAGGTTCTTCTCTTTTCTTCAAAGGAAATGGTAATGTAGATATTATTCTTTATAGAGGAGAATTAACTATTTCGTCTGATAATCCTAAGGCTGAAGTTGCTCTTAAGACGACAACAGACAAGAAAGACCACGGTCTGCAACTTCTTTTACATAAGAAGGGGGTAGATAAGAAGGAATATGTTGTTGTTCCTTTCGATGCCCTTACTTCAAAGGCTTGGGAAGAGCAAAGCAAGAGTATTGATGGACTAAATAAGGGCGATGTTATTGACTTTATTGGTGTACGTCTATCTAAGGAGGCTGATGTGTATCTAGGTAAGATTGCTCTTACTGATGACAGCGAAGCAAGTCCTGCTCCATCTGTTCCTCTAGAGCTTAAAGCTGACGTAAAAGAGGAAACTAAAGTAAGCTTGTCTGCTATGCTTTCTTGGAAAGTGGACGCATTACCTAATGCAACGCTTGCTCGTGAAGACCACGGACTTGTTTATAACGATGAAGCTGGTATCCACCACTTCGAAATCCTTTATAAGGAAGGTGCTAAGGGTAAGGTAAGAGAGCTTGGACGTACAACGTCTTGGTCTACTTATGTGCCTCGTATCGACTTTAAGGAAGGTGAAAAGTCTGGAAAAACACTTTACTTCGGTGTGCGTTCTGTTGCGAATGACTTGAAGACTTGTTCTAAAGTTACTTGGATTGAGGTTGAGACTGAAAAGGACTTCTTATTGCCAGAGGCTAGTCTTGACTATTGTACAAGTATTCTTGGCGAAAACCTAGGTGACCCAGAAGATGCTGTTAAGGCTAGAGCAAAACGCTTCTTGACACTTGTTAAGACTCTAGGAGCAACAACTAAAGATCTCAATTATGAAAATGAAGATCCTATTGGTGGTGATAACTATGTATATCATAAAGATGCCTTAGAAGTTAATCAAGGTGATGAGCTAACATTTACATTTAAGGGAGCTAAACTAGGCGATGGACTAGAATGGTGCTATGCAAGAACTTTCATTGACTGGAATGGTAATGGTGAATTTGAACAAACAAATGATCCTAATACTAATGAGAGAATTTCTCAGCTAGATCTTGGTAAGGCAAAGACAAAAGAGCCTGCAATTGTTGAACAAGGTTTGGTGAAACATTTCAAAATCCCTGAAGACGCTCTAACTGGTAAGGTCTTGCGTGCTCGTATCGTATTCAACAATAACTGGCACGGTGAACCTACTCCTTGTGGCGAAACAGTAAAAGGATTTACATTCGACTTTGATGTTAAGGTTAGTGGAACAAACCCTCCTCGTGAAGCTATTGACTATCGTGATGAAGGTGAGCCTGAAGCTCCAGAAAACGTTGTAGATGGAGGTGGTATTACTCCTATTGAGCTGGTAGAAGGTGCTGAGCTTCCTAAGTTCTATCCTAACCCTGCTAATTCTCTTGTAACATTTGAGAATACTGATACTGCGTGGATTTATAACCTACAAGGTCAGTTGGTTATGCTTGTTAAGGGTAGAACAGCGAACATTGCTTCGCTTCCTGCTGGTACTTACGTAGTGAAGGCTGAGCGTAACAACGTTACACGTAGCTATAAGCTAATCAAGAAGTAAGAGTTCTTCTTACAATAGATAATTAGAATAGGGCTGATGCTTGTAAGAGCATCAGCCCTATTTGTCTTTGCTTTGCTTGTTTTGCTCAATGACCATTACAGAATGCCGTCACCGAAGATGGTCTCTAATACGGTCGTCTGAAAGTAATTGCTGAAGATTGCTTCTGATACGGTCGCGGAGACGGTTATTGAGCTTTTCGAAATGCCCAATCAGCCACCGCCTTCACAGTCCCCCGTATTAATGTCTAACTTGCCATAACTCGTGGCATAAGTTCTTTTTTTAGACCGAGCTATATCCAGCTGATTTTTCTTCCCAAAAACTTTTCTCTAGCGCCCAAAAGTCAAAAGCTAAATAGCTTGTTTAAGTCTTTTGTTTAGAGTGCTTTAATTTTCACATCTAAAAGGAGTGAAAAGTTTTCCCATAAACTCAAATGACTTTTCCGCTAAACTTTTTTGACTTTAACGCTAAGTTTCCAAAAGTTTATGGGAAAACTTTTGCGCCTTATTCCTACTGCTTTCAGAAGCTATTTAATGCCTTTAGAATGAAAAAAATGTGAAGAAAATTTGTTTGTTTCAAAAAAGTGTTTTACTTTTGCTGTGTAATACTTGTGTAATACAGTGTTTTTTTTGACTTTAGAATTTGGAAAAAAGGGGCAGATAGGGGAGACTAAAACGAGTTAATGACAGTAAACTCTTCTCATAAACAGCCCTATCTTGCCCTCCTTCCAAGACAAGCGAAACAGGTAATAATCTACATAAAAACAGAAAAGAAAATGATTGAAATTAAAGATTTAGCATTCAGCTACAAGAAGAGCCAAAAGCTCTCTAGAGATGTGAACCTCAGCCTCGGAAAGGGGAGAATCGTTGGCTTATTAGGGCGCAACGGAGAAGGCAAATCAACGCTTATGAAGCTCATCGCAGGGCAGCTACTCGCGCGTCAGGGCACAGTGCATACGCTGGGCTATGACGTCTCAAAGCGTGAGGCAGAATTCCTACAGAAAATCTACGTCTTGCCTGAAGATATTGAGCTTCCTGATATGAAAGTAGGGGAGTATCTCTCTGTCTTTGGTTCATTCTATCCGACTTACGACGAAGCTCTTGCCCACGAGTTGGTTGAGACTTTCGGCATTAGCCTTGATATGAATTTCAAAGCGATGTCGCTTGGTCAGAAGAAGAAAGCTGCGATTATCCTCGCGCTTGCTTTGAAGACGCCATTGCTTTTGATGGACGAGCCTACCAACGGTTTGGATATTCCGTCAAAGTCAGTCTTTCGTCGCGTCTTGGCTCAGCTAACGAGCGAGGAACAAACCGTGATTATCTCTACACACCAAGTGCGTGACTTGGAACAGCTGATTGACCATATTCTCCTTTTGGAGCGTAATAAGCTGATATGTAACGCTTCTATTGCGGAACTAAGCGAGAAGTTACACTTTGACCTCGTGGCGAATGTCCCTGATGCGAGCCGATTGCTTTACAGTGAGCCGTCGATGGTTGGCGAATACGGCGTTTTTGCTCGTGTGGACGATACGAACGAGGGCGAGTTCAGTATGGAGCTATTTTTCAACGCGATGGTTTCTTCTTCGCCTCAAGTTCTCGCACAAATCCAGTCCATCAATAAAATCTAGTTAGTTACCTATTGGAGAGATGTCCTCAAAGTCCTTAAAAGAAAAGCAACTTCCTTACAACCCTGCACTTAAACCCTTGGCAAGAAGCCTTAGGCAGTCAGGCAATGTCTCGGAAGCGATGTT
>PDWI01009589.1_pt1 | contig 11072 bp, 6 predicted proteins | sample 1430891 | NCBI WGS metagenome assembly PDWI01 (sample SAMN01162508, study PRJNA174530) | Oral metagenome, whole genome shotgun sequencing project. | biome: Marine environment; feature: Marine mammal; material: Swab sample of the gingival sulcus; isolation source: swab sample of gingival sulcus... | reverse complement strand
AATAATGAGTAGAGAAGATATAATCCAAGCTATAAAAGAGATGAGTGTTTTAGAACTAAATGAATTAGTTAAAGCATGTGAAGAAGAATTTGGTGTAAGCGCAGCTGCTCCTGTAGCTGTTGGTGGAGCTGTTCAAGGCGGACAAGAAGCTGAAGAAAAGAGCGAATTTGATGTTGTTCTAGCAAGTTTTGGAGCTAGCAAAGTTAAAGTTATCAAAGCGGTAAGAGGAATTACTGGTTTAGGACTAAAAGAAGCTAAAGAATTAGTTGATGGTGCTCCTGGAACAATCAAAGAAGGCGTTTCTAAAGAAGAAGCTGAAAAAATGAAAGCTGAACTTGAAGAAGCTGGCGCAACAATTGAATTAAAATAGTTTTAAAGAAAGATGTTATCTTTTTAGATATCATCTTTTTTTATTTTATAAAAATGATAAAAACGTATTGACTTTTTAGTTACAAGAGTGTAGAATTATAAGGTATATTAATATGGTATTTTATGCTTATTTTTTGATATAGAAGGACATTACTTATAGAGTTTTTATGAAAAGGGGTAATTTTATAATGCTACATCCTGTAAAAATTGGTAAAAATGAAAGAAAATCTTTTTCTAAAATTAGACAATTAATTGATATGCCTAATTTAATTGAAATTCAGACAGAATCGTTTAATTGGTTTAAAGAAAAAGGTTTGGAGGAAGCGTTAAGGGATATTTCTCCTATTTACAACGTTTCAAAGGATTTGTTAATTGAGTTTGTAGGTCACTATTTTAGTGATGAACCTAAATACACGGTACAAGAATGTAAAGAGAGAGATGCTTCATATACGGTTCCACTTAGAGTGAAGGTAAAACTTACAAACAAGTTAACAGGAGAAATTAAAGAACAAGATGTTTTTATGGGTGACATACCTATGATGACTGAAAGTGGTACCTTTATTATTAACGGTGCTGAGAGAGTTATAGTTAGCCAGTTAGTTAGAAGTCCTTCAACGTATTTTAGCAAAAAATTTGATAAAAGTGGTATCGATGTGATTAAAGGCCAGGTAATTCCTAATAGAGGTGCTTGGTTAGAATTTGAAACGGATAATTCGGAGACACTTTCCGTTCGAATAGATAGGACAAGAAAACTACCTGTTACATCATTAGTTAGAATTCTTGGATATCCTACGGATCAAAGCATACTTGATTATTTTGGAGAGTCGGATAGGTTGTTAAAAACCTTAGAGAAGGACTCTGCAAACAATGCTGATGAGGGCCTTTTTGAGATATATAGAAAGTTAAGACCAGGAGAACCATGTACCATTGAATCGGCTTCTAGTTTATTTAAGTCAATGTTCTATGACCCAAAAAGATATGATCTAGCGAGGGTAGGTAGATATAAATACAATAAGAAGTTAGGTCTTAGCGAAAGAATTATAAACCGAGAAATTGCTGAGGATATAATTGACACCTTAAGTGGAGAAATTGTAGCTGAAAAAGGCGATAAGGTTGATAAGGAATTAGCGAAGAAAATTGAAAACGCAGCCATTAACAGAGTTAAAATTTTAGTTGATGGTGAGGAAGTAATAGTAATAGGAAACTATGTTGTTGACATAGATGAATATATTCAAGGTGTAGATAAGGAAATAATAAATGAAAAAGTTTATTATCCAGAGCTACTTAATATTTTAAATGAGACAGAAGATAATGAGGAGAGAATACAACTAGTACATGACAATGTAGAAAAGTTGATACCTTACCACATAACTGTACATGACATGTTAGCTTCGGTATCTTATTTCTTCAATTTATATCAAGGCGTTGGTGAATACGATGATATTGATAACTTATCAAATCGAAGAATACGATCGGTAGGGGAACTTCTTCAGAACCAATTTAGAATTGGTCTTTCTAGAGTGGAAAGAGGTGTAAGAGATCGTTTTTCACAACTCGATAAAGAAGCAATTACACCACAGCAATTAATTAATATTAAACCGGTAACAGCTCAAATCAAGGAGTTTTTTGGTTCTTCTCAGTTATCTCAGTTTATGGATCAAAACAATCCATTAGCTGAATTAACCCATAAGAGAAGGCTGTCTGCCCTTGGACCTGGTGGTCTATCAAGAGATAGAGCTGGTTTTGAGGTGCGTGACGTTCACTTCTCTCACTATGGAAGAATGTGTCCTATTGAGACGCCGGAAGGACCAAACATAGGACTTATCAGTTATTTGAGTACCTATGGAAGAATTAATGAGTACGGTTTTATTGAATCACCATTTAGAATAATAGATAAAAAAACAGGTGTTGTTACGGATGAAGTAGTATACCTAAGTGCTGCTGATGAAGAGGATTCGGTAATCGTTCCTGCTAATGAACCATTAGACAAAAAGTCAAGAATTATAAACGATAGAGTTGCTGCAAGATGTAAGGCGATGATAAAAGAGTTTTCGAAAGAGGAAGCGGATTATATGGAAGTGTCTGCTCAACAGATGGTTTCCATTGCAACAGCCCTTATTCCTTTCCTAGAAAATGATGACTCTGTGCGTGCGCTTATGGGTTCTAACATGCAGAAACAAGCAGTTCCGCTAATACAACCTAAGTCACCAATCGTTGGGACAGGTATAGAAAACAAAGTGGCTAGAGATTCAGGAGTTTTGGTAATTGCTAAAAATGAAGGTGAAGTTATCAAAGCAACGTCTGATGAAGTAATCGTTCGAAGAAAGAGTGACAAGGGACTCGATAAATATCCACTTCTTAAATTTAAAAGAAGCAATCAGGGAACTTGTTTAAATCATACTACTTTAGTTAATAATGGTGATAAAGTTAAAGCAGGCGATATTCTATGCGATGGTACATCGACAGACAATGGAGATTTAGCATTAGGTACGAATATACTAGTCGCATTTATGACCTGGGAAGGTTATAATTTCGAAGATGCTATTCTTATCAGCGAAGAACTTGTTAGAGATGATGTGTTAACATCAATTCATATCGAAGAGTATGAGTGTGAGACGAGAGATACAAAGCTTGGACCAGAAGAAATAACTAGAGAACTTCATTCGGTGAGTTCTGATCTACTTAAAAATCTTGACTCTAGAGGAATTATAAGAGTAGGTGCGGAAGTTAAGTCCAATGATATACTTGTTGGAAAAATTACTCCTAAGGGAGAGACGGATACAACACCACATGAAAGAATACTAAGAGCTATTTTTGGTAAGAAGGCTACAGAGGCTAGAGAGACATCACTTAGAGTGCCACATGGTAGTGGTGGAATTGTTGTTGATGTTATGACCTTTAGTAGAAAAAATGGCGATGAAATGAGCCCGGGAGTCAATGAAGTAGTAAGAGTTTATGTCGCTAAGAAGAGAAAGATAAGCGTTGGTGATAAGATGGCTGGTCGTCACGGAAATAAAGGTGTTATTTCTAGAATTTTACCTCAAGAAGACATGCCGTTTTTAGAGGATGGAACGCCAATTCAAATTGTACTTAGTCCGCTAGGAATACCATCTCGTATGAATATAGGACAGGTACTTGAGGTTCATCTAGCGTTATCTTCAAGGAAAGATAAAGATGTAAAATATGCTACACCAGTTTTTGATGGTGCGAGCGAAGAAGAAATAGAAGAAATATTGGAGTCTAAAGGCTTGCCAAAAGATGGAAAGTTAAAACTTAGAGATGGAAGAACGGGTGAGTATTTTGATAACCCTGTTACCGTTGGATACATGTATATGTTGAAACTTCACCATTTAGTTGATGAAAAAATTCACGCAAGAAGTACAGGACCGTATTCACTTGTAACGCAACAACCTCTCGGAGGTAAGGCACAGTTCGGTGGACAGCGTTTTGGAGAAATGGAAGTTTGGGCCTTAGAAGCATACGGTGCGTCGCACACACTTCAAGAAGTCCTTACGGTTAAGAGTGACGATGTTGAAGGTAGGAGCAAAGCCTACAATGCTATCGTAAATGGTGATGGAATACCAACACCTGGCATACCAGAATCTTTCAAAGTGTTAATAAAAGAATTCCAATCACTTTCTCTTGATATCAGTGTATTAGATAAAGATGGCAAGGAAATAGATTTAAATAGAAAGTTTCGATCAAACTATAAAGAGAAACCAAAAGAAATTGTTTTAGAACAACCAGAAGACGATGAGTCTGAAGTTGAAGATAGTGTTGACACAGAACAAAGTGAAAACGAAACTGAAGTTCAAATATAATGAAAGGGGTCAGTAAAGATGGATTTTAATGAATTTGATTCGATAAGAATTGGTTTGGCATCACCGGAAAAAATAAGAGAATGGTCTCGTGGTGAGGTGAAAAAGCCGGAAACAATTAATTACAGAACCCTTAAACCTGAAAAAGAAGGGTTGTTTTGCGAAAAAATATTTGGACCTATTAAAAAGACGGAGTGTGCTTGTGGCAAGTATAAAAAAGCGCATAATTACGGAATAGTATGTGATAAGTGTGGGGTCGAAATTACGGACCCCAAAGTTAGACGTGAGAGAATGGGTCACATTGAACTTGCTGCTCCAGTGTCTCATATCTGGTATTTTAAAGGCATACCTTCCAAATTAGCGGTGATGCTTGATATTTCTCCTAAAAAACTTGAAAAAGTTCTTTACTTTGCTGCGTATATTGTTTTAGATGGAGCGGATACAACACTTACTAAATATCAAATTTTAAACGAACAAGAGTACATGGATAGTAAGCAAATCTATGGCAATCGATTTAGAGTTGGCATGGGCGCTGAAGCAATTAAAGAATTGCTTCAAGAAATGGATCTTGAACAAATTGTAGAAGAGTTAAATGAAATTGTTGAAAACAGCTCTGGAGCAAAAAGGAAAAAAGCTATCAAAAGGTTGGAAGTAGTGGAATCTTTCAGAAAGTCAGGTAACAAGCCTGAGTGGATGATCATGGATTGTATTCCAGTAATACCCCCAGATTTAAGACCAATGGTTCAACTGGATGGGGGAAGATTTGCAGCGAGTGATTTAAACGATCTATACAGAAGAGTTATCAATAGAAACAATCGTTTAAAGAGACTGATAGACATCCATGCGCCTGAAATCATTATAAAAAATGAGAAGAGAATGCTTCAAGAGTCTGTTGACTCCCTCATAGATAATGGTAGAAGAGGCAGACCGGTAACAGGTCCAGGTAAGAGACCGCTAAAGAGTCTCTCAGATATGATTAAAGGAAAGCAGGGAAGATTTAGACAAAATTTACTTGGTAAGAGGGTTGACTATTCAGGTCGTTCCGTTATTGTAGTTGGACCAGAACTTAAATTTAATCAGTGCGGTCTACCGAAGAAGATGGCGCTTGAATTATTCAAACCGTTTGTAATAAAAGAACTCATTAGAAGAGATAATGGGATCAATACGATAAATGCTGCAAAGACCCAAATTGAACTAGAAAATCCAATTGTTTGGGATGTGGTTGAAAATGTAATTAAAGAACATCCAGTTTTACTTAACCGTGCCCCGACACTTCATAGACTTGGGATACAAGCATTTGAACCAGTTCTCGTTGAGGGCAATGCGATAAAACTTCACCCACTTGTATGTCCGGCTTATAATGCGGACTTTGATGGTGACCAGATGGCAGTACACGTACCACTATCGGTAGAAGCTCAAGCCGAGAGCAAATTCCTTATGATGAGTACAAACAACATACTTGCGCCAAAGGATGGAAAGCCTATTACCACGCCTACTCAGGATATGGTGCTAGGAGCGTACTACTTAACATTTGATGATAGAGAAGGCGAAGAATTCTCGATAGAAAACACAGAAAAATTCTATAAAGATTATGATGAAATGGTGCTTGCCTATAAGAATGGTGTGGTTTCTCTAAATGAGAGAGTTGGAGTATATGTTAAGCCTGATGGAGTTGATGAAAAGAAGATAGTTGTAAGTACTGTGGGAAGATTTATATTCAATGAAAAAATCCCTCAAGATTTGGGTTTTGTCGATAGATCAAAAGATAAGTACTCTTTAGAAGTCGATAAACTCTGTGATAAGAAAACACTTGAGAGCATCATAGCTAAAGCCTATGCACTTAAGGGAAATGAAGAAACAGCAATTCTTCTTGATAATATAAAGCAACTAGGATTTAGATATTCTACAAGAGGTGCTTTAACCATCAGTGTTTCTGATATGGTTGTTCCACCTGAAAAGAGCAAGTTTATAGAAGAGGCTCATAAAAAAGTTGATAAAGTAGATAAGAGTTATAAAAGAGGTATCCTGAGCGACGAAGAGAGAAGTGAAAACATCGTTGCGATATGGAAAGAGACGAATGAAAAAGTTGGAAAAGCCTTAACGGATAACTTAGATAGAAAAAATAATGTTAAGATCATGTCTCATTCTGGTGCTAGGGGTAGTGAGAGTCAGATAAGACAGCTTGCCGGCATGCGTGGACTTATGAGTAGTGCGACTGGAAAGACTGTTGAAATTCCGATACTATCAAACTTTAGAGAAGGACTTACGATACTAGAATACTTTATCTCTACAACAGGTGCTAGAAAAGGAAGTATCGATACGGCGCTTAGAACAGCGGACTCTGGTTACCTTACAAGAAGACTTGTTGATGTAAGCCAAGATATCATTGTCAAAGAAGAGGACTGTGGTACAACTGAAGGATTTGAAGTGTTTGAGATTAGAGAAGGGAAAGACTTAATTGAAACATTTGAATCTAGACTTTATGGAAGATATCCTCTTAATGATGTACTTGACAAAAAAGGCAAGGTTATTTGTTCTAAAGATGAGCTTATAACGGAGGAAATTGCTAAGAAAATTTCAGATGCCGGTTATGAAAGACTTGAAGTTCGAAGCGTATTATCTTGTGCAACAAGTCATGGTGTTTGCTCTAAATGCTATGGCCTCAATCTAGCGGACAGTAAGAAAGTTAATGTTGGTGAAGCAGTGGGTATTATCGCTGCTCAGTCAATTGGGGAACCGGGTACACAGCTTACCATGAGAACGTTCCATACCGGTGGTGTAGCGGGTACAGCCGACATCACTCAGGGTCTTCCAAGGGTTGCTGAGGTATTTGAAGTTCGAAAGCCAAAAGGACTTGCGCTTATTTCTAAGATAGAAGGTACTGTTTCTTATCGAAAGAATGGTAAAAAGAGAGAAATCGTTGTTACGGCAGATGATGGTGAAGAATTTGTAGCACAGGTAGTCTTTGGTTCGATTGAACGATTTGTTGAAGGGGATAGAGTTAAAAAAGGAGAACAGTTAACCGACGGTTCGCTTTATCCACCGGAAATATTAAAAATCAGTGGAATAAAAGGAGTCCAAGATTATATCATTAAAGAAGTTCAAAAGGTGTATAACTCACAAAAGGTTGACATTAACGATAAGCATATAGAGATTATAGCCAAACAAATGCTAGCGAAGATTAAAATTACCTATGCAGGAGATTCTAGTTTTATACCAGGTACCTTTGTGAATTACAGAGACTTTGTATCTGAAAACAAACAAATTGAAGCAAATGGTGGAGAGTTAGCTAAGGGAGAACGCAATATCTTTGGTATAACAAAAGCGGCTCTATCGACTGATTCGTTCTTATCTGCTGCGTCGTTCCAAGAAACTACGAAAGTATTAACAGAAGCATCTATCAAAGGAAAAGTTGACAAACTAGTAGGTATAAAAGAGAATGTTATAATTGGTAAATTAATACCAGCTGGTACAGGTATTAAAAAATATAGAAATCTTGAAGTCTATGATTCGTCTGATAGTGAAATAATATAACGGTTGACTATATGGTAGGTAAGTGATAAAATCTATAAAGTATGGCAAGGAGCTAAATTTGTCGTTAGAAGATTTGAAAGAAAGAAAAATAAAAATCGGGGTAAAGCAATGTAGTAAGGCTATTGTGAGAAACGAAGCGAACAAATTATACATTGCAAAAGATGCCGAGATTTTTGTAACAAAAAACCTAATCAGATTGGCTGAAGCAAATAGTGTTGAAATACTATTTGTAGATTCTATGAAAGAGCTTGGTAGATTATCAGGCATAGATGTAGAGGCCACTTCTGTAGTTGAAATTTTATAGGGGAGGAGGAAGATAATGCCAACAATAAATCAATTGATAAAAAAAGGCAGAAAGCAAAAGAAAACGAAATCAACAGCACCAGCATTGCAGAAAAATTTGAATACTTTAAGAAATAAAGTTACAAAAAAAGCTGCTCCACAAAAACGTGGTGTGTGTACATCGGTAAAAACCGTAACACCGAAGAAACCGAATTCTGCGCTTAGAAAAGTTGCCCGTGTTAGACTGACTAATGGTATGGAAGTTACTGCTTACATTCCAGGTGAAGGTCACAACTTACAAGAACACAGTGTTGTTCTTATAAGAGGCGGAAGAGTTAGAGATATTCCAGGTGTGCGTTATCATATTTTGCGTGGTGTTCTAGATACTGCTGGCGTACAGGATAGACGTCAAGCCAGAAGTAAATATGGAGCAAAACGTCCAAAGAATTAATATAATGTAAAGGTTCAGTACCGATGAACAAATGGATTTTAAGGAGGGAAGGAAAGTGCCAAGAAAAGGAAACGTTCCTAAGAGAGAAGTGTTACCAGATCCTATATATGGGAACACGGTAATTACAAAGCTTACTAACAATGTAATGTTAGATGGAAAAAAAGGAGTAGCGCAAAATATCGTATATGAAGCGCTTAAAAAAGTAGAAGAAAAAACAAACAAGCCTGCTCTAGAAGCATTTCTAGAGGCGATGGATAATGTTATGCCAACAGTAGAAGTAAAAGCTAGAAGAATTGGTGGAGCTAACTATCAAGTACCAATTGAAGTTAGACCAGAGAGACGCCAGACATTAGCGCTTAGATGGCTTGTTGGGTTTGCTAGAAAAAGAAAAGAAAGAACTATGACTGAACGACTTGCTGCTGAGATTATTGATGCTATCAATAATGCAGGAGCAACCGTTAAGAAAAAAGATGAAGTTCATAGAATGGCAGAAGCTAATAAGGCGTTTGCACATTTTAAATACTAAATTGATGTAAGGAGGCAAAATGAATAGAGCCTATTCTTTAGAAATGACTAGAAATATTGGCATTATGGCTCACATCGATGCAGGAAAAACGACAGCAACAGAACGTATTTTATTCTATACTGGAAGAAATTATAAAATAGGCGAAACCCATGAGGGCTCAGCCACTATGGACTGGATGGAACAGGAGCAAGAAAGAGGTATAACCATTACCTCTGCAGCTACAACGGCCGTGTGGAAAAAACACGCTATTAATATTATTGACACTCCTGGTCACGTTGACTTCACAGTTGAAGTTGAAAGGTCTCTTAGAGTATTAGATGGTTCTGTAGCAGTTTTTTGTGCAAAAGGTGGAGTCGAGCCACAAAGTGAAACAGTTTGGAGACAGGCTGATAAGTACGGTGTTCCAAGAATAGCATTTGTCAATAAAATGGATATCACTGGAGCAAATTACTACAGGGTAATTGAACATATGGTTTCGCGTCTTAAAGCTAATCCAGTACCACTACAGCTACCGATAGGAGCTGAAGATAAATTTATTGGTATTATAGATTTAGTGGAGAATGTAGCGAGAATATATAAAGATGATTTAGGAAAAGAAATAGAAGTTGTTGACATACCTGATGAATATAAAGAAAAAGCCGAAGAGTACAGAAGTGAAATGATTGAAAAAGTTGTTGAAACGGATGAAGCTCTTATGGAAAAATATTTTGAAGGTGAAGAACTAACGGTGGATGAATTAAAAGGTGCCATTCGAAAAGCAACTATTTCAAATGAAATAGTACCAATGCTTTGTGGTTCGGCGTATAAGAATAAAGGTATTCAAATGTTACTTGATGCAGTAGTTGATTATATGCCATCGCCTCTTGATGTTCCAGCTATAACTGGAGTCAATCCGTATACGGATAAAGAGGATTCAAGACCATCAAGCGATGATGAACCTTTTAGTGCATTAGCATTTAAGATAATGACGGATCCTTATGTAGGTAAGTTAGCATTCTTTAGGGTGTATTCAGGTGTTCTTGAAGCGGGAAGCTATGTTCAAAACTCAACGAAGGGTAACAAAGAAAGAATTGGTCGTATTCTTAAAATGCATGCGAATGATAGGGAGGAAATCAAGAAGATTTACTCTGGTGAAATAGCAGCTGCAGTTGGTCTTAAGAATACAACTACTGGAGACACTTTATGTGATGCATCGCATCCGATTGTACTTGAGTCAATGGTGTTCCCAGATCCAGTTATCTCTGTTGCGATAGAACCTAAGACAAGAGCTGGTCAAGAGAAAATGGGTATTGCTTTAGCAAAACTTGCTGAAGAAGACCCTACATTTAAGACATATACAAATGACGAAACTGGTCAGGTAATTATTGCCGGTATGGGCGAATTACACCTTGAGATTATTGTTGATAGACTACTTAGAGAGTTTAAAGTAGAGGCGAATATTGGTGCGCCGCAAGTTGCGTACAAAGAGACAATCCGTTCGGATATCTCTGTGGAAGAAAAATATTCTAAACAATCTGGTGGACGTGGACAATATGGTCATGTTAAAATTAATGTTAAGAAACTTGAACCGGGTAGTGGTTATGTATTTGTTGATTCCATTCGTCAGGGTAGTATTCCAAAAGAATATATTCCTGCGGTTGATCAAGGGATACAAGAAGCACTACAAAGCGGTGTATTAGGTGGATATGAAGTTGTTGATGTTGAAGTAGAACTTTATGATGGAAGTTATCATGAAGTTGACTCATCAGAGATGGCCTTTAAAATAGCTGGTTCTATGGCTATTAAAAAAGCATTAAGTAAAGCTGGGTCAACACTACTTGAACCGTATATGAAGGTAGAAGTTACAGTTCCTGAGGAATACTTAGGGGACGTAATGGGAGATATAAACTCAAGAAGAGGAAAGCTAGAGGGTATGGAAGCTGAATTTGGTGTTCAAATCATAAGAGCTTATGTACCACTAGGTGAAATGTTTGGATATGCTACTGATCTTAGAAGTAAGAGTCAGGGTAGAGGAAATTATACAATGCAATTTGATCACTATGAGCCAGTTCCAGGGTCAATTGCGGAAAAAGTATTAAAATAATTAGGAGGA
>PDWI01009588.1_pt1 | contig 11073 bp, 7 predicted proteins | sample 1430891 | NCBI WGS metagenome assembly PDWI01 (sample SAMN01162508, study PRJNA174530) | Oral metagenome, whole genome shotgun sequencing project. | biome: Marine environment; feature: Marine mammal; material: Swab sample of the gingival sulcus; isolation source: swab sample of gingival sulcus... | reverse complement strand
TTTTCAGCACTTTCTGTATTTGGTTTTTCAGTGTCTTTAGCATTTATTTTTTCAGTGTTATCTGTATTTGTTGCAGATGCGTTTTCTTCTTGTGTGTATGTTGGTACTGCTGTTGTATTTTTTTCTGGTTCTATATTTTGAGGCTTTGAAAGGTCATTAGGCTGCTGATTTTCCATAGGCTCAGAAGTGGTCGTCTCTTTTTCAGTAACTGTTTCGCTTGGAGGAGTTGCTATTACAGTTTTTTCAGACGGTTCTTCAGAAGCAGAACTTGGTTGTGCCCCAGAAACACTTGATGTTTCTACTGTTTGAGTTTCAGGTTCTTGTTCAGTCGCAGGCTTCGACGGAGCAGGAGCCTTAACAGTGCTTACAGTTGGTTTCGCTTCATTAGTCGTAGTAGCCGTAAACTTTTTTATTTTATTTCCACAGTTTCCACAAAAATTGATATTTTCTTCAATTGGTTTTCCGCAATTAGTACAAAACATAATTAATCTCCTTTTCATATAGAGAACTTCTATTATTTTAACAGTCTCTTGTGACCCTTTTCCGATATTGAATTAATGGGCGACCATTATTTTCAAGCACTTTAAAGAGTTTCGGACGTGAATGTGTATTATCAAACTCTGGTTTTGTGTTAGAAGTTTTCTGCTACAATTGTAGCACTATGTGTAAATTATCTCAAGAAACCAGTTATCGCTATTCGAAAAATCAACCCCAACAGTTTTAGTAAAATGGAAAAGAACTGTTTTCTTTAAAAAATACAGTAAATATGGTATAGTCTAACGGGTGCAATAATTCAGTATGTTGCTCCATAAAATAAGTGAAAAGGGGATACTATGAAGATTATGTTTACGGGCGGAGGAACCGCTGGACACATTATACCTAATTTGTCACTTATTGAAGCGCTTTGCGCGCAGGATAAACAAACAGGGATTTCTTATATCGGCTCTAAAACCGGATTAGAAAAACAGTTGGTTGAAGAAATGAATGTACCTTATTATGGGGTTTCTAATGGAAAACTCAGACGATATTTTAGCTGGCAGAATTTTGTAGACCCTTTTAAAGTGATTGGAGGGATTTTTCAGTCGCTTCGAATTTTGAGAAAAGAAAAACCGAATGTCTTGTTTTCAAAGGGAGGTTTTGTCGCGGTGCCACCAACGATTGCGGCGTTTTTAAAGGGGATTCCTGTAATTGTACACGAATCGGATATGACGCCTGGACTTGCCAATAAGATTTCTTTTCCATTTGCAAAGTACATTTGTACTACTTTCGAAAGTACGATGGCGCATTTGCCAGAAAAAAAAGCGGTTCACACTGGTGCTTTTGTGAGACCTTCGTTGTTTCAAGGAAGTAGAGAGAAGGCATTTGAGTATCTTCCGAATTTTTCGGAGGAGACCATCACATCACTTCGTGCAAAAAATGTGGCAAGTACAAGTTTGAAAAATAACGAGCGTGTCAAAGCGGAGAAAGGAAACGTGAAAACGTTCACAAAAAAGGTGATTTTAGTGATGGGCGGTTCGCTTGGTTCAGTTCGATTAAATAGTGCTGTAAAAAAAGCACTCCCAGAACTTCTAAAACAATATGCGATTATTCACCTCTGTGGAAAAGGAAATTTGGATGTGACTTATGATGACAATTTATCGACGAATTTAGACATGGTGCCTGATTATCAGCAGATAGAATACGCTAGTGAAAATTTGCGTGATTTGCTTGCACTTTCCGATTTGGTAGTTAGCAGAGCAGGTGCAACAGCAATATTCGAATTTCTTGCCCTTCAAAAACCGATGCTACTGATTCCACTTACAAGAGAAGTGAGTAGAGGGGATCAAATTTTAAACGCAGAAGAATTTGTAAAGCGTGAGTATGCTAATATTTTGTATGAAGAAAATATAACCGATGAAACGTTTCTCAGTGCAATTTTAAATTTAGATAATAACAGTAAGTACCTTAGAGAGCGGCAAGCGGAAGTGAACACAAGTGGAGCAGTAGAAAAGACGTTGGAGCTTTTTGAGTTATTGATTCAAAAATAGTGTATAATTACTTTTAGAAATTCAAAAAAGAGTTATTTTAATTTGAGAATAGTATTATGAGAATAGATGATGTTAGACATATTGATTGAGGATGGAGTAATGGAAAACAAAATGAATTCATTGAAAAAAAACTTAGATTCTGTAAAAACGATATATTTTATCGGCATTGGCGGTATCAGTATGAGCGGGCTTGCTGAAATATTTCAGAAACGAGGTATCTATGTTGAAGGTAGTGATATGAAGTCTTCTGATGTCACTGAACACCTTGAACAGCTCGGTATTACAGTTCATATTGGACATCGGGCGGATAATATATTACAGAACATTGATTTAGTGGTTTATACTGCAGCAATTTCAGAGGACAATCCCGAATTAACGAAGGCGCGTGAACTTGGCATTGAATGTCTGGAGCGTGCAGCTTTGCTTGGCTTGCTTATGGACGACTATCAACATCGTATCGCTGTTGCCGGTACACATGGAAAAACTTCGACGACATCAATGTTTGCTCATATTTTAATGGCAGCGAAGAAAGATCCAACGATTTCACTTGGTGGACACCTTGATTTGATTGATGGAAATTATCGTTATGGAGGTGCGGACTACTTTTTGTTAGAGGCGTGTGAGTACAAAAATAGTTTTCATCATTTTAGACCTAGCGTCTCTGTGATTTTAAATATTGCAAGCGATCATATGGATTTTTTCAAAAATTATGAAGCGATTCGAAAGTCGTTTAAACAGTATATTTCAGCAGTTCCAAAACAGGGAACAGTTGTGATAAATTCGGATATTGAATGCTGGGAAGAACTCGTCGAAGGAGTTGAGGGCGACGTTTTCACATTTGGTGAGCATCGTTTTCTAGGAGTAGAGAAGGTAGGTGCATCGAGTTCTAATTCACTAAAACACAAAATCCATATTTTTTGTGAGGATATAGAGTATGAGGCAGACGGCTATCCTTCGTTTACTGTTTTTAAACAAAATATAGTAGACCAGCAAAAATACAAATCAAAAATAGAATCTACAAAAAATTCAAATGATATTCAGGGGAGAGAGGGCGCTGAACAGCTTGGGCAAATTACCCTTAAGGTTGGCGGAAAGCACAATGTATTAAATGCACTCGCGGCGGTTGCAGGTTCTCTTGCGCTAGGCATTGATTTTGAAACGATTAAACTGGGGCTGGAAGAGTTTAGTAATTCGAAACGTCGATTAGAGTACAAGGGAGAAATTCATGGGGTTCAAATTTATGATGACTATGCCCATCATCCCGATGAGATTCGTGCGACATTAGATGCGCTGACTCATATTGAAAAGAATAAGCTCTGGATTATTTTTCAGCCACATACTTACACGAGAACCAAAGCGCTATTTGATGAGTTTACCAGCGTGTTTGCAGGGGAAAATAAAGCAGAAAATAAAGAAGGAAAGAATAAACAAAATGAATGTGAAATCATACTTGCGCCGATTTATGCAGCGCGTGAAAAACCGATTGATGTCAGTTCAAAAAGACTTCATGAGGCGCTGTTAAAGAAGGGTGGAGTTTCTCATTATTTTGAAACATTTGAGGAAATTCGGGATTTTATACTGAAAAATGCCGAAGCAGGTGATGTCGTAATGACCATGGGTGCAGGGGATATTTATGAGGTAGGAGAGATGATTTTACAACAATAATATGTGTAAAATTTATTTTATTTCCACATATCTCGCATGGCTCGAGCATTTTAATCAAACATATTCATAGAAGGAGATAATATGGCTAAAATCATGATAGGAATTATCATAGTAACAGCTATTGCTAATATGGTAGCCGATATTCTTTTGGTGTCGGGCAAAGATTACAAAAACAAACAACAAACAATACTTGACGTTATTGAAAACACAAAGGATAAGAATATTATAAGGTCAGGGATTATTGGCGCGTGCGTGATTCCGTTTTGGATTGGCGTTCTATATTTCTTGTCCTATATTGAGCATCCTATTGGAAAGTTCCTGAGCATTTTATTCGCTATGTTTATTGCTTCTATTGCAGTTTTTCACGTAATGTGTTCCAATGTTTACCTTCTTTATAAACATTCAAATTTAGGGGAAGCAAAGCTCAAAAAACTATTGATAAACTATGCCATACCCTGTGTTGTGTTTTCGGTTTCCTATACTGGGCTTATGATTTATGCTGGGATTTCTGGAATACTTCACTTAAGCGTTTTTCAATACGTTACATTACCGTTTTTTTCAACGCTACTTATCCAAGTGGGGCTTGGGAATCTCTTTAAATACAAACACTTTGACTCCATATCGGGAAGTGTTTCAATGCTTGTGACAATGCTTTCGACCATTAGCATTATTGCCGGAAATTACACTTTATAGCATGAAATATGTTTATTGCGGTACAATTGCGATATAATTAAAGGGGATTTTTAAAAACTGAAATCTATCTTGTTCGCTATGCTGCGTAAAATTAAATTTTACCTCCGCATATCTCATAAATATATGGATTATTTTTGAGTTTTTAGAAGTCCCCTAAATAGAAAAATCAATACTACTATGAAAAATAGAGTGATGTTAAAACAAAAAAGGAGAAGTTGTGCAAGTTATTCAAATTGTATTAAGTGTATTACTGGGAGTTAGTTTAAGTGCCGCAGCAGGTTTTCGAGTGTTTGTGCCGTTTTTGGTAATGAGTATTTCGGCAAAAGCTGGTTTTGTTCAGTTGGCGGAGGGTTTTTCGTGGATAGGTTCAACGCCAGCTTTGGTACTCTTTTTGGTAGCCACAGTAATTGAGATTGCAGCTTATTATATTCCATATGTTGATAATATACTAGATGTCATTGCGTTACCTCTTGCAGCTATTGCAGGAACAGTTCTTACCGCAACGGTAATTACGGATATGGCACCAATGCTTAAATGGACTCTTGCCATTGTAGCAGGGGGTGGTTTGTCGACGGCGATTCATTCTGGAACAACTGCGATTAGGGGAGTTAGTACCGCCACGACCGCGGGTATTGGAAATAACGTTGTCACAACGACTGAAAATGTTACTTCAACTATCCTTAGCATACTTGCGATTGCTTCGCCAATTATTGCGATTTTACTGCTCTTATTTATCATTATTAAACTTGTAAAAAAACTGAAAAAACGTCTTGCTAACAAAAAACTAAAAGATCAGAATCAATGATTAAAATGAACTCTTGAGAATCTTGAAAAACTGCCGAAACTTGACAAGAAAAAATTTTTAATGCTACAATTATGTAAACAAATATTAAATATTTAATAAACAAGGAGGCAAAATGAAAAAGAGAATTATTGCTTTAGGATTAGCGTTTGCACTAGTTGCGGGCTTATTTGTAGGCTGTGGTCAACAAGGTGGAAATTCAGGAGAAAATTCTGGGGATACTTCTGGCGAGAAGAAGGATGCTCAATTTATAACAATCGTAACAGGTGGTACGGGTGGTACTTATTATCCAGTTGGAACAATTTTTACTACACTTTGGAATGAAAAAATCGGCGATAAGGTAAAAGCGTCTGTTCAATCTTCAGGTGGAAGTGTTGAAAATCTAAATATGCTTAAAAATGGGGAAGCGCAACTTGGTATCGCAATGGCGAACCTTACTTTGTTTGCTTATGAAGGAACTGGAAGATTTGAAGGAAACCAGTTTGAAAATGTAAGATTTATTTCTGCGTTATGGCCTGACGTAACTCAAATGGTTGTTACTGAAAATTCTGGAATTAATTCTATTGCTGATATTAAAGGACATACTTTTAGTGTTGGTGCTGCTGGATCTGGTACAGAGTACAGTACAAAACTTATTTTGAAGCATATTGCTGAGTTAAATGATGACGAATATACTCCAGAGTACTTGGGTTACAGTGATTCATCAAGTGCGATGCAGAATGGTCAAATTGATGGTATGAACGCTGAGGGTGGTCTTCCAACATCTGCAGTTTCAGAGATTGCTGCTAGTAAGACAAAAATCAAATTGCTAGAATTCACTGATGAAGATTATGAAAAAATGCATGAAGTTGCACCTTACTATGGAAGATTTGTAGTTCCTGCTGGAACTTACACAGGAATTGACCAAGATGTGCCAACTATTGGTATCCGTTCTACATTAATTTGTAGTGCAGACTTGGACGAAGACATTGTTTATGAATTGACAAAAACAATTTATGAAAACTACGAATCAATTATCGGTTCTCATAAAGCGCTAGAAGCTATGGGACTAGACCAAGCAGTTGATGGTCTTCCTCCAGTACCGCTTCACAAAGGTGCGCTTAGATACTATGAAGAAAAAGGTATCGAAATTCCGGATGGTTTAAAATAGATTTAGGTTGTGAGCTTAAAGTTTAAATAAACGGAGATTATTGTAACAGAATCTCGGGTACATATGAATCGACGTGAACAATACGCCTAAAATTATGTGTCCAAGGTTCTGTTTTTATTTTACTCATATAAACGATAAGGAGGTAATTTGGCTTCAAATACTAATGAAAAAACTAGTACTATTAGTGAAAAGAGCAAGAAGGTAGCATTAGTCATAACAGTTCTTGCTATTGCTACATCAATCATACATATTTGGATGAATAGTTTTAGTTTGATGATGGTAATCAAAAAAAATGCGATACATTTAGGCTTAATGCTAGGTCTTACATTTTTAATGTATCCAACCAAGAAAGATAAGGATCCATGCATTCTCGACTGGATTTTGGCAGTGATGGGATTATCAACAGGAATATATATATATTTGACTTACGATAGTTTGATTGACCGCTCGCTGGTGCCGAACACGATGGACTACGCTTTTGCGATAATGACCATTCTTTTGATTCTTGAAGGTTCTAGGAGAGCGGTGGGTGCAATACTTCCAATTTTGGCTATTTTGTTTATTCTGTACGCTAAATTCGGACAGTATTTCCCTGGGATTTTTGCCCATCAGGGATTTAATTGGAAAAGGATTTTAACCAGAATGTACCTTACAGACAATGGTGTATACGGTGTAACCTTGATGGTTTCGGCGTCCTATGTATTTATGTTTATATTGTTTGGTGCATTCCTAAATGGCTCGGGTACGGCAAGATTTTTTAATGATTTTGCACTGGCGTTTGCCGGAAAGTACAGAGGTGGCCCTGCGAAAGTTGCGGTTATTGCCAGCGGTTTGATGGGAACAATCAGTGGTAGTTCTCAGGCTAATGTTGCGACAACGGGTGCGTTTACTATTCCGCTTATGAAAAAAGTTGGATATACGCCTAGATTTTCTGCCGCTGTTGAAGCTGCTGCATCGACGGGTGGAATATTGATGCCACCGATTATGGGAGCCGCATCGTTTATGATGGCTTCATTCCTTGGTATTCCATATGTTCAGGTTATGAAAGCGGGAGTTATTCCAGCACTTTTCTACTACTTTGCAATATTTATCATGGTTGACTTTGAGGCGCAAAAATTAAAACTAAGCGGTCTTACAAAAGATGAATTGCCGGTATTGTCGAAGGTGTTTAAAGAAGACGGTCATTTGATGGTTCCGATTCTTGTTATTTTGTTCCTTTTGGTAAAAGGACTTACACCACTTTATTCGGCGTTCTACGGCTTGATTTCAGTAATTGTAATCAGTGCGATTAAAAAGTCGACTAGGATGAGCTTGAAAGATATTTTAAAATCACTTGAAGAGGGTGCGAAAGCAGCAGTATCAGTAGGTATTGCTTGTGCAGTTGTTGGATTTATCGTAGGTGTTGTGTCTATGACTGGTTTAGGACAAGTTCTTGCACATAACATTTTAAGTTTATCAATGGGTAAAACTTGGATTGCGTTGATTCTTGTAATGGTTGCTTCTATCTTCTTGGGAATGGGGCTTCCAGCGACAGCATGTTATATTATCACCGCGAGTATTGCAGCTCCAGCGCTTATCAATATGGGTATCGATCCTTTGGCAGCACACTTCTTTGCGTTCTATTTTGGTACGCTTTCTGCGGTTGTTCCACCAGTTGCGCTTACATCGTATACTGCGGCAGGACTGTCTGGTGCGAATCCGACAAAGGTTGCGTTTACAGGTTTCAAACTTGCATCAGCAGGTATTTTAATTCCGTTTATGTTTGCAAACTCTCCAGAACTTCTTATGAGAGGCGATGTGTCCGCAGCTGGACTAATTTTGACCATTGTAACAGGTTTGTTGGGCATATACTTGCTAGGAGCATCAAACGAGAACTATTTGCGATGTAAGACCAATATCATTGAATCTGTTTTACTGTTTGTAGCAGCAGTGTTATTGGTATATCCAGGATTATTAACAGATGCAATCGGTTTAGGAATAGGCATCGTAGTGTTCTTTGTGAATAATTTGAAAGCCAAAAAACTAAACCAAGAAAAATTGGCGAATTAAGTGAAATGAAATAGACTTTCTGAAAGCGATATAAATAAAATAGTTTTCGAAATTCAAAAATAATAAAGTATAAAATCTGAAAAGTCGTGTGTATGCACGGCTTTTTAGATTAGAATTTGATTAAATTTGTGTTTCTGCTGAAAAAATCGCCATTATTTTAGTATAATATTGGTGTAGTCCTATGGAAGTGTTTTAGTGGTGTTATGGTTTTAAAATTATCACATATTTTGGATTACGTGAGGGGTAATCTCAAGGGGATTCAAAAGTAACAGTATGGAAATTTGGTTCATTTTGCCGTTATTGTTTGCGTTTTTGATTGGAGTACTTCGGATATTGGTTGATAGTGAATGTTAAAAAGTAGGGAGAGGAGTATGCGTAAAAAGTTTAGTTTTATTTTTATGATACTATGTCTTATGATGCTTTCGTCTTGCGTTGGCAAGTCTTCTGATGACCGCCTTTACGACAGTTATTTAGCGGAGTTAAAATCTGAAAACGAACTTGCTGCTCAAAAAAAATTTAACTTGCAGAAAAAAACGGATTCGGATTATTCCAATAATTTCGCTTCTACACCCTCTGAAAAGATTAAAATAACGATAACAGGAGAATTTGAAGGGGTTAAATATGATTCTATTCAAACAAGTGCTGAAGAGTATATGAGTTTGAATCCCAATGTCCAAATTGTATTGGATAAATATCCACATCAAAAATATCTTGACACTTTTCCAGTACTAGTAATGACAAAAGATTTAGGCGATGTGGTCTTTTTATCGGACTATGCTAAATATCAAACCATTCGCGGAGGAGCATTTGAAGAACTAAGTTCTTATATCTACGATGACCCCACTTTTTCAATAGAAGATTACTACATGAATATTCTGACAGCAGATAATTTTGATGGGAAAATTTACAATGTGTGCGCAGATTATATCCCGACATCATGTATGATGCTCAACACCAAAATTTCGGATGATCTGACCGCGCGTTTTAACGCCCATGATAGTGTCAATTATAATGATTTGCTGATGTGGTATTTGAATTTATCAGATGGTCAAAAATCAGACTATGAATTTTATTTTTTTTACACGATTATGGATGTTTTAAGGAATAATTTTGATAAAATCATTAATTTTAATGCGAAAACAGCTAATTTTTATGATATTGAGCTAATGGATTTATTAGAAAACGCAAAAAATGGCATTGTTACGGAACACCTTACTTATACCGAAGACGGCATTGTCTATCAGAGAAATTATCCTGTAATGGCTAGAAGATATGAAGTATTAACAGATGATAACGCTTCCGAAATGTTAGTCTCTACGACGGGTGCATTTTTTGAATCGTTATTACCGTTAAAAAACCGTGTATACACAATGCCTAAATTAGTATCCACAGCGAATGGTAATTTTCCCTTTATTTCCACCATGCGCATTGGTATTAACAAGTATTCACCACACAAAGATATTGCTTGGGATTTTATTAAGTATGTAATTTCTGAAAAAGAACGCCCAAAAGAAAGTAGACCACGCGATGCGATGTTCTTATATATCAATACACTTGGTACTGCTAATCCGGTGAACCGACAAAACGATTGCAACATGGCAGAGATATACCTAGACCAAATTTGTGAAAATGAATTGCCCAATTTATTAAATGAAGACAGGGAGCTCACGATGTCTACTGAGGAATACCGCATGTTTGCCATCCAAGAGAAAATAGACATCGCAGAAAAATTAAATTATCCATATTCCAAAATGAATGATTTATATATTCCAAATCAACGTGGAATGGTATGGGATGATATGTATTTATACCTTACTGATCGGCAGAGTATAAAAAAAACAATGCAGAACATCGAACAAAAAGTTCAAATTTGGCTTAACGAATAGGCGGTGAGCAAGATGAAACGAAAACGCATACTATGGTGGTTTTTAATGCCAAGTCTTATGGGAATGTTGATATTTTACCTACTTCCTTATTTGGCGTCTTATTATTATGCAGTGATTGACGAAGTGAGTGGCGCTTATGTTGGACTAGAAAATTATAGTCAGCTGATACATAATTTGTCGTTTATTACCGCCTTAAAGAATACGACCATTTTTATGGCGATTTGTGTGCCCCTTAATTTAATGATTCCATTTCTGCTTGCGTATAGCTTTCATTCCCGCCAAAATAAAATGTGGCTGTTGATTTTTTTGCTTCCGCTGGTTATTCCATCGGGTGCGACTGTGTATTTCTGGCGTGTAATTTTTGGGAATTTCGGTGTAGTGAATAACTTATTAGTAAATGCTGGAATGGAAAGTGTCGATTTTTTTCAAAGTGGTATTGCGTTGTGGGTTGTCACCTTAATTTTTATTCTAAAAAACATAGGCTTTAATATGGTGTTATTTGTTTCAGGATTAAGTTATATTCCAAAGGATTACTATGAACTGGCTAAAGTGGAAGGTTGTAGTGCATGGTATACAATGCGAAAAATCACTCTTGTTTATATCGCTCCAACAACCTTTATGGCATTTTTAATGTCGATTATCAATTCGTTTAAAATATTTAGAGAGGTATATCTTTTGTTTGGAAATTATCCGCATCCATCGATTTATATGTTGCAACATTACATGAATAACTTATTCGTAAATGCATCGCTGCAAAAACTTTCCGCCGCTTCGACGATGATTTCACTGATAGTAGCAGTT